>Ga0214919_10006575_pt1 | contig 15939 bp, 18 predicted proteins | sample LL1503_MetaG_FD_177994 | JGI IMG/M metagenome (GOLD analysis project Ga0214919, IMG submission 177994) | Freshwater microbial communities from Lake Lanier, Atlanta, Georgia, United States - LL-1503 | ecosystem: Environmental > Aquatic > Freshwater > Lake | place: USA: Georgia | collected... | reverse complement strand
CCTGACCCGCCGCGACGAAGGTCCGACTGGCCCCACTCAGCTGGTTGGCCAAAGCCCGGCGCTTGAGCCATTCGTCGAGACTCGCTTGCCCACACCCAAATTCGTTCAACAAATGGGCTGCCAAGAACGGCACTGGCGAGCCGGTTTGAACGCTCATTCCGCGTCATTGCTCCAGGGGGCCTTCACGGCCATGAGGCGCGCAAGCCCCGGATTGAGGCTAGGCGGCGCGTCGAGCATTGCGCTGAACCGTCTGAATTCGTCGTCGTCCAGATTGAAAAAGACTTGATCCAGCACCACCGCCCGAGCACGGTCGCACGCGGCTTCGAGCATGAAGTCCGAACGGTTCTTGCCCAGCAGGCTGGCAGCGTGATCAATCAAGTCACGCTGAGCCGGCAGTGCCCGCAGGTTGATGGCGGCGTCACGCAACTTGAGTCTCCTGACGATGCATACACAAAAGATATACGAATTGTGATGTGCCGTGTAGTTGTTGTCAACACTCACTCACACCGCCCGCCCGGCCATGGCGCTTGTCGGAAACCGCATGCCATGATTTTTCTGGTGCGCGTGCTGACGAGCAAGGGTGGGGCCGAAGCGACAATCGCCCGCCGCCTCTTGTCGCATCTTGCGACTGAATGGATGACCCATGACGATTGCTTCGAACCGTGTTTTTCTGTTCGTCCATCTGCGCGCCGCAGCGGGCGGCTGGCAGGCGCTGAACGAGCGAGTGACCGCAGTGCTGGCCGACTGGCCGGCAGTGGTCCGGGTCGGCAGCTTCATGGGCTTGTTCGGCATCAGCAACCAAGAGATGTTCGTGCTGCTGAGCCTGCCTGCCGGTGAAGACGGCCGCAGCGAGCTGCGTGCACGCCTGCCTGCCGATATCGAGCTGGTGGACACGCTGGCGCTGCGTGCCACCGCCCGGCCCAGCGACGATGCGCCGCTGACGCGCGCCGGTGTCTATGTGTTCCGGTTCTTCGACGTGCGTGCTGCGGATGTGGCCGAGGTGGTGGAGCTGTCGCGCGTCGCCTGGCAGACCTTCGAGCCCGACTCCCAATACGCTGCCGAACCGATGGGCTTGTTTCGATTCGATGATGCCTCGGCCGAGCGTGGCCGCATGATGCTCTTGACCTGGTACGACAACCTGACGTCCTGGGAGCGATCGCGCACCCCGCATCCTGAGGCGACCGCGAACTTCCAGCGACGGGCCACGCTGTCGCGCTCGGCGCTCGCTGTCGCGACCCGGCTGATCGCGTAGCCGGGTCGCCCGACCCGACCGGGCCGCCAAAGCAGTTCGCTCAGCCCGCCGCCGGCAACACCCGCGCACCCGGCGCAATCGTCGGCGGCGCGACGTTCAGCGTCTCGATCGCAAAGCCCGCAGCGGCCTTGTAGCGCGCCATGTAAGCCTCTCGCTCGGCGGCGGGGATGACCTGGTCGATGTCGTCGAACACGCCACCACAGCGGTCATCGACCAGGCCCAGGATGCCGAACGGACCAGCACCTCGGTTGCGCAGCACCAGCGCCGAGATGTCGGCGCACAAGCGCTCGTCGTAGGCCTTCAGCGCGGCCGGGCCTATGCCTTGCGCCAGCAGGCTGGCCCCGAGCACCCGCGCATCGATGATGGCCTGGGTCGCGCCGTTCGAGCCCACCGGGTACATCACATGCGCTGCGTCGCCCAGCAGCGCGACGCGGCCGTCGACCCAGCTCGGGACCGGGTCACGGTCGATCATCGGGTATTCGAAGACTTCGGTGGCGCCGCGCAGCATCGCCGGCACATCGAGCCAGCCGTAATTCCAGCCTTCGAAGTGGCCGATGAAATCGGCCAGGTCCACCCGCCGCGTCCAGTCGCCCTGGGTCCAGCCCTGCGCGTTGTCCACGGTGATCTCGGCGATCCAGTTGATCGTGGCAAGACCGGTGGTGCGGTCGGGCTGCGAGATCGGGTACAGCACCACCCGGTGCCGCAGCGAGCCCACGCCGACAAACGACGCGCCGCTGCGTATCGGCACGCCTGGCGTGGTGCCGCGCCACATGATCGCGCCGCCCCATTGGATCGGCGGCTGCTGCGGGTACATCTGTGCCCGCACGGCCGAATGCAGGCCATCGGCAGCGACCAACAGCGCACCATCGGCTTCGCTGCGGCCGCCGTCGCGCGTCTCGATCTGCGCAGTGACAGCGTTCTGCTGCTGGCGGTAAGCGGTCACCCGATGACCCAGCCTCAGCGCATCAGGGCCGAGACGATCGCGTACCGCTTGGGTTAGCATCATCTGCAACTGACCTCGGTGCACCGAGTACTGCGGCCAGCGGTAACCGGCCAGCAGTCCGCGCGGCTCGGCGTAGATGTCGTTGCCGTTGCGACCGACCAGCGCCCACTCGCGGGCCTGGATGCCGATGCTGTCGAGCACCTGGTTGTCAAAACCCAGGTCGTGCAGCTCGCGAACCGCATTGGGCTGCAAGTTGATGCCCACCCCCAGCGGCTGCAGGTCGGCGACCGCTTCATAAACGACACAGGGCACGCCGATCTGGTGCAGCGTGAGCGCGAGGGTCATGCCCCCGATGCCGCCGCCGGCAATCAGCACAGGGCGCATGTTGAGTGAATCAGCCATCGCTGGATTGTCCGAGATCTTCGATCGTCACACTTCGGGGCTTGCCGGTGGACAGGCAGTGTCGTCGACCCTGGATCTGCTACGGCCTCGTCAGTGCAAAGCGGCGACGTACGCCAGATCCAGGCGCAGCGCCAATGCGTGGAGCTTCTTGTCCAGGGTCCAGAGGCGGGCACCAGGTGTCAACAAGACCGAGGCGAGCAAGCCCATGTCGACAGCGCCGCAACCCTTGTCATGCAGTTGCTCGCGTTTGACAAGCGCCATGGTTTCGTCAAAGGTGGCCACGGTGGCTTGCATGAGCAGCCGAAGGTCGGCCAGCGTCGCCTCCCGCGGTGCGGGTGGCGTGCCGCAGGCCAGCTCCAGCAGCACCAGCGGATGGCAGATCAACTGGCCGGTGGCTGCGAGAGTCTGCAAGCGCGGGATGGCGCGGCGGAAATGCGCGACCCACACCGATGTATCGGCCAGCACAACGCTCATCGGGGGGCGGTGGCCAGCGGGCGGCGGCGCGTGACAAGCTTCATGTCCGGCGCCTTGCCGCCCAGCGCTGCCAGTCGCTTACCGGCCTGGACCCGGACGAATGTCCTCATGGCTTCGCGGATCAGGTCGGCCTTGTCCATGCCTGGGTCGGCGACCTCCAATGCCTTGTTATAGAGATCGTCGTCGATGGTGACAGTTGTGCGCAAGAGCGGCTCCTGATTCAAGATTGATGCAATTTTGCATCATCTACCGCATCAAAATGTGGGCAAGGAGTCATGTTTCCGCCAAGGGGTTCAGCGCTGATGGGCGGCGGCGTACTATCGCCCGCTATGGCCCACACCAGTGACAACGACGAGCAGCGCTTCGACTTCTCAGCGCACCGCATGTGCGAGCAGCGCTATTTCGAAGACTTCCGACTCAACGAGCGCTTCATCCTGCCTTCGCGGACGATGACCGACGCGATGTTCGCGGCGTTCCAGCTCGCCAGCGGCGACAACCACCCGATCCACTACGACGTCGAATACTGCCGCCGGCTGGGCATGCCGCAGATGCTGGCGCATGGTTTCCAGGTGCTGATCCAGACCGCCTCGGGCGCAGGCCTGTTTCCGCACATGGTCGAGGAGTCCTTGAAAGCCTTCATCGAGCAATCCAGCCGCTTCGTCCATCCGGTGTTCGCCGGCGACACGCTTTACTCGGCGCTGGAAGTCATCGAGCTGGTGCCGGGCCGCACGACAGGTGTGCTGACGATGAAGTCGAGCGTCGTCAACCAGGTCGGGGTTCTGGTGCTCGACGGCCTGCAGAAGTACCTGATCAAGAAGCGCAGCGCCTGAGCCGGTCTGCCCTTCACTTGGCCAAACCGCAGCAACAAGACCGTCCACCGCCAACACGGCTCGCCATGCGGCTGGAGTGGCTGCGCCGCCGTCGTTGGCGCCACGCTGGGCAGCAGCCTGAGCTCAGGCGCAAGTCCTACCTCATGGATTGAGCGTCCAATTTTCGATGCGCAAGCCAGGGTAGTCTTTGAAATCGGCTTCGTTGTTGGTCACCAGCGTCAGGCCAACGCTGACGGCGTGGGCTGCGATGAGTTGATCCATGGTGTCGCGGCGGCGATCACGCGCAGCAGCCCGCAGGACGCCGAAACTCTCAGCGTCAGATTCAGTGAATGGCAGCACGGGGATGCGGCTGATCAGCAGCGCCAGCACGCTTGCATCCTGAGAACGGTTGGCGGTTTGGATCTCCAGCCCTGCGCGCAGTTCGGCGTAACTCACCACCGACATCACCGCACTGCCTTGCGCCAAGGCCGCCAAGCGGCGCAAGACCTGTGGCGGCTGGCGTTTGATGATGTGGATGCAGATATTGGTGTCGAGCATGTAGCGCATGGCTTCAGCCTTGCGCTTTGTCCACCCCGGCGCCTGCAATAGCGCCCGGTTCGCCAGGGCCGCTCCAGTCGCGGTCGCGTTGTTCATGAAATTCCCGGCCGTCAGCCATGAAGTCAGCCATGAAATCAGGGCTGAACATGGACAGGATGTGGGTCAGGTCACCGATGGTTTCTTGCGCCACCCGGCGCAGCACCAGCGTGTTGCCCACGCACTCGATCTCAAGGTCTTGCGCCGCATCGACAAAGCCGAGTTCCTTGGGGATGCGCACGGCCAGTGAATTGCCGCTTTTGAAGACACGGGTCAACATGAGCCTTCTCCTTGCATGAAAGTATATACAGGATATACATTGCCGGGCGACAAGGCAAGCTGCTGCGACGGCGACATCGCCACCGACGGCTTGCAGCCGGGCAAGTCGAGCCGACGACCGCCGGCTGCAGCCGCTTCGAGTTCAGCCGGCCGAGCGCACCAGCCTGCCGGGGCGCTCGCCGGTGTCGAGGTCGTCGCTTCGGGTCATCACGCCATTGACGAAGGTGGCGAGGTAGCCGCTGGCCGGCTGTAGCAACCGCGCGCCGCCGGCGGGCAGGTCACGGTGCACGGCGATCTCGCCCAGCGACAAGCGGTCGAAGTCGATCACGTTGAGGTCGGCGCGCAAGCCCACGGCCAGCGCGCCGCGGTCGTGCAGGCCGAACAGCCTCGCGTTCTTCAGCGTCTGCCGGTGCACCACGGATTCGAGCGCCAGGCGCTGACCCCGGCTGCGGTCGCGTACCCAATGGGTGAGCTGAAAAGTCGGCGCGACCGCATCGAAGATCACGCTGACATGGGCGCCTGCGTCGCCCAGGCCGGTGACGGTGGCCGGGTGCGAGTGCATCTCGTGCAGCGCGTCGTGGTTGAAGTCGCTGTAGTTGGTGAAAAATCGCATCACGTACTGACGGCCGTCGCCGGCTGTCAAGCAGTCGTACAGGCAGGCCAGCGGCGAGACGCCCTCGGCCTGGGCGCGCGCTGCGAGCGAGAGGCCACGCGCTGGCTCGTGATCGGCCGCGCAGTCGGACAAGCGGTAGACCTGGTCCCAGTTCATCGCCATGTGGACGACGACGTTTTCCATCGTCCCCGGCTGCGGGTGGGCAATCGTCGTCTCGGCCAGGATCGCCGCCTTGAGCGCTGGCTGGCGCATCGCTGCCAAGCGCTCGGGCAAGGGCAGCTCGCGGATCGCCAGGTAGCTGGGCTTGCGCATGAAAGGGTGGTAAGTCGCCAGGCTGAGCACGATCGCTGTGGGTCGCGCGCCGACCTGGGGATAGAGCTGCGCGCCGGCTTGGTTGTGATCGACCACGCCCGCCAGCACCTGGCGCCAAAGCGCTGGCCACTCGTCGACCTGGAACAGCGTGAAGGTCACCGGTCGGCCGCTGACGCGCGAAGCCTTGGCCATCAGCGCGAGTTCGTCCAGCTGCGAATGGCGCTCGCCGCCGAGCATCGGCGCGCTGCCCACGGTGCTCGACGGGATCATCTGGTAAACCCCGCGCCCAGCGCGGCGCAGCGCCTGGGCAAACGCCAGCACCTCGTCCTCAGCCGCGAAAGTGCCTGGCACCGGGTCGCCGTGGATCGAACGGTGACCACGGATGCGCGAGGTCGAAAAGCCCATCGCGCCGGCTTGCACCGCTTCTTGCACCAGGTCTGCCATCTGCGCCAGGTCCTGCGCGTTGGCGGCTTCGTCACGCTTGCCGCGTTCGCCCATCACCGCCAGCCGAACCGCGCCATGGGTGACCATCGAGCCGATGTCCAGCGCCCAACGGCGCTGCGACAGGAAGTCGAGGTACTCGGGCAGGCTGTGCCAAGCGCCCCAAGGCATGCCCTCGTGCAGCACCGAGCCGGGGATGTCCTCGACTCCCTCCATCAGCTCGATCAGCTCGCGCTCACCACCAGGGCGCACCGGCGCAAAGCCGACGCCGCAGTTGCCCATGATCGCCGTGCCCACGCCCTGTCCAGCGGAAGGCTCCATCGCGTCGTCCCAGGTCGCCTGGCCGTCGTAGTGGGTGTGGATGTCGACCCAGGCCGGCGCCACCAGCGCGCCCTCGGCATTCAAGGTCTGGCGCGCGGCCGATCGGATGGGCCCGCCGATCTCGGTGATGCGGCCGTCGCGGAAAGCGATGTCACCGGTACGCGCTGGCGCGCCTGTGCCGTCCACCAGGGTGGCGCCCTTGATCAGCATGTCGTTCATCGTCTGCGGTCCTTGATTGGCGTTTGTGCTGATTGACCCAGCACAAATGACCTGATTAATATATTCGAACCGTAATTCGAATTCTGACCGACGTCAATATGGAGATCCCGCAGGCACCCGTCCGCCAGCGCGCAGCCGCCAAGCGCAGCATCGCGGTGGGCGCCGATCCGCTGCAACCGGTGCAGGCCAGAGCCCATGCTACCCGTGATGCGCTGCTCGCGGCTGGGCGCACGATGCTGGCCAATGGCGATTTCGACTCGCTCTCGATCGCTGAGCTGGCGGCTGCGAGCAAGCTGTCGGTCGGGTCGTTCTACGGCCGGTTTCGCGACAAGGAGGCCTTCTTCGAGCAGTTGCAAGAGCAGGTCACCGCCGAATTTCTGCTCGCTGCGCGCCAGGCGCTGCTGCCCAAGGACGGGCAAGCCAGCACCGCCGAGGCGATCGTGACGAGCGTCTGCGCGATGGTGATCGACGGGTTTCGCAAGGATGCGGGTTATGTCCGCGCTGCGCTGCGGCACGCCTCGACCCAGCCGGCGAGTTGGAGCCCGATCCAGAGCGCCGGGCGCCAGGTGGTCCAGGAGGTCATCGCGGTGCTGGGCCCCAAGCTCGCGCACATCGCGCCGGCCCAGCGCGCGGGACGCATACGTTTCGCGATGCAACTGCTCTACGGCACCGGCATCAACGCCGTGCTCAACGACCCCGGACCCATCCCGTTGCGCAGCAAACGCCTGGAGCGCGAGCTCAGCCGCGTGCTGTGCCTGTACCTGGGCATCACCAAGTCGACGGGCCTGGGCCCGCGTCCCGCGCTGAGCAATACCAGACACGCATCTTCAAGCCCACGATCAGCCGCATCGCGGCCAGGGGGATCTGCGTGAGCCTGGTGGCCGGATTGGCCATCCTGGTGGCCTTCCCCTGGATCACGCTGGTGCTGATTCGGCACTGAACTTTTTTCAATCCGCCGCACGACCTGCGGCACCATCGAGTCGGAGAATATCCATGAAAGCAGCCGTCTTCCACGCCCCCAACCAACCCTTGACGATCGAGGACATCGACATCGCCAAGCCCGGTCGCCGCGAGGTGTTGATCCGCACCGCGGCCACCGGCCTGTGCCACAGCGACCTGCACATCATCGAGGGCAAGTACCCGGGGCCGGTGCCCGCGGTGCTGGGCCATGAGTGCTCGGGCGTGGTCGAGGCCGTGGGCGAGGACGTCAGCTATGTGCGACCGGGCGACCACGTGATCACCTGCCTGTCGGTGTTCTGCGGCCACTGCGAGTTCTGCCTCAGCGGCCACATGTCGATCTGCAACACACCCGAGATCCGCTTCCCGCCCGGCCCGTCCAAGCGGCTCGACTGGCGCGGCAAGCCCTTGAACCAGATCCTGAACCTGTCTGGCTTCGCCGAGCAGATGTTGGTGCACGAGCATGCCTTGGTCAAGATCACGCCCGAGATGCCGATGGACCGCGCCGCGCTGATCGGCTGCGCGGTGATGACGGGCTATGGCGCGATCGTCCACACCGCCAAGGTCGAGCCCGGGTCGACGGTGGCGGTGATGGGCTGCGGCGGCATCGGCCTGGCGGCGGTCAACGCGGCGCAGATCGCCGGCGCCGCCCGCATCATCGCGATCGACATGGACGCAGGCAAGCTGGCGCTGGCGCGCGAGTTCGGCGCCACCGACACGCTGGATGCTTCGCTCGGTGACGTGGCGAAGCGCGTGGTCGAGATGACCGGCGGCGGCGTTCCCTATTCTTTCGAATGCATAGGCTTGAAACAGACTGCCGAAGACTGTTTCGCGATGCTGCGCCCAGGCGGCACCGCCACCGTGATCGGCATGCTGCCCTACGGCACCAAGATCGAGTTGAACGGACTGGACCTGCTGCGCGAGCGCCGCATCCAGGGCAGCGTGATGGGGTCGAACCGCTTCCGCACCGACATGCCGCGGCTGATCCAGTTCTACCAGCAAGGCCGCTTGCACCTGGACCGGATGATCTCCGGCCACATCAAGCTCGAGCAGATCAACGAAGGCTTTGCGGCGATGAAAAAAGGCGGCATGGCGCGCCATGTGATCCAGTTCAACGCTTGAGCCGGCGAGGAGCCTAAGAGCCAAGCCATGCTGACCTGCTTCGACGAATACCTGATCCACCAGACGCCGGAGCCCTTGGCACACCCGGTGTCGATGGACCGCAATTTCTACGACCGCAACTGGCTCAGCGGGTTTGCAGCCGACGCCTCGCTGTACTTCGGCATCAGCCTGGGGCTCCACCCCAACCGCGAGGTGATGGACGGCGCTTTCAGTCTGGTACGCGGCCGCGAGCAGCGCTCTTGCTTCGCGTCTCGCCGGGCCGACCCGGCCCACCACGCGGGCATTGCCCAGCAGACCTGGCCCAAGCTTTGCGCGAGGCGGCCGATGCACTTGATCAGCGACAGCATGCGTTGCGTGCGCTGATGATCGAATTGCAGCTCTGGACCGAACAACGCCAGTTGTCGGACGCCAGGTTTTGAAATCCTCAGCCGAACACAGTCGGACAATGCGCGAATGAAAATCCCAGAACACTTTGACGTCATCGTCGTCGGCGCCGGTATCTCCGGCGTTGGCGCTGCCTACCACCTCAAGACCCAGAGCCCCGGCACCCGCTACCTGGTGCTGGAGTCCAAGGACAGCTTCGGTGGCACCTGGATCACGCACCGCTACCCGGGCATACGCTCGGACAGCGAGCTCTACACCTTCGGCTACCGCTTCAAGCCCTGGACCGGCACGCCGATCGCCACCGCCGAGGAAATCCTGCGCTACATGGGCGAAGTGGTCGACGAGAACGAACTCGGCGCTCACATCCGCTACCGGCACGAGATCGTCTCGGCAGCTTGGTCTAGCGCCGAGCGCCAATGGCGACTCGCGGTGCGTCGCAGCGACACCGGCGAGATGCTCGAGTTCAGCGCCGGTTTCCTGTGGATGTGCCAGGGCTATTACCAGCACGACCAGGGCTACACCCCCGACTGGGCCGGCATGGACCGCTACCAGGGCCGGATCGTCCATCCGCAAACCTGGCCTGAGGACCTGGACTACGCCGGCAAGAAGGTCGTGGTGATCGGCTCGGGCGCGACCGCCGCGACGCTGATCCCGGCGATGGCCGACGACTGCGAGCACATCACGATGCTGCAGCGATCGCCGACCTACTTCCGCACTGCGCGCAACGTCAATGAGCTCGCCGACATGCTGCGCCAGCTCGAGATTCCCGAGACCTGGATCCACGAGATCGTGCGCCGCAAGATGTTGTTCGAGCAAGGCGCATTTGCCGCGCGCACCCACCGCGAGCCCGAGCTGGTCAAGCAAGAACTGGTGGCCAACATCCAGGCGCTGGTCGGCGACAAGGTCGATGTCGCCAAGCATTTCACGCCCAGCTACCGTCCCTGGCAGCAGCGCCTGGCTTTCGTGCCCGACGCCGACCTGTTCCACGCCATCAACAAGGGCAAAGCCTCGGTCGTCACCGACCAGATCGAGACCTTCACGCCGACCGGGCTGAAGCTCAAGTCCGGCGCGACGCTGGACGCCGACATCATCATCACCGCCACCGGATTTCACTTGAGCACGATGGGCGGGATCGATTTCAGCGTCGACGGCCAAGCGCTCGATTTCAGCCAGACCGTCGCCTACCGCGGCGCGATGTTCACCGGTGTGCCCAACCTGCTGTGGGTCTTCGGCTACCTGCGCTGGAGCTGGACGCTGCGGGTCGACCTGATGGGAGACTTCGTCTGCCGGCTGCTTGGCCACATGAAGGAACAAGGCGCGACGATGGTGACGCCGCAGCTGCGTCCGGGCGAGCAGGCCATGGCGCTCAAGCCCTGGGTCGACCCGACCAACTTCAACCCCGGCTACCTGAACCGAGGCATGCACTTGATGCCTCGCCAAGGAATGACCGAACCCTGGACCCACGGCCAGGACTACGACCAAGACCGCAAGCAGCTGCCGCTGGCCGACCTCGACGACGGCTCGCTGAGCTTCGTTTGAGCGCGGCGACGCCATGTCGGGCCTGTGCGGTCCAGGCATGCCCCCTGGACCGCACAGGCCGGCGACTTGACGTAAGCTGCCGCCGTTGCCAGCTGGCAAACCCGGCTGAGCATCCCACAGGAGTCCAGATGCCCCCGTTCATCAGCCGGCGCACAAGCGCGTTGGCCATCGCCTTGGTTGCCATGCTGCCGGCCGCGGATGCTGCCGAGCCGCCCTGGAAGCCCGAGCGGACCGTCACGGTGATCGTGCCCTACAGCCCTGGCGGCGGCACCGATGCCCAGGCCCGCGCTGTCGCGCGCGAGCTGCAACGCCTCTGGGGCCAGACGGTGATTGTCGAAAACGTTGCGGGCGCCGACGGGCTCATCGGCACGCGCAAGGCGATCGACGCCAAACCGGACGGCCTGACGCTGCTGGTGCAACTGCCCTCGCTGACGCTGCTCAAGCATTTGCCGACGTTCAAGGGCATAGACCCGGTGACGCAGTTGTTGCCGGTGTCGGCCTTCTCGGCGATGCCCGGTGTCGTCGTCGCCGGCTCGGCGGTGCCGGTCAAGACCATGGCCGATGTCGTGCGCCATTGCAGGACAGCGGTTCAGCCCTGCTCGCTGGGGACGACCGAGAACATTGCCCGCTTGCAAGCGCGAATGCTCAGTGTCGAGAGTGCATTGCCGAACCTGATCGTCGCCAATTACAAAGGCGGCGGGCAACTGATCACCGACATCGTCGGCAACAACGTCAACCTCGGCATCATGGGCATCACGGCCGTGTTGCCGCATTACAAAGCCGGCACACTGAAGGTCGTGATGACGATGGGCGCCAAGCGGTCGTCGGTCGCGCCGGAGATCCCGAGCGCGATCGAAGCCGGTTTCCCCGGCTTCGACGTGGTGACCTGGTACGGCCTGTTCGCGCCCAAGGACACGCCACCGAACATCGTTCAAGGCATTGCAGCAGCCGTTCGCGAAGCGATCAAGGCGGAGGATTTGCGCAAGGTATTCAGCACCATCGGGTCGGAGGCCATAGGCAACACACCGGCTGAATTCGCCACCATGGTGCGCGAAGAGGGTGAACGCTTTGGGGCGCTGGCCAAGCGCTTCCCGATCGAATAAGGGCCGAACATGAGACTGCACCATGCTTCGCCTGCGGCGCCTGCGGCCCCAGCCCACAGCGCAGGACGCGACCTGTCGGCCTGGCGCGTCGCCGATCTGCAGCGCGACCCGCGCTGGGTGGTGGCGCTGGACGACGCCGTGCGCACCGACTTGATGCGGGCCTTGCGCGCCGGGCTGTCGGCGGGCAAGTCGCTGCTCGACTACACCCAGCAAGACTTCGACTTCGCCCCGCAGACGCTCGCGCCGATCGCCAGGGCGGTGGCTGAGGCCGAGCATGGGCGCGGCATCGCGCTCGTCGAGGGCTTGCCGCGCGAGTCGGTCAGCCCGACCGAGTTCGAGCTGCTGACCTGGGCGATAGGCCTGCATGTCGGCGTGGCACGACCGCAGGACAAGCTCAGCCGCTACATCAACCAGGTCAAGGATGTCGGCGCGGTCTACCGCAGCCCGACCGGCCGCGGTTACTCGTCGAGGGCCGAGCTTGACTTCCACATCGACGGCGCCGACATCGTGCTGCTGAGCTGCTACAACCAAGCGCCTTCGGGCGGCGACAGCCTGTGCAGCAGCTCGGTCGCAGCGTTCCGCCAGCTCGTCGCCGAAAGGCCGGATCTCGCGGCCTTGCTCGAGCAGCCCGTGGCCCACAGCCGCCAGGGCGAGCAGGCCGAAGGCGCCCCAGAGTTCATACAGATGCCGATCTACGGCCGGGTCGGCGGCGAGGTCTTCTGCCAATGGAACCGCAACCGCATCGAGAACGGCGACAAGCTGCCGGGTGCGCCCAGGCTCGGCGTGCAACAGCGCGAAGCGATGGAGCTACTGGACGAGATTGTTCGCCGACCCGAGTTCATGTATTCGATGCGACTCAAACCCGGTGACATGCAAATACTGTCCAACCACACGGCGCTGCACTCGCGAACCGAGTTTCATGACCACGAGGCCGAAGATCAAAAGCGTCTGCTGTACCGCTTGTGGCTGTCGACACCTGGCGCGCCGCAACTGCCATCGGGATGGGCCCCGTTCTGGGGCTCGACCGAGGCCGGCCTGCTGCGCGGCGGCATCCACGGCCACCACCACGACGCCCACTGTCAATCCTTCGACCGACGGCAAGCGCAGGCGATGGGCCTCAGGCTCGCGTCTTGATCGGCTCGGGCTGTCAACAGCGCTGATGGTCGGTGCTGTGCTGATACGCTCGGGCGCTTCTTTTTCATTCACGCCATTTCAAGAAACGAGCCACCCGCGATGACCGAAAAACTCTTCTCTCCCCTGGCGCTGGGTCCGGTCACGCTGCAGCACCGCGTCGTGATGGCCCCGCTGACCCGCATGCGCGCCAGCCCTGACGGCAACGTGCCCACGGCACAGAATGCGCTGTACTACGCGCAACGCGCCACGCCCGGCGGCTTGTTGATCGCCGAGGCCTCGCCAGTGTCCTGGCAGGGACACGGCCACGCCAAGGTGCCGGGCACCCACACCGCGGCACAGATCGCCGGCTGGCGCTTGGTCACCGATGCGGTGCACGCCAAGGGTGGCGTGATCTACCTGCAGCTCTGGCATACCGGACGGGTCTCGCATTCGAGCTTCCAGGCCGATGGTGCTGCACCGGTCGGGCCGTCGCCGATTGCCGCTCAAGGCATGACGACCGCGCGCGACGGGACACCGTCGCCTTTCGAGGTGCCGCGCGCGCTCGACAGCGCCGAGATGCCGGGGCTGGTCGAGAGCTGGCGCCAGGCGGCGGCGAATGCGATCAGCGCCGGCTTCGACGGCGTCGAGATCCACGGCGCCAACGGCTACCTGCTTGAGCAGTTCTTGCAGTCGCGCAGCAACCATCGCAGCGACCGCTATGGCGGCAGCATCGAGAACCGCTGCCGGCTGCACCTGGAGATCGCCCAGGCCGTCGCCAACGAGATCGGCGCCGACCGCACCGGCATCAGGCTGTCACCCTGGGGCGTGGCCAACGACAGCGGCGAGACCGATCCACTGCCGCTGTACTCGTACCTGGTGCGCGAGCTCGCCAAGATCGGCCTGGTGTACCTGCACCTGATCGAGCCGCGCGCCAGCGGCACCGGCAAGGCTGACATCGTTCGTGAAGGCCAGCCGTCGACGGCCGAGATCTTCCGCCCGATGTGGCCAAATGTGCTGATCGATGCCGGCGGCTACGACCGAGATGGCGCGCTGCAGACGGTTCGCGAAGGACGTGCCGACGCGGTGGCATTCGGCCGCTTCTTCATCTCGAACCCCGACCTGCCCAAGCGCGTCGAGCTCGGCGCAGCCTTCACGCCCTACCAGCGAGCGACCTTCTACGGCGGTGGGGCGGCGGGCTACACCGACTATCCAGTGCTGACGCCAGCGGCATAGCCCGACGAACCGCCCCCTCCGGGCGAGCGCGGTGCCTGGGCATCAGGGCCGCGAGCTCAGCCACCCAAGCTCTCAAGCAAATGTGGCTTTGCGGCTTGATCCTCACGGGGGGCGGCCGGCTTCAGCCGGCCTTGGGGCGCTCAGGAGTCGGCGGTACGCTAGGCGAGCCCGATGGGCCGCTCCGTCGAGTTTCCCGCCCGACCGCGCTTGCGAACGAGCTTGACTTCCAGCCTGCACCCAAGCGCTTCCGCATACTTGGAGAGGGTTGCGAGCGAGGGGGAATGTTTGCCACGGCCAGACTCCATGCGGGCCACGGCAGATTGCGTGGTGCCGATTCTCTCTGCGACTTGCGCCTGCGTGAGCCCTTGGTCTGATCGTGCTTTCAGGAATTCGTCTAGCAGCGCGTACTCATCGCCCTGCTCCTCGTATTGGGACTTTACTTCCGCGCGTCCGAGTGCCTTGGCGCGCAACTGCTCATGCGTCAGCATCTTTGCACTCCTTCATGCGCTTGCGCGCGGCAGCTATTTCTTTGGCAGGTGTCTTGTCGGTTTTCTTGACAAACTGATGCAGCATGGTGGGGCCGGGCGGTGAGAGACGCCGCACGATGCCGGTTTGACGCGGCAAGCATCTTGACCCGCCACAAGCCCAGGCCGATCACCCGCACGCCCGACGCCGATGAAGCCCAAGGCGCAAGAACTTGCACAGCCGCAAGCCTGCCGCTGGCAGCGACGTCAAGGGCTGCTGGCCAAGCCCGGTGTCTAGAGGTCTAGACCCGGCGCTTGACCGCTGCAGGCATACCCGCCGGGTCGATGACCTGGCCGAATTCCTGCATGTTGTGGGCGTGGCACAGGTGGTGCAGCGCGAAAGCCTGGTCGATCGAGCTTTGCTGGCCCATGATGTCCAGCGTCTGGTTGACCGCTTTCTTGACCATCTGCAGCGCGAAGGCCGGTTTCGCAGCGATGCGCTGTGCGAGCTTGAGCACCTCGGCTTCCAGGTCGGCGCGGGGCACGACCCGGTTGACCATGCCGAGACGGTGCGCCTCCTGTGCGCTCCAGTCGTCTGCGGTGAACAAAAACTCCTTGGCCTTGCGCGCGCCCAGCTCCCAGGGGTGGACAAACCATTCGACGCCGCACACGCCCATCGTCACCACCGGGTCGCAAAACGTCGCGTCGTCGCTGGCGACGATCAGGTCGCAAGCCCAGGCCAGCATCAGGCCACCGGCGATGCAACGGCCCTGCACCGCAGCGATCGTCGGCTTGGCCAGGTTGCGCCAGCGCCGGGTGTTCTGCAGGTAGATCTCTTGCTCGCGGGCAAAGCGACCGTGCGCGCCAGGTTGCTTGAAACCACCCCAGCTCGAGACGATGGGGCGGTCACCCAGCACCACGCCGCCGTCTCCACGCAAGTCATGGCCAGACGAGAAATGCGGGTCGGCTGCGGCCAGCACGATGACCTTGACGCTGTCGTCCAGCACCGCACGATCGAATGCCGCATTCAACTCATACCCCATCTCGAGGTTCTGCGCGTTGCGCGCCTCGGGGCGGTTGATGACGATACGCGCCACACCGGGCGCGGGCTGCTGGTACAACAGCGTGGTGTAGTCGCTCATGGTCGTGGAGTGGGTTCCAAGGTTGGACGGAATGATCAGGGTAAGGGCTGACTCATCATGGCATCCGCTGTCACAGCGGCGTTGTCGCGTCTGGGACTAGTGCTGCACCCCGGAGATATCGAAACATGAAAGCGCGCCTTCGACCCGGTGGCGTCGTTGCAAATCCTCGCGATACCTCGGGTATCGCTGCGGTTTGCGCCTAGCCATCGGGCCGAATCCATCG
>Ga0214919_10006574_pt1 | contig 15941 bp, 17 predicted proteins | sample LL1503_MetaG_FD_177994 | JGI IMG/M metagenome (GOLD analysis project Ga0214919, IMG submission 177994) | Freshwater microbial communities from Lake Lanier, Atlanta, Georgia, United States - LL-1503 | ecosystem: Environmental > Aquatic > Freshwater > Lake | place: USA: Georgia | collected... | reverse complement strand
TGCGTCCAATGCGCGTGGCAAGTCGGCGTCTTTAAAAATGACGAAGGGAGACTTGCCACCCAACTCCATGCTGAATTTTTTCAGGCCCGCGCTTTGCACAATCCGGTTGCCCGTGGCTGTCGAGCCTGTGAAAGAAATGGCGCGCACATCGGGGTGCGATACCAAAGGCTCGCCAGCATCTTTGCCATAGCCATGCACCAAATTCAAAACACCAGGCGGCACACCGGCTTCCAGCGCCAGCTCACCCAAGCGCGCAGCCGACATGGGCGACAGCTCACTCATTTTCAAAACGGCTGTGTTGCCAAAGGCCAAGCAAGGCGCCACTTTCCAAGTGGCTGTCATGAAGGGCACATTCCACGGGCTGATCAAGGCGCAAACACCCACAGGATGAAACAGCGTGTAGTTCAAGTGGGTCGGTGTGGGATAGGTGTGGCCATCCACGCGCGTGCACATTTCTGCAAAGTAAGAAAAATTGTCAGCAGCACGCGGTACCAATTGCTTGCCTGTTTGCGCAATGGTTTGGCCGCAATCGCGCGTTTCGGTTTCGGCAATGGCGGGCACGTGTTTGGTAATCAGCTCGCCCAGCTTGCGCATGATCTTGGCGCGATCGGCGGCCGGTGTAGCAGCCCATTTTGGAAAGGCCGCTTTGGCGGCAGCCACCGCTTGATTGACTTCATTCAAGCCGCCTGATGACACTTCTGCCAAAACTTCTTGTGTGGCGGGGTCGTGGGTTTCAAAAGTCTCTGCACTTGCAACGGAGAGTCCGTCAATTAAATGGTCTATGCGCATTTTCTAATCCTGTTTTCTTGGCTCTTTACTCACCCAAGGTGTTGATCAAATCGCCAACACCTTCAATGCTGGTCACAATCACATCGCTCACTTCACAATTCACCACGCCATCGGGCGTGCCTGTCAATATCAAATCGCCAGGCTGCAAAGTCATGAAGGCACTGAAGTACTCAATCAAAGTGGGCACATCAAAAATCATGTCGCGTGTATGGCCGCTCTGCGTGAGCTTGCCGTTGACTGTTGTTTGTAAATTCAAATTCATGGGGCTGCCATAAGCATCGTGAATGTCTTTGGCATCGACCAGCCACGGGCCAATGGGCGTGCAGGTGTCGCGGTTCTTCACTCGGAAGTTAGGCCGATACCAGTTTTCCAAATAATCTCGAATGGCGTAATCATTGGCCACTGTATAGCCGCCTACATAGTCATAGGCGTTTTCTTTTTTCACATGCATGGCAGTGCGACCAATGACCACGGCCAACTCACATTCGTAGTGCATGTGCGTGGCGTCTTTCGGTCTGCGTGTGAGGGCTTTGTGACCGATGAGAGCGCCTTCACCTTTGACAAACACCAAGGGTTCTTCGGGCGCTTTGAAAGCCAATTCTTTGGCGTGATCAGCGTAGTTCAAACCCAAAGCCAAAATCGTTCTGGCTTGTGGCACAGGCGCCAAGGGCGGCAACCAAACCACTTCGTCAAGCTTCAAGCGTTTGCCAGCCCAAGGGCTGCGCGTGAGCAACAACTCGCCATCTGACTCAACGGCCTCGTGCACAGCGCCAGCCCAAGCAATTCGTGCGTGTTTCATGCTGTCGCTCCTACAAAGTGATTGACCAGCGTTTCAAAGCCATGTGCCGAAATTTCCACCACATCGCCCACTTTGACGCGCGGCCGCTTGCCATCTGGCAAGCAATCACTGCCCAACAAAAGAACATCGCCTTCTTGAAAGATCATAAATTCAGAAATATCTGCATGCAATTTCTGCGATGCACGCACAGCGTCTGCGTAGTTCACGCGTTGCACTTCATGGCCATTCACTTTGACAGTGAGCACCATGGCATCGCTTTGAACTTCTGCAACTGGTTTGGCCTGACGCCCCACACCCAAAAAGCCATCGATGCATTTGAATTTGACAGGCGGCCGGTAATAGCTCTCATGCGGAATGGACACGTCATTGACCAACACGCAGGACACCACACGGGCATCTGCCCCAAACACCCACGCCAAATTGGCACCCACATCGACTTCAGGCACATTTGCAGGGATGGCAATTTTGTCGCCAGACGCGGTGAACGTATTGGCCGTTTTGATGAACAACACAGGGGCTTTGGGTGCGCCTTTGTGCGGCGGCTCTGACATTTGCGGGGCTCTGTGATTCCACTCTCTTTTGAAATTTAAGAGCGCACCGTAAACGGTACCTCGCGGCCAATAAGGCGTTAATTTATTTTGCATGCTTATGCCATCTCTTCTGAATTCAATTCGGTACTCAAAGTTTCCAGTTGAATCACTGCATCCAGCAATTGATACAACTGCGCTAATTTCTGTTTGCCCAATTCACTTTCCATCCATGCGTAATGCGCCTCAATGGCCTCGGACAGTTTGGCCACCTTGGTCAAACCCAAGTCGGTGGCGCGAACCACTGTGCTTCGCGCATCTTGCGGGCAACGACGACGCTCAATCAGACCGTCTCGTTCCATCCGAGTGAGCACGCCCGTCAAGCTCGGCCCCAACAAAAAAGCCTCGCGTGCAACGCGCCCTGTTTCCACGCCTTCTTCAAAGTGCGCGTTTTCGCCCAATACCCGAAGCACACGCCACTGCTGATCGGACAAGCCGTGCTCTCGCAGACTGGGACGGGTGTGCGTCATGACCGCCTCGCGTGCTTGCAGCAGCAGGCGGGGAAGATTGCGGTGGACGAAAGCTTGTTTTTTCATGGCAACAGTATTTATTTAACATGTTAAATGAATTTCAATCTTTCGGGAAATCGGGTAAACCCGCTTTTTCCAACAACTTGCCCACAGCGCCTTATGTGATGAGCTCCAAGCCAGTGAATAATTGCGCCATGAACGCATCTTTTTTTGACAAGCACGGCATCCGATTGATTCAAGCGCCCATGGCGGGTTCGCAAAACCATCGGCTGGCTGCGGCCGTTTTCTTTGCAGGCGGCTTGGGCAGTATTCCTGCGGCCATGCTCACAGCTGAGCAACTGCAAACTGAACTCAGCGCATTTGAAGATGCCATCGCCGCTCTCACAGACATACCTCTTCAGTGGGGCGGATGCTTGCCCGTGAACGTCAACTTTTTCTGCCACGCCCCGCCGCCCAAGCAACACGAAAAAGAAACGGCTTGGCGCCAGACACTCACACCTCTTTATCTAGCCCACGGCATTGACCCACTGTCGGTGGGTTCTGGCCCTGGCCGCGCACCGTTCAGCGAAGAAAGTTTGAAGCTGATGGGCCAATTCAAGCCTGCTGTGGTCAGCTTTCACTTTGGTCTTCCCAAAGCGGAATGGGTTCAGCAACTCAAAAATTGGGGCCTCCAAATTTGGTCCTCAGCCACCACTGTTGAAGAAGCGCAATGGCTGGAACAGCAAGGTGTCGACGCCATCATTGCCCAAGGCCTTGAAGCCGGAGGCCATCGAGGCATGTTCCTCACAGAAGATATCAGCACGCAAGTCGGCACCATGAGCTTGCTGCCTCAATTGGCGAAAGCCGTGACTTTGCCGATCATTGGGGCGGGGGGCATTTCCAGTCCGGCTGCGGTCAGCGCAGCCAAAACACTGGGCGCCAGCGCGGTCCAAGTTGGCACCGCGTTTCTCACCAGCCACGAAGCCACCACCAGCGCCTTGCACCGACAAGCTTTGATGTCAGCGTCAGCGCAGCACACCGCTTTGACCAATCTTTTCAGCGGTCGCCCTGCGCGCGGCATTATCAACAACTTCATGCGCGACTTCGGCCCCCTGAATGCCCAAGCCCCCAGCTTTCCCTTGGCCACCGCGGCCGTAGCGCCTTTGAGAGCCGCCGCAGAAGCCAAAGGCTTGAGCGATTTCTCACCCTTGTGGTCAGGCCAAAATGCATCCGATTGCGAAGCCTTGCCTGCATCCGACATTGCTCACAAACTCTTGCAAGGCTGGGCCTGATGTGGCCTGTTTTTCAATTGGCAACACCACAGTGTTAGGCTAGCGTCATGGCCAAAGATAAAACCATTTTCACTTGCACCGATTGCGGCGGCACCACGCCTCGTTGGTTGGGCAAATGTCCCGCATGTGGCGCCTGGAACACGCTGATTGAAAGCACCGTCGATTCAAGCGGCAGTGCCAAGAACAGATACACCAGCCAATTTCATGCCTTGGCCAAAACATCCGAGCTCACCAAGTTGGGCGACATCGAAGCCACCGACATCGATCGCACCGCCACTGGTTTGGAAGAACTCGACCGCGCCTTAGGCGGCGGGGTGGTGGAAGGCGGCGTGGTTTTGATTGGCGGCGATCCTGGCATTGGCAAGTCCACTTTGTTGCTCCAAGCCCTCGATGCTTTGCAGCGCAAAGGCATGAACACGTTGTATGTCACAGGTGAAGAAAGCGGCGCGCAAGTAGCGCTGCGGTCTAGGCGCCTAGGCCTAGACAAAAGCCAAGTTCAAGTTTTGGCCGAAATTCAATTGGAAAAAATACTGGCCACCTTGCAAACCGAGCGACCCAACATTGCGGTCATCGACTCTATTCAAACGGTGTACTCCGACCAGCTCACCTCAGCCCCCGGTTCCGTGGCGCAGGTTCGCGAGTGTGCCGCCCACCTCACCCGGGCCGCCAAAGCCACCGGCACCGCCATTGTTTTGGTGGGCCACGTCACCAAAGAAGGCGCCTTGGCCGGGCCCCGCGTGCTTGAGCACATGGTCGATACGGTGCTGTACTTTGAAGGCGATACGCACAGCAGCTTCCGTTTGATCAGGGCCATCAAAAATCGCTTTGGTGCCGTCAACGAAATTGGCGTGTTTGCCATGACCGAAAAGGGCCTGAAGGGTGTTTCCAACCCCAGTGCCATCTTTTTATCGCAACACGAAGAACCTGTGGCGGGCAGTTGTGTCATGGTCACTTTGGAGGGCACGCGGCCCCTTTTGGTCGAAATTCAAGCGCTGGTCGACAGCGGTGGGCCCAGCCCACGCAGGCTGTCTGTAGGCTTAGAAAGAGACCGTTTGGCCATGTTGTTGGCGGTCTTGCACCGCCATGCTGGCGTGGCCTGTATGGACCAAGATGTGTTCGTCAATGCAGTGGGTGGCGTTCGAATCAGTGAGCCCGCAGCTGACTTAGCAGTAATGTTGGCAATCACTTCATCACTTCGTGGCAAGCCTTTGCCTAAGGGTTTCATTGCCTTTGGCGAGGTCGGTTTGGCAGGTGAGGTGCGCCCAGCACCCCGCGGCCAAGAGCGCCTCAAAGAAGCTGCCAAGTTGGGCTTTACCGTGGCTGTGGTGCCAAAGGCCAACGCGCCCAAAAAGAACGACAAGAACTTTGAAGGCCTCACCATTTATCCGGTTGACCGCATTGAAGACGCCATGAATTGTGTTCGGGGACTTTAAGATCCCGCCATGAACTTTTCCAAAATACTGGTCCCCATCGGGGTCATTGTCTTTGTCGCTGGAGCTTGGCACCAGTACAAATGGCCAGGCGTAGCAGTGTCTACAGGCGCCGTCGTCATGTGGATTTTGTTGCATTTCACACGCATGGTGACCGTCTTAAGCCGTGCATCCAACAGGCCTGTCGGGCATGTCGGAAGCGCTGTCATGCTCAATGCCAAACTCAAAAAAGGGGCCAACCTGATGCACGTCATCGCCATGACCAAGTCTTTGGGAGAGCGATTGTCAGAAGAAAACGCACAGCCCGAAATCTTCAAATGGACCGATTCAGGTGACTCCTTTGTGATTTGCACATTTAAAGCTGGCAAGCTGCAAACATGGGACATGACTCGGCCTCAACAGCCTGAAACCGAAGAATCCACAGCTTCTCTCTAAGACCCGCTTAAAGTCAGGGAAGTCAGGGAAATCAGGCCGATAAGGCTCTTAAAATGAACACTCTGCGAATCTGGCAACAAAGGACACAACAATGAGCACCGCAACACCCTCGATGGAAGACCGTGACGGCAAAATTTGGATGGACGGCAAGATGGTTGAATGGCGCGACGCCAAAATCCATGTCTTAACCCACACCCTGCACTACGGCTGCGGCGCCTTTGAAGGCGTTCGAGCCTACAAAACCATCGATGGCACGGCCATTTTCCGTTTGCAAGAACACACTGACCGCCTGTTTAACAGCGCCAAAATTTTGCGCATGAAATTGCCCTTCACCAAAGAAGAAGTGTGCGAGGCCCAAAAAGCGGTGGTGCGAGAGAACCATCTGGAAAGTGGTTACATCCGCCCCCTGACTTGGATTGGTTCAGAGAAATTGGGCGTCAGCCCCAAAGGCAACACCATCCATCTGATGGTGGCCGCATGGACCTGGGGCGCTTACTTGGGCGAAGAAGGCTTGAAGCGCGGCATTCGCGTCAAAACTTCCAGCTTTACGCGCCACCACGTCAACATCACTATGACACAGGCCAAAGCGGTGAGCAACTACACCAACTCCATCTTGGCCAACATGGAAGCCGTCGATGAGGGCTATGACGAAGCGCTGTTGCTCGACCCCTCCGGCTTCGTGTCCGAAGGTGCTGGCGAAAACATTTTTATGATCAAAGACGGTGTGATCTACACGCCCGACATGTCGGCAGGCGCTTTGACCGGCATCACACGCAACACGGTGTTCCACATTGCCAAAGACTTAGGCTTAGAGATTGTTCAGAAGCGCATCACACGCGATGAAATTTACATCTGCGACGAAGCCTTCTTCACGGGTACTGCCGCAGAAGTCACACCCATTCGCGAACTTGACCGCATTGAAATTGGCGCCGGCAGCCGCGGCCCCATCACTGAAAAAATTCAGTCAGGTTTCTTTGACATCGTGAACGGCAAGAATCCAAAATACGCTCACTGGTTAACACGCGTTTAATTGAAGAAAGACACCCTGTTCATGAGCCAAGCTGTTAAACTTCTGGCCAAAGATTTAAACCCACAAGGTGGTGTTTTTTGCCCCAGCCCCAAAGCTGACATGAAGGTCTGGAACACCCACCCCAAGGTTTACTTGGACGTGGCCCGTGAAGGTCATGCCAAGTGTCCCTACTGCGGCACGGTGTACCAACTGAAAGCGGGCGAAACAGTCGGTCACGGCCACTGATTCCCACCTTCCCCTCATGGCGGTGTCCACGCTGACCATTGCGGTCCTGACCAAAAACGAAGCGCACCGCATTGAGGCTTGTTTGGCCAGCGCAGCCTTTGCCGATCAGGTCTTGGTGGTCGACAGCGGCAGCACCGACAACACCTTGGCTTTGTGCCGTCAATCGGGTGCTGATGTTTTTGAATACCCCGACTGGCAAGGCTTTGCGGTTCAACGCAATCGCCTCATTGCCCATGCGCGCGGTGATTACATTTTTTTCTTAGATGCAGACGAGCTCATCACGCCTGCGTTTCAAAAAGAACTCCAAGCCATTGTTCAGTCCAACGACAAAGCCGTTTGGCAAATTCGCTGGCGCATGGTGGCTTATGGTCACGAGCTCAAATACTACATCTCTCGCTCGAAAGTGGAGCGGCTTTTCAGGCGCGACATGCTCAAAGAATATGTGGGTGCCGTGCATGAGCAAGCCATTTTGTTCAACGAGCAAGCTACCGAGCCCACGCCTCGCAAAGTGATGGCCGCCAAGCTGTTGCACCACTCTCGCGAAACGGTGCGAGGAAGTTTGGAAAAGCTCACGCAGTACGTGATGTTGGGCGCCAGCAAACGCGCCCAAGCAGGTAAAAGTGGCGGCGTACTGAGAGGCATTGCCTCAGGCTTTGCCATGTTTTTGCGACTGTATATTTTTCGCTTGGGATTTTTGTGTGGGGGTGCAGGTTTTTTGTATTGCCTGTTTGTTGCGTTGGAGGCTTTCTTTCGATATGCCGCCTTGCATTACGACAAAGACCATCTGAGCAACGACGTGGGCCGCGCTTAAGGTCTGGCGCTTAAACCCTAGTTCCTAGGCAAGCGAACCACAAAACAAGCGCCGCCACCACTGCGCTCTTCACAAGTGACCCGACCCTTGTGTCGATGTGCGATCGACTTGACCAAGCCCAAGCCCAAGCCCACACTGCCTGTACGCTCGCTAGCGCCAGGCAATCGAAAAAAGGGCTCAAAAATTTTCTCTCGGTAAGCCAATGGCACGCCAGGCCCTTTGTCACTGACCGTCAAAATTAATTCGCTTGCGGATACAGATGCCGTCACTTGAATATCCTCAGGGCCCTTGATAGCGCCATATCGACTGGCGTTTTCAAGGAGGTTGCGAATTAAGCGGCGCATTAACTTCACAACGCCTCGCATTTCAATGTTGCGCACGCCTGCTTGAACTTCAAACACTGCACCCACGCGGGCACACTCTTCTGCACACAAACCCATCACATCAACGACTTCGACTGTGCCCATGTCGGCCTCTTGCGCATCGAGTCGGCTGGCCAACAAAATTTCGTCAATCAATTGATCAAGTTCAGAGATGTTGCGAGCAATTTCTTGCTTGGCCGTTTCATTGTGATCGCCTCCCATGAATTCAAGGCCCATTCGAATGCGCGTGAGTGGCGAGCGCAACTCATGTGATGCATTGGCCAGCAATGATTTTTGAGAGGCCAACAAGGCTTGCTGTGAGCTCATTAAATTTTGAATGCGTTCAGCGGCCGCGTTGAACTGGCGAGACAAATCAGCCACCTCATCTTGTCCTTGCTCGGCCATGCGCACTGCAAGATCACCTTCGCCCCAGCGTTGAACGTCTCGCTGCAAGACCTCTAAGCGCTGTGTGAGTTTGCGAACAATGGGATAGACGCCCAAAGCCACAGCCAAGCCCACCAGCAAAAGCATCCACACAAAACCATAGGGCGGCCGCGCCCACCATGGCGATATATCGCGTGGCATACCGCCCATGGGTCTGCTAAAACCACCCGGCCCCATGCCCTCACCTGGTCCCTGCCCAGCCATGGGAGGGCGACGAGGAAGCAAAAGATTTAACTTCTGTCCATCTGGCAGGGTGAGCTCAAAGTTAACGCCCACGCCACGTTGCAGTTGTCCGGGCACCATGGCCAACAACTCGCCTTGTTCATTGCGCACTTGCAACTCACGCACACCTTGAGGGCCGTTGTGCGCCACATGTTCTACCGACAAACTCCAAGCCCAACCAACCAACAGCATGAGGATGGCAACACCCAACACAACCGCCAACCAAATTCGCAGGTACAAATGTTTAGAAATTGAAGAACGCCAAGCCATGTTGAAATTAGGGCTGCTGTTTGGCAAACACATAGCCCACACCGCGAACCGTCAAAATTCTTTGTGGCAATTTGGGATCGTCTTCAATGGCCATTCGAATTCGGCCCATGTGCACATCGATAGATCGGTCAAAAGCCTCTATCTCACGGCCTCGCACTGCTTCCATGATTTGGTCACGCGACAACACCCGACCCGCTCGCTCGGCCATGGCCACCAAAAGGTCAAATTGATACGAAGTGAGTTCGCACATTTGGCCTTTCACGGAAATTGCACGCGCATCGCGATCAATTTCTAAACTGCCAAACTGCATGCGCAATGGATGGTCTAACACGGCTTCTGTTTTGCGCCGCAGAATGGCTCTAATGCGCGCCAACAATTCACGCGGTTCAAAGGGTTTGGGCAAGTAATCGTCAGCCCCCAACTCTAAGCCCACAATGCGGTCCATGGGATCGCCTTTGGCAGTAAGCATGAGCACTGCCGTTTGCGCATGTGCACCAGACAGTGCACGAATTTTTTGACATACTTGCAGACCGTCCATGTCGGGTAGCATCAAATCCAAGATGACCAAATTGGGCGAATTTTTTTGGACCGCACTCAAGCCTGCAGCACCATCACCCACATGGGAAAACCCAAAGCCCGATTGACGAAGATAATCACCTACCATCTTGGCCAAACGCTCATCGTCTTCGATCATCAAAAGTTGCGCGGTCATACTTTCACTTATCTGCCTCACTGACGACATGATGCGCCTAGACGAGAACAAACTCACCACAAATGCTTGAAGCCTTCGTAAAGTTTCGTAAATCAGTCTGTTTCGGGAGGTTGAAAATGCCAGGCCAGCGCCACCAAAATTAGCACAGGCATGCCCAACAAAGCGGTGGCATTGAAGAAGTCGGCATAGCCATGGGCATTGACAAAATCACCCGAGAAACCCGCAATGAATTTGGGCAAGAGCAGCATCATGGAACTGAGCAAAGCATATTGCGTGGCCGAGTATTTGATGTTGGTCAAAGATGACAAGTAGGCAATAAAGGCTGCTGAAGCAATGCCACTGGCCAAGTTGTCTGCCGAGACCACCGCAATCAATGCACGCACATCGTGGCCATGGCCGGCCAACCATGCAAACAACAGATTGCTCAAGGCACTGAGCAAGGCCCCCAACATCAAAATGCGCATCACCCCCCAGCGCAAGGCCATGACGCCGCCTACAAATGCACCCAACAGTGTCATGAGCACACCATACACTTTGGTCACAGTGGCTACCTCGGCCTTGGTGTAACCCATGTCCACGTAAAACGGATTGGCCATGATGCCCATGACCACATCGCTGATGCGGTAGACCGCAATCAAACTCAATATCAACGCGGCCTGCCATTTATAGCGTTGAATGAAATCGGCAAAGGGGTCGATCAACGCACCCTGCAGCCATTCCTTCACATTTCTGGCGGGCGGCAATTCAGCGGGACTGGGTTCTTGGGACATGATCACAGTGATCATGCCCACCGACATGCTCAGCGCCATGACCAAGTAAGCTGTTTGCCAAGCTGCATGCAAATAGCCTACGACATTTTCGCCCTGAACCCAAGCGGCCACCCACAACACGCCCGCGCCTGCCCAAATCATGGCCAATCGATACCCCGTTTGGTAGCTGGCTGCCAAGGCGGCTTGCTGTGTGGGGTCGGCTGATTCAATGCGAAATGCATCGAGTGCAATGTCTTGTGTGGCAGAACCCACGGCAACCAACAAAGCGCACCAGACCACGGGGCCTAATGTTTGAGCAGGGTCGCTAAGCGCCATGCCCGCCAAGCCAAGCATGACCAAGGCCTGTGCCAACAACAGCCAACTGCGCCTGCGACCTAAACGATGCGTCAAGAAAGGGATGGGCATTCGATCTACCAATGGCGCCCAAACCCACTTGAAGCCATAGGCCAGGCCCACCCAACTGAGGTAGCCAATGGTGCTGCGGTCAATGCCGGCTTCACGCAAACGAAAGCTCAAAGTACCCAAGACCAGCAGCAGCGGCAAGCCCGCGGCAAAGCCCAACAACAGCATGCGCAAACTGGCAGGCTGTAAATAGACACGCCATGAGGCGAGCCATGAAAAAGTGTGCTGATCCGTCACGGTCTTTTCTGTCATGTCGACATTATCCAAGCTCAGATGAGGTTTTGTGAAAGATCTGATTTGAAATCTTGGGGTGCGGCACTATGATTGAAGCATGTGCTGGCGATGTTTTTCAAATTTCAACGTGTCCGATCCCTTAGCAGCTTCAAGCCATGAAGCAGAGGGATCTTCTCGGCGCGTTTTTTTGAATCGGCTGGGCGGGGCTGGCCTGGGGTTCACAGCACTGCTGGCCGGCAATGCGCAAGCCCAGGTCGATGTGGGTCAAGCCTCTAGCATGCGCAAACTCATCCCCGCCGAAACGCTGGAAGCTTCTGCCAGACAACAGTATCGACAGACCTTGGGTGAAGCCGACAGCAAAGGGGCCTTGGCCCCAGACGATTACCCGCAGCTCAAACGCTTGCGCGCCATCGCCGCCAGGCTGATCCCGTATACAACGCAGTGGAACCCCGATGCGCGCAAATGGAAGTGGGAAGTGAATTTGATTGGCAGCAAGCAACTGAATGCTTGGTGCATGCCTGGCGGCAAGATTGCGTTTTACACCGGCATCTTGGATCAACTGCAACTCACAGACGATGAAGTGGCCATGATCATGGGCCACGAAATGGCGCACGCTCTGCGTGAGCACTCGCGCGAACGTTTGGCCAAATCAAAGGCCACGAGCTTGGGTTTGTCGGTGGCCTCTCAGTTGCTGGGCTTAGGCCAAATAGGCGATGTTGCGGCCAACTTAGGCACCCAATTGCTCACCTTGAAATACGGCCGCGACGACGAAACAGAAGCCGATCTGGTCGGCCTTGAAATTGCAGCCCGCGGCGGTTTCAAACCCGAGGCCAGTGTGCAACTTTGGAAGAAAATGTTGGGCGCTACCGGCGGTGGTAAGAATCAACCCAGCTTTTTGTCAACGCACCCAAGTGGCAACAATCGCATTCATGAGTTAGAAGCCAATTTGCCCAAAGTCGCTCAGCTTTATGAGCAGGCACTGCAAACGCAACCTGCCTCGCATCTCAACTAAGAACCTAAGCCCCTGATCAGGCTTGCGCCGTATCAGGTTCCACCGACATAAGGGTTCGTGCGTCGCTCGCGACCAAAGCTGCTTTCAGGGCCGTGGCCAGGAATGAACACGGTGTCATCGCCCATGGGCCACAAACGCTCTGTGATGCTGGCAATCAAGGTGTCGTGATCGCCTTGCGGAAAATCGGTGCGCCCGATGCTCCCAGCAAACAAAACATCCCCCACAAACGCACGCTTGATTTCAGGAGAATGAAACACCACGTGACCCGGAGTGTGTCCAGGGCAATGTCGCACGTTAAGCGTGTGTGACCCCAGCGTCACGGTATCGCCATCCACCAGCCACCGCGTGGGTGTGAAAATTTCTGCATCTGGAAACTGAAACATGCGACTTTGATCGGACAAGCGATCAATCCAAAATTGATCGCCGGGGTGGGGGCCAACGATGGGCAAGTTCAAGTTGCGCGCCAAGACGGCCGTACCGCCTGCGTGATCGATGTGCGCGTGGGTGAGCCAAATTTGCTCTAGTTTCAAACCCCGTTGCTGAACCTCTCCCAAGATTAAGTCGAGGTCACCACCAGGATCGATCACTGCCGCTTGCTGGGTTTGGTCGTCCCAAATCAAAGAGCAGTTTTGTTGAAACGGCGTAACAGGGATGGTTTGGTACTGAAGCATGCTGGTATTTCAATGGGTTGCGCTTGCAAGGCAATGTAACAAAGTTTGATTGCAAAACTCGTATTGTGAGGTCTTGTTCACTGACTCACACATGACCACACCACTTTTTCGCTCAGAAGTGACCCTGTCCAAGCAAGCCTCTTGGATGGGCCCTATTCACCTTGCACACAATCCGCGCTTTACCATCGTGGCCAGCATCGCTTTGGTGCTTGCGGGTGCCTTGTTGGCATTCGGGGCTTGGGGCAAAGTGGCGCGCAAAGTTCGTGTGCCTGGCGTCCTTATGCCGCAATGGGGCACGGTGGAATTAAGTACCGCCATGTCAGGCGTGCTGCTTGAACAAAGGGTGAAAGAAGGCGACTGGGTTCAACAAGGTCAAGTTTTGTTTGTGGTCAACACCGACAAAACCTCCGCCGAAGGCAGCACAGCCAACTTATTGGCATCTCATTTGGCGCAGCGGCGCAGCACCTTGTTGGCTGAGCGCGCTTCGCGCGTTGCTCAAAACCGCCAACGTGAAGCGCATCTGACAGATCGCATTCGTTCCTTGTCACTTGAAACAGCGCAAGCCACTCAAGAACATGCCTTGGCAAAGCGCAGGGTTGCGTTAGCGCAAAAAACTTCTGCGCGGTTTGAGCAAATGGCGGCTGAAGGCTTTGTCTCTGACATTCAAGCGCAAAGCAAACAAGAAGAACTCATTGACCTTCAATCGCGCTTAGAAAATACACTGCGCAATGGTGTTGCGTTGGCACGCGAACACATTTCATCTCAGGCCGACTTGGCCCATCTTCAAAAGCAGTTGGCCATAGACCTGCTCCAACTCGACCGCAACCTGGCCAGCCTAGATCAAGAGTCTGCCGAAATCCAATCGCGCAAAACCAGCAGTGTGTTGGCACCGCAAGCGGGTCAGGTCAGCACAGTTCATCTCAGCCTAGGCGCCATGGCACAGGCTGGCCAAACCATTGCCAGCTTGGTGCCTCACGCTACTTCTCAAGTCAGCTCTCATGTCAGCTCTCATGTCAGCTCTCATGTCAGCTCTCATGTCAGCTCTCATGTCAGCTCGCGTGTCAGCTCACGTGTCAGCTCTCATGTGACCTCTTATGCACCAGACCCATCGGCACACACTTTGGTTGCCGCTCTTTTTGCACCCACCCGCACAGCCGGCTTCATTCAGCCGGGTCAAGAAGTGTGGCTTCGCTTGGCAGCCTACCCGTATCAAAAATTTGGACTGGCCAAAGGCCGCGTTCTCAAGGTCAGTGGTACACCCATTGCCCCTCAAGATTTGCCGCATGGTCAGGGCACGGCCCTCATGGCTTCCACACAAAGCAACGAGCCACTCTACAGAATTCAAGTCGAGTTGGCATCGCAGCATGTCATGGCCTTTGGCCAAGCTCATTCTTTGCGCCCCGGCATGACACTCGAAGCCGACGTCATCCACGATGTGCGCGGCATTTGGGAGTGGGTCTTCGAGCCTTTGTTGGCCATTCACGCACGCCAACAAACATCATGAACTTCATTCAGAGAATCAGGGCTTTGCACCTTAATCGGCATGGATTCATTGATGTTTTGGTGAGTGCCATCGTATTGCAAGCCATCTACACCGCACTCATTATTTCTTTTAGCAGTGCCGAAAACGACCCCAGTGCCACACACACAATTTTGGTAGGTCGCATCGTTTTTTCTGCCTTGATCATTGCACCCTATTTTGAAAATTTGTTATTGATCGGGCTTGCAGCCCTTCACGAAAAACTGTTCAACCGAACGGGCCTGTTCGTGCTCGCACCCTTGCTCCTAACCGCGCTTCACTTCATCAAGCCAAGAGACTTGCCTTATCCCTTTTTTTTAAGAGTCTTGTCTTTGTTTTGTTACTTTTACATTTTTTTAAAACAGTATGACTTGCACAAACTTGAAATGGGAAAGCACAAAGCTTTGCTGTTGTCTAGCGCCATTCATTCGGCAATCAATGCAAGCGCATTGCTTGTTTCTTTTTTACTAGACCCAGATATCGACGCTGAAACGATTTTTTCAGCACAACCAGGAGAATGAAATGAGAAGTTTAAATATAAATGAATTGAGCGAAGTCCAAGGGGGTGGCATTGCCTTTAGGTGGGCCGTCAGAGCTGGTGAATTGATTGCCGACGCCTTTACCTTGTTCGAAGCGGCTCAGAAAGTTGACTACGATCCCGCAAGTTATGGCCGCGCAGACTCTGGAGGCTACAACCCCATGGGCGACTACACCAACGGAATTTGCGCCAGATAACTCTGCCCTGCAACAGCCTGCGCATCCTCGGAGCGCAGGCGTCTTTTGTTACATATCCAAACTGAGTCCGCTTTGAACCCCGTCTTGCAACTTCAAACTTCCGAATGCGGCTTGGCTTGCCTGTGCATGATTGCCAACGCACATGGCCAACATTGGCACCTCATGGATTTGCGGCACAAGTTTCCACAATCTCTCAAAGGCGCCAACCTCAAGCAACTCATGGATCACAGCCTTGTTTTGGGCTTCAATGCCCGACCCGTTCGCTTGGATCTAGAAGAGTTACACCAACTTCGCACGCCGTGCATCTTGCATTGGGACTTGAATCACTTCGTGGTATTGCAAAAAATAAGCGGCAATAAAATCACCCTGCTAGATCCTGCCCTGGGCATCAGGGTCATTTCACGCACAGAAGTTTCGCAGCACTTCACAGGCATCGCTTTAGAACTCACGCCCCAAGCCGACTTCAAAACCACGCCCGCACCCAAGGCTTTTCCGCTTTCAATGCTCACCGGCAAGCTTCAAGGCTTTGGCAAATCAGCACTTCAAATTTTAGCCCTCGCATTCGTACTCGAGCTGTTTGCCATCTTCATGCCCATGTTCAATCAAGCCGTGGTAGACGATGTCTTAACATCGGGTGACCACGAACTGCTCTCTGTTTTGGTCGCTGGCTTTGCCATCATTCTGCTCATTCAATCAGCGCTTTCCTACGCCCGCAGTTGGTGGGTCATGGTGCTTAGCCAA
>Ga0214919_10006573_pt1 | contig 15946 bp, 16 predicted proteins | sample LL1503_MetaG_FD_177994 | JGI IMG/M metagenome (GOLD analysis project Ga0214919, IMG submission 177994) | Freshwater microbial communities from Lake Lanier, Atlanta, Georgia, United States - LL-1503 | ecosystem: Environmental > Aquatic > Freshwater > Lake | place: USA: Georgia | collected... | reverse complement strand
AGCTGTGCGCTGTCAAGAAATCCTTCCGTAGCGGCCATATTAGCATAGAAACCTTGATAATATGTGTTGTATGCAAGCAAGTCCAACAGAGTACCAATTGCCGAGTCTTGAAAATCGTAATCCGCAAATTCTGGCTTATCGGCAAGAAAGTTACGAAGATTCGCACGAATAACGTCGAAGTCTAAGCCTGTTACAATGAGATCGGTGTTAGCAGCCATTAGCGAACCCTATTTACGTTAATATCGAGCGATACGTTATTGAGAGACGAGACAATTTTAAACTTAACTCGGATCGCTAATGCATTTGTGTCTGGATACGAAAGTACCGTTACTGTATCAACACCTTGGTCATCATATAGTTGAACACGAGGCTCAAAATTTTTGATCGTGGTGTTTATCAAATCTTCTAGGTCAAATTGAGTAGATGAAGTAGTCAAATCAAAAAGACGAGAACGAACATCACCACCAAACTCAGGATTAAACACTCTTTCGTATTTATTTGTCATTACTAGATTTTTAACAGCCTGCTTAACAGCATCGTCATCCTTTTTGATGAGAAGCTTTCCCGTCTTCGGATGCTGTCTGAACGACAAATCAAAGTCTTTGTGGGATGTTTTCTTGAGTGATGCTGGTAAAGTTTTGGCCATTGTTTTCCCTTTATATGTTATTTATTACGAAAAAACACTTGACAAAACAGATTTACAGTGGTATAATAAGGATGTTAGAACCGGTCAAGATATATTAACTTGCTTTAGAGCTAGTGCAGCATCGACTTCTGCTATGATCTGCAATGCTTCTGCAACTGGTGTGCTTGGTTTAATTTTAGGATATCGAGATATCAACTCCGAATATGGCAAGCTGTATAGAATTTTCATATGTGGTTCACACATAACATCAAGTTCTTTTGAATGTCTATCAATCTTAGCTGTTAGTTCAAGTCTCTTTCTAGTTATCTCATCCATTGAAGTATCGCGGCCATATCCACCAGTTCCCCAATTTATAGTGTTGGCATTACCAGATAGTTTTTGACTGCCAGATGATGTAACCGCAGCACTAGATGCCAACAAACTAGAAGCAACACTGGCTGCACTTGCAACCGTAGACGCGAGACCCATTGCTTGAGATAGAGGTTGAGTCAAATCTGATATGCCACCTGATGCAGCACCTTCGGCAAATAGATTTTTCAATTCAATTGGTGTAACAGGTTTAGGTGGTGCGGCAGTCTTGACGGGTGAAACGGCATCCATTGTAGGCAGTTTACCTGGAATTGGTAACATCTTTGTTATTCCACCAGCCATTGCACTCATGTTTGGTATCTTCGATGCTATGTCAAATCCGGATCCGCTCAAGACGCCACCAAGCATTTGACTAGCCATTGCGTTTGGATTAATCATTGGAAACTTTGCTGCCATACCAGCTGCTGCCGATGCAATAGCTACTGGATTACCAGAACTCATAGCTTTTGCCATACCAGCTGCCTGACTAGCGAGACTTACAGCACCGGCTGCGGCACCGGCTGCACCGGCAGCTGCCGCTGCTACGTCCGACAATAACCCACCTTTCATTGCCATAGCGATGGTAGACGTTGGTCCTTTTAGCATCGAGTCTAATGTAGTTTTCAGTGAAGTGATTGCACCAGGAACAGCAATTGAACCTGGACCTAAAGCTTTGATTGGCAACTTATCTGTCAATCCACCAATAGTGCTTTTCAGTGACTCCAAAGGTGCGCTTAGGCCAGGTACCAAATTCTTCACAGCGTCAGCCATACCAGACAATTCGGCTAACTTACCAGCAGCGGCAGCTACCGCAACACCTTTAACGATGTTTGGATCTAATTGAAATGGCGGTGGTTTATATCCTAGAGGATCTTTCAGCATGTTCATAGTTGCGACTGCATTATGGAGTTCTGGATGATCTCTCATTAATGCTTCGGCTTGCTTATGAATAACATCTGTACCTTTGTACAGATATTTTTGACCATATATCGTATATTCCACGCCAGCAATTGCGTTTGGAATAACTGCTTTTATCTGGTAATCTAACTGTAATTGATCCATGAATATGTAAGCCTATTATGGTGAATGGAATGGCGGCGATGCTGGACCAGTACGGCCATCGAGTGTTGGTTGACCAATGTATGTTGTCTTAGTTGTTGTGACTGTTGTTGAATCAATCTTGATACCAGTATCACCAACTTTTTCTATAATAGTTGAGCCGGCTTCAACAACTGTAGAAAATCCAGATTTTGTAGCTATGTTCATCTCACTATTTACGGTAATATTTTTTGCCGCACTGATACCCATAGCGTCACCAGAACCCAAGTCGAATCCGCTACCGCCAATAAGAGTCGCAACACCACCAGCAATATCTACCTTATCGCCAGCGGTTGTTAATGAAACATCGCCCATCGTAAAATCTGTTTGTTTGCCCATGATATTTGATGTGCTATCACCACCGGTAATATTGTCGCGGTTCTTAGATGTTCTATGCGATGTGTGCATGTTGACCTGTGTGCGCTGATCTCCGTTGATTTCGTTCAACTGATTGCCATCGCATTTAATATTCATATCTTTGTGACTTACAATTTCATAATCGCCACATTCAATTTTCAATTTGCCTGTGACATGAAGTTCATAGTCACCATCAACGGTAAGACTGAATCTTCCGTGAACTACCTGTTCTTTTACACCATCAACATATTCTTGGTCATACTTATTGATCTTTGTTATGCGAGCGCCGTCATCTTGAATTTCAATGAATGCGCCACTTGCGTGGTAAATGTGTAGTCGGCGATCACCTGGTGAATTGTCGATCTCAATTTTATGACCAGCTTCTGTTGTAAACGTATGATTGCCTGTATACTTTGCTTTCTTACCACCAGGTGGTTTCTCTTGGTTCTTTTTAGCTGTTCCGCCACCAGACACGGGAGGTGCTGCTTGTTGCGGCGCTTGAACCACAAAAGGTTCACCATTACCAATAGTCGCAGTTTGACCGGGTTTTGCACCAGCCGCAAGTGCCATCGCATTTGGATCTCTATCTGCCATAAATCAATTTTCCTTAAGCGGTTGTGGTCGTTGTTGTCGTACCAGCATCTAATGTTAATGGTCTAGGAACTGGTTCTGGGACCACTTTACTCTTTACTGCATCTGGTAAACTTGCAGTGAAATCAAATGAACCTGTTGTGGCTTGTTTACCAGCAGCTTCTCCAACTTTTCCCATAACGTCTGTCATGCTAGGTAACACGGAACCACCCATAGCTTTCTCAGCTAAACTTGCGAGTGATGTTGGTACGCCTAGCGCGGCAGCGGCTGCACCTGCAATTCCTCCAAGAGCACCACCTAAAGCACCACTTATTAAACCGCCTAAAGCACCTAGTCCACCACCACCTGCACCAACTACACCGAATGGATGAGTTTTTGGTGGTGCAGGAATAACATTTGGTTGTTGTCTTTTGTCTTTGTCTTTTACTCTAGGATCTTCATCTCGTTCTTTGTCAGCACGACCAGGTAAACCGGTTGAACCGTCATCATCTGTGGCTGGATGGACTGATGGATTACCACCAACGCCTGAATTGCCACCAGAACCTGGTAATGTTGCAACCGCATCTAATAGACCAGCCACAATTGCAACTTTTTGTGGTATGGTTACATTCTGTTGTTGTATCTGAGCTGGTGTCGGACTTAGAATTGTGAGTTCGCCGACAGCATTATCAGAAGCAACAACTATATCATTGGTAACATCTACCACGTTTGCTTCAACGTCATATATGCCCGGATATAATGGCGCTGATATATGTAGTTTCCAAATGTTTGGTGTTACGGACTCATCTAGTCCAAGGTTGCCTTTAAATAATTCGTATGTCACATAATTGAGGGTGACTAAAATTGTTTGGTTTTTATTGCGCTCAAAATTTACCTGTCCAGTTATGATAGGAACAGTGTTCGATGTTGCTAGTGGATTGATCTTGATAAAATAATCAGCATATAGCGATTGACTTATTGCCATTACTTAGCTCCAGATCCAGGTGAACCACTACCAGAACCACCTTTCTGCTGCACATGTGGCATAGAAGCAAATGCTACTGGTATTTGACCACCTTCATCGTCCATAAAAAATCCAATTACCTTTGTTCCTTCTGTCACACCTGTGGGCGAGCAACCGACGCCGCTGATTGACGCAGATGTTAATGGTGTTGCTACCATACACCATGGTAAATTTTTAGTTGGCAACTTGCTCTTGTCTTCGGTGTGGTGGCCGTGGATTCTTACTTTCAATCGACCAAGTTTAAGTTCGTCTTTTTCACCTGAGAATTGACCAGTACCGCGATCTTCAACGGTGCCAACCCACCATTTCATACCACTTTTACCCATAACTGTACCGGGTGAAGCCATTATTTTTCTCCTGCTGCTTTCTTACTTTGCGAATCGCTCTTGCACTCTAGAATGCAGTTGTATTTAACGTCTTTATCGTCTTTAATAATTATGTGTCTAACGCTTGTGACTAGAAAATCACCTGATCTATTATCTAGTTCGTTTTCTTCTTGTGATGCTGGTATTTGAAGCGTGACTTTTATACCTGGTTTAATACTAGTATCACCAGGCACCATCACATTCATTACCAAATTATCCAATTGATTTGCAGCCGATGATGCCGCCGCATGTTCTTGGATTGATCTTTTATTTTCGATTACTTTACCATCACGTCCTTGGATGTATTTACTTTTTTTGACTGACGCATGTCCACCAGGTGAAGCGACTATGTTTGTTCTGCTACCACGGTCCGTTTTTTCTTTTGCAGTAACTTGATTTTTGCCACTGTGTGTTGTATCACCTGGTCCATCACGCTTTGCTTTTTCGTCTTGCACACCATCAATTTTACCTGTGTACGGATCATAAAAATACCAGTGATCCGATGATGCGCCATTCTCACTTGATTGAGGTGAATCAAAATCTTTTTTCTGTTCAAACGAAATGATACCTTTTGATGGTTCGCTACCAATTCCGGTATTCTGTTGCTTGTACTGTAAGGTCATTTTTGGACCTTCCGCTAACATAGAATCAATCGTTCTGAAATGATACCCATCTCTATCTTGGTAATAAACATAATTAGATGCTTTGGCTTTAGCAGACTTACCTTCTTTGCAAGCCCATCGAATTACCGTAGAAGGACTGCGACCTGTGCCAACATAAGACTGCTTATCTTCTGTCTCCTCGTTTGTTACCAAGTCCTTTTTCATAGTCTTGGAATCTTTGGTATAGATATCATGGACTTTTTTGACTATATCTGATACCTTCATATCCTTCAGTGCTTCATCAACAGACTTTTTGTTATCGTCAATAAACTCTGGAGATGCACATGTCAATAGATACATATCTTGATTTTGTCCGGTCTTAACACGGTCGCCAGCAATAGCAGTTTCAAACTTCATTCGAATGCTTTCACCTGATCTACCGCCTATAGAAATCTCAACGTCTTCGCCTGTTCCACCTTTCAAAGCAGATTTTTGGCTAAAACCAGACGCATCATTCATCGTAAGATTGCATGATGTAGTTGTCATGTAGATGCTTTCGAAATAATCTATTTGGTTGACGATTCCACGCACGTCCGTTCCTTTTATGGAACAGATTGCTATTGCGCCAGTACCAGTTGATTGATCTGTCATCTTACGATATTTTCCATATCATCAAAAACATAACGATGCTGTTCTTTAATCATCAGATAATAGTTGGTATCTAGAAGAAATATCTTTCTGCGCTCTTCGTTCAAGTCTGTCTCGTATTCAAATATGGTTTTTGTTTTGCGCTCAAAATCGGATAGTGTTAGATATGTCGTCTCATCAATTACCAAAGTTTTTTCTGGCACAATGCGTTGAGTACCAGCATCATTTTGGATATATCCTTGCTGAATAATTTTTTCGTAGTGGTGTATTTTTCTCATAGTATATTCTACAGAACCATACTTGTCTTTTAGATAAGCATTTAGTTCTTCATATGATAACGGCCATTGGAAATATGGATCCACAATCTCATTGCAGAGTAAAATTAACCAGTCCATTGATACGTCGCCATAATAATCATAAGCGACAGTATCTGGACGCTCTCCATCTTGAACAAAATATTCGTCGAATGATGCGTTGCTATTCTTTAGAAAGTTAGCAACAGAGAACCGACGTGTGATATCGGTAACTGGAATCGACTTTTTGGTATTTGGTATTTGATACTGTATGGTAGGAAATGGTGTGAAATATAGCATTAGTTTGGTCCTTTACCAGATCCCATAGGTCTACCCCAAACATTCATTCCATTGCCAATCACATTACCCTCAATGTCAACCATGGGCATATCTGTTGGTCCAGTTACTCGTCTTTCTTCAGGTGTTGATGGATTCAAATACTGCTTACTAATAATCTCAGTTTCTTTGAAGCTAAGAGATAGCGTCACTTCAGCTGGTGCAGGTTCACCACCGCCATCGAAGTCTCTAATGTATGCGGGATAACCTTGACCATGATAATCTACCTTAATGCCATTGCAAACGGAAGGTCTTAGTTTGAATAGGTATGCGTCTCTTTTAAAACTAATTTCAAAATACTCAGGATATTTAAGGAATAAACCACCAGAAACAAATTCTGGATGTGAGTAGTAAGTGAACATTTCAATTATGCGTCGTATTGCTTTTGACTCGTCTCTATTTCGAGGCGATAGTTTCCAATTAAATGAGTGTTCGCGAAAATCAACACCGGTAAAAAGCACAATCTTGTTTGGATTCTCAGCTATGCCAGCAATTACTTTAAGGGCAGCTGCACCTGCTCCTGGTGCACCACCACCACTTCCTACTAATTTATCAGCGGCTCCTTTTAATGCTGCGACGCCGGCGCCTTGTAGCGCACCTGTAGCTGCTGCACCAGAAGGAATATCTGTATTACCATACATGCCACGGTCAAATGGTTTAATGGCCATTCCTGCTGTACCCAAGTCTGCTACTGAATATGTTGGATGATAGTCGGTAGACAAACCGCCGGGTAGTGGTAGAAGAATCTTACCACCAGAAACTTGTGTTCCTGTTGATCCAATAATTTGACCTAAAATGCCTTCAAGACCACCTATAGCACCACCTGTTGTTGTCTTTGCAATGAACTGTATCCAGTTACCGTTCATTTGCAAGTCATTTGGAAACTGAACACCGTCGGTTCTATATGGATCAGTTCCTGTGCCATTACCGAATAGAGATCCAATGGCACCACCTGCTATGAACGCAGCACCTCCCGCAGCGGCAAGCTTAACACTATTTTTAGCCTTACCTCTTGCCAATCTTAGTAATGCAGCACCACGCGCCATTTAAATCTCCTTGATAGTAGTCTATTTATACGCGATACATAGTTGGTATGAAAGCATATAGTGGTCGGTTTATACCGAAAAATCCTCAGAAATACAAAGGTGATCCAACGAAGATTGTCTACCGATCGTCGTGGGAGTTGCGCGTGATGGGATATCTGGATAACAATCCAAATATCATTCAATGGTCGTCGGAAGAACTTGCGATTCCATACAAGTCGCCGATCGACGGTAAATGGCACCGATACTTTCCAGACTTTGTTGTGAAGATGCGCGACAGAGATGGCAAGGTCACAGTCAAAATGCTGGAAGTTAAACCAAAAGCGCAGTCTGTACCACCAACTATTAAAAAAGGTAGTGCGAAGCCAAGCAAAAAATACCTCAAAGAAGTGATGACTTGGGGCATAAATAGTTCCAAGTGGGAAGCTGCAAGAGAATATTGTGCTGACCGCAACTGGCAATTCGTAGTGCTTACGGAAAAGGAACTCGGCATTTAATGGTCGCATACATCTTCAACGACTTAATCAGTAAAGCTGAGAGTGCTGGCATCAAACGTGATTCTCGCAACTGGTTTCGTAAGCAAGCACAAGCGGTCAACGCTAATCCAGCTTTGATGCTTCGTAGTCAAGCAAATAGATTGACCAGTATGCCGCTTATCGGTCGCATGTATCTATTCCGTTATGATCCAAAAGGAAAACAAAAGCTGCCGTATTATGATAGATATCCTTTGGTAATTCCTATTGGATCTGGTAGCAAGACGGGTGGCAACGCATCGTCTGGTGGTTCATTTCTCGGGTTGAATCTTCACTATTTGCCCCCAGTTCTTAGAGCTAAGCTGATGGATGCGTTGTACAATGTAGCGTCGTCAAAAACATTTGATGAAAAGACGAAGCTAAAAATATCTTACGATATCCTAAACCAAGCATCTCGGTATCGTTTTTTCAAGCCATGCGTCAAGCGTTATCTGATATCGCATGTGCAATCTAAGTTTTTCTATATTGAACCCACTGAGTGGGACATGGCTTTGTTTCTTCCGCTTGATAGATTTGTTGGAGCAAGTAGAAATGTTGTCTACAAAGACAGCCGCAATAGGATTTAACCATGGCATTTAATATAGCAGATTTCAATTCACAAATATCAAAAAGCGGTATCGCTTCGACCTCGCAATTTGAAGGTCGAATTGTTCGTGGGCCTAGACAAGGATTGAGTGTTCTTCGTAAGTATGGTCTTGATAGTCAAGGTATGGGATTCAGAATTGAATCTTTAAACATGCCAGGTAGAACACTCACAACATTAGACCAGCAATACCATGGACCGGTTCGTTCGCTTCCGTATCGCTTCACAGTTCAACCATGCACCATGACAATCATTCTCTCGCGTGACATGCGCGAGCGCGAGGTTTTTATGCGTTGGCAAGATTATCTAGTTGGTCACAGCCGCGTGAATTATTTAGGTCAAAACATTCCAGGTATGTTTGATAGCAAATACTATGACGAAGGTGTAGGCGAGATTCAAATATGGCAATACTCACAGCCAACACCTAATAATCTGTCACGACAAAATAAACCAGTAAAAACTAATAACAGTTTAGTATTCGATCAGACTCCAAATAGCGATCCTCAAACTGTTATGAAATTGCCACCTTCATATATGGTTCAAAACGAGATGCGTTTGATTGAGGCATACCCACTATCAGTTAATGATATTGCTATGTCGTGGAATGATGAAGGATATGCAAAACTCCAAGTTGAAATTAAATATCGTACCGTTATAGAACGCAATATGTCATACTCTGATATTGGTGATTTTATGACCAATGCTTCAAATCTACGCCAACAATAATGAGGTGAATAAATTATGGCTTTACCAAAACTTGCTACTCCCAAATTTGGGTTGGAACTACCATCGAATGGAAAGAGACTTACATTTAGACCATTTGTTGTGAAAGAGGAAAAGATGTTGCTTATGGCTGCATCTGCCAATGACGAAAACTCAATGATTGATGCGGTCAAAGATGTTATTGCATCATGCGTTATTGACGATGATTTCAATGTTGATAAGATGCCATTCTTTGATTTGGAATATATCTTTTTGAATATTCGTGCGAAGTCAATTGGTGAAATTATCAAGATGGAATATCGTCATGTTGGTGGTGTAAACTATAAGGGTATTGCTTGCGAAACTGTAACACCAGTCGATGTCAATCTTGAATCCGTGCGCGTGAATATACCAGAAGGACATAGCAATAAAATTGATCTTGGTGATAACTTGGGTATGGAAATGAGATATCCAACGATCAATGATATCCAGTCCATTTCTGGTAATGGTGATGAAATCAATATGTTAGCCAAATGTATTTTGTCTGTTTATGATAATGACAACGTATATGAACCAGACAATTTGGAAGACTCAATTCAGTTTATCGAGTCTCTCAATAGTACACAGTTTGCAAACGTGATGAAATTTGTGAACACAATTCCAAAGCTTCGTCACACATTCACATATAAGTGTCGCGGATGTGAACAAGAAGATACGATTACGCTGGAGGGCCTATCCGATTTTTTTTGATGGTCCTCTCTCATAACACGTTATCGAATTATTATCAGACCAACTTTTCGCTTATGAACCATCACAAATACAACCTCAGTGATATTGAAGGAATGATACCTTGGGAGAGGGACATTTATGTTAAGATGCTACTTGATTATTTGGAGAAGCTAAAGGAAGAACAGAACAGGGTTTAAATGGCTAAAAAACCAGGACCAGTAGCAGGCAAATTAGGAGACACCGAGTACTATTACAAGAGTGATGGTACGGTCGTGGACGAAAACGGTGTACAAGCCTCTGCGAGAATCTCTGCTATGTTCGCAGCTCCTCCTGTTGTAGAAGAGGTAGCAAAGAAGAAAACACGAAAAAAGTTAAAGAAGAACAACGCACAACTAGCCGGTATATTTAAAAATAGCAAATACTATTACGCACCAGATGGTTCTGTTATTGATGATCGAGGTTTACCGGCACCTGCGGCATTTGCAAAAGCATTTGCAAAAGCGCGTGAAGAAAGAACAGATGCTATCAAAGAAGCATTGGCACCAGTTGCACCGACAGAAACCGGTTCGGCTGCGCGTGTGGGTGCACCATCGAAAGACTTACAGAAACAGATTGCTATAGCCAACAAGCTAACAGATAAGCTTGTGGAATCACATAAAATCCTTAACGAACTACAGCCAAAAATTTATGAGAGTTTGAACAGATCAATTACCAAATTGACCGAACAGAATGAACTTGTAATCCGTCAACTGATGGACCAAAATGTCGAGTTTCAAGAAAAAGTAATAGAGCAAATTACTGGTCAAAAAGGACCAACTCGCTCAGGTGGTTCTGTAGCTAGACCTGGCAAAGGCAAACAAGCTCGCCGTCCAATTAGAAAATTTAAAACACCAGAAGCTAGAGCAAAGTATGTAAAAGACCGCGCTCAGAGAATAGCTGATATCCGTCAAAAAGAAAATGAAGACACACTTAAAAAGCTGGCATTACCAGTTGGATTAGGATTTTCTGCCGCTCTTATTGCTGCTACAGGTGCAGGCGATAAACGATCAAGTACACTAACTGGTCCAGAACGTCCTACTGGTCCTATGAATAATATCAGAACAGGTGGTTCTACAGGTGCACCGGTATCTGGTGAGTTGGGTAGCGTATCTGCCAAATATGAATCTGGTGGTCGTGGTGTTGATACAGTATCATCTGGTCGAGGTGATCCTGGTGGTGTGTCGTATGGTGCTCACCAGCTTGCATCTAAGACTGGCACAATGGCCGCTTATCTTAAATCACAAGAAGGCCAAAAGTATGCTGGTGAATTTGCTGGTTTAACACCGGGTTCGCCAGAGTTCAACGCTGCGTATAGAAAAGTGGCACAACAAGATTCTGCTGGTTTTGCTGAATCGCAAAAAGCATTTATCACACGCACTCATTATCAACCGGTGGCTGAACATGCTCAGAAACTTGGTTATGATACAAGCGACAGACGAGTGCAGGAAGCATTGTACAGTATGAGCGTTCAGCATGGCGGTGCTAAAAAGATTATCTCTGCCGCTGGTAGTGGTCAAGGGAAGAGTGCGGAAGAACAGGTTAAATCACTATACGCTCAGCGTTCTCAATATGTAACTAATCTTGGTATGGGCAATCTTGTTTCTAGATATAGAAACGAGGAACGTGACGTATTAGGAATGAGTGGTACAGCAACAGCTACAACACCAGCTGCACCACAAGGTACGCCAACTCCAGGGCAAGCTACAAGTGAGACGACTCCAGGTGGTTCATTCGGTGCACCTACACGCGAAGGCGAGAATGGTAGATTGAGTGCTGGTCAATTAGCACCAGTTGGTGTTGGTAGTCACCGAGCGCAACCAGCTGCGGCTTCTGCGATGATAGCTATGCGCGCGGCTGCGAAAGCTGATGGTGTTGATTTAGGTATTAACGATTCGTACCGTTCATATGAAGGACAGGTAGCAGCAAAAGCAAGGTGGGCTGCTAAAGGTCAACCACACATGGCTGCAACACCCGGCCGATCTAATCATGGTTGGGGTCTTGCATTCGATATGGGATTCGGCAGCAATATGAATAGTCCTGGATTTAAATGGATGCAAGCTAATGCTGCAAAGTTTGGTTTCAAAGGCCCACTACAAAGACCGTTCGAACCGTGGCATTGGGAATATAATGGTGGCGGTACCCCTGGTGCTAAGACGGAGCCTGTTCCTGGCGTTTCAGCACAAGGTGCACCAGCTGCACCTGGATACATTGCTGGTCAACAAAATCAAGCAATGACACGAATGGCAGAAAGCAATGCACTTGCTAATCAATCGCAGTCTCCACCTGGTCCAATCATCTTTAATAATACCATAATGAGAAATCACACGCAATCTGTCGTACAATCTGGATCACTGAGTCAGATATCAAGACCGGGTCAAGCATTTAATCCTTTAGCAGTCGCAATGGGTGCTGTTATAGGTGGCGCTCTTAGAGGACTATTTTAATGGCTATTTCAAAACTCGTCACACCGAGCGGATATAATCGCCCATCAATATCGTTTGGAAAAAACATTGCGAACGATAATGTTTCGAAAACGTCATCTATGGTACCAAGTCACGATTCTGAAGTGGCTTCATTGATTGATTCGATGAAGAAAATAAACGAATCACTTTCGTTAATGCAAGGAACTGCATCTAACACTGTCAAAATGTCCAAAGAAATTTTATCTGCGATGATAAGATTTGAAAACGATATATCAAAGAAGTTTAAAAACATAACAAAAGACATCACTGCTTCGCGTTCAGACTTCATCAAATCACTAGCTGGCATAGCGCCAATTCTTCCCATGGCTGGTGGTGCCGCCGCTGCTGAAGGTGTAAGCTCACGCTCAGGCAATATCAGAGATCCTAACTTTGCAGATTATGGTAAAACTTCAGAAGTGCCTGGACCAGCTTCGGCTATTTTACCTGCCGTAGCTGCCGCTGTAGTAGGAGCTGGCGCTGGTGCTGCCGTTAAAGGTGCTGGTACCGCTATTGCCGAAGGTGCAGGAAAAACTATTGCAAAAGGTGCTGGAGAAACCGCAGCAGAAGTTGGCGCAAAAAATATAACTAAAGGAGCAGGAGAAGCGGCTGCCGAATCGGCTATACCAAAAGGTGCACCAGAAGCAAAGCCAGCCGAACCACCAAAAACTGTGACGAAAGATACCGCAAAAGAAGTTGCGGATATGAAAGCTAAAAATCCAGAGCTAACATCAAAGCAAGCATTAGAAGAAATTAAAGCTAGAGAAGCACCAACACCAGAAGTAAAAGCGCCGGCTGGTGAACCAGTGAAAGTTACTCCAACAGCACCAGAAGCTGTTGCTGGTGCGCCCGAAAAGAAAGGTGCAAAGGCCGCATTATCTGATATTAAAGCTGCTGTAGGAAAACGTATAGGCGGAAGTCTAGAACGTATGGCTGGTCTTGGAGCAAAGGCGTTACCATTTGGTATTGGTACTGCTATTGGTAGCATCTTTGGTGCTATGAGATGGTGGGAAGGTGATACTAAAGGTGCTATTGCAGAAGTTGGATTAGGTGCAGCTTCTGCATTTCCTGTTGCTGGTACTGCGATAGCAATTGCTGGTCAAACTGCCATGATGGGTCGCGATGTTTATAATGAAGTATATGGTGATGAAAAAAACAAATTTCCATTTGACGATGATTTAAAAAATGATCCTGCAATGGTTGGCCAACGAATGCTTGATATCAAAGATATGCTGCAAGAAGAGATAACAAAAGCGGCAGAGGCAAATCAAGCAAGTAGAGAAGAGACGACTGCTGCAATGGAAGGTGCTGGAAGAAAACTCGGTGGTGCGGCGGCACAACAACCAGCAAAAGTTGGTGGTGGTATGACTGCTGCTGGCGCAACAACTGCAAATGCGACTATAGATGAAAAGAAAGCATTTATTGCCGATAAAACGAAAGGTAAAATGACTTTCCCAGAGTGGAAAGCAAAGAAGGATGCAGAAAATGCGGCGACAGATCCTTCAAAGGCACCACCTGGTACACCAGCTGCAACAACACCTGATGCTGGTGCAGTACAAGGCCCACCTGCGCCTGGTAGTCAAGGTTCTGGCGATGGTGTAATGAATGAAGGTCAAGACACGGATGCATCTAAAAATAAACCACCCGGAGCACCAGAAGCAACTGGTGCTGCGACGACGACACCACCTGCTCCATCAGAGACACCAACACCACCAGCGGCTAGTCAAAATCCAACTGTTATAAACAACACACAAACAAATAACACAAGCGGCACTGCCAGTGGTGAAAAAACTTCACGACCAAACTTTCCTATGACTGCACAAAATGATGCCTTGACAAAATACATGCAAAGCCAAATGATGAAAGACCACGCATAAAAAAGGGAGAGCCGAAGCTCTCCCAGGTTGCCGTAGGGTAAAAGGAATAAACTCCCTACGATTAATCATCATCCTCAGCAAGCTTTTCGAAGAATGACAAATCATCGTCATCATCTACAGCCTTAGCTTTTGGAGCAGATGCCGACTTCCCTACTGCTGGTGCAGCCATTGAACGGGCAGTCGGTTTGTCAAAAGGGATATCATCCTCATTGCGATAAGATGCACCAGCTGCTGGCTCAGCGAGAACCTTTTCCAGCTTCTTCTTCAACTCATCGTAAGACTTGAAGTTGGATGGTGCAAGGAAAGCCTCGAGCGAATGAGCGCCCTGCCACATTGCAGCCATATCCTCATCACTATCAGCAAGAGGTGCCTTACCTTCAAACTCGGACTTATCGTAATTGCGATAACCTTCGACCTTGCGGATCTTCAACTTGAAGTTTGCACCATCCCAAAGCTCGAAAGGATTGAGCGGCTTCTCATCTTCAAACTGAGGATTCATAACCTCATTGATCTTATCCCAAATCTTCTTTCCGTACTTGAAAAGAAAGACCTTGCCTTCATTCTCAGGATGTGCAGGATCCTTGAGTACGACAATGTTTGAGATGTAGTTGAGACGGCGCTTGCGCTGACGGACAATTTCCTTATCCTTATCATTGCCAGAATTCCAAAGCTTAGAATTCATTTCAGATACAGGATCTTGCTGACCGATAGTAGTCAAAGAGTTCTCAATATACCAACCACCTGGGCCCTGAAAGCCGTGATTCCAAACACGGACCCACGGAACTTCTTCACCAGCAGGAGCAGGAAGAAAGCGAATAACAGCAAAGCCATTACCCATCTTATCTACTTCAGGCTGCCAGAAACGCTCGTCCTTAGACGAACCAGTTTCCTTAGTTGATAGCTTATTGATTTCTTTGGTAAGACGCTCAAGTGAGGATTCGCGATTGCGCTTGAGGTTCATAAATGCTTCGTTCATAATAGTATCTCCGTTGTATAGCGTTGTATGGATTTATTCACTTAATCATAATAACATGTTATTTATACACTATTCTGGTGCAAATGTCAAGACAAAAACACCTGACGCATAATTTTTTTAATGTTATCAGGATCAACTCTTACAAATGGCCTGTACTTCTTTAGTTGACGATACACCTCAGGCCATATGATGGTATCGCTGATTACCTTGTTCCATGCATCAAGCACGTTGAAGGCAATATCAAAAGCAATCACGGTTTCCGCAGATACCTTATTGCCCATATAGAGTTTGATTAGTTGTGGATGCTCGCCAGTTGTTTTCAACATAGCTTTAGGATCATCAACCTCATCAATGATTTTATTTAGTTCTTCCTTGAGCTGGTACGAGAAAGTTTCCATGCGCTTTAACCAAGCCACATAAACTTTTTCAGACTCAGGTCCTGACATATCACCGACCCATCGCACACCAGCAGACGAAACAAAGTTAGCGACAAAGAAATTGGTTAGTTCATCGTCGCTATATTTGCGCTCTATCTTGCGAAAGAGATATTGATCCTTGCGCTTTAGAAATGATGCTTCGGATATCTTTTTGATTTTGCCAGAGTATTTGATGAAGTCGTAGTCGGATGTGAAGTGGAGCTTGAGGGCCTGATAGCGTTGGTATGCTGTCATGCCTTCCATTAGTGGATTCTCCAGCCTCGCCGAGTCATCTTTTCAAC
>Ga0214919_10006572_pt1 | contig 15946 bp, 11 predicted proteins | sample LL1503_MetaG_FD_177994 | JGI IMG/M metagenome (GOLD analysis project Ga0214919, IMG submission 177994) | Freshwater microbial communities from Lake Lanier, Atlanta, Georgia, United States - LL-1503 | ecosystem: Environmental > Aquatic > Freshwater > Lake | place: USA: Georgia | collected... | reverse complement strand
GACAAACACAACTCATGTTCCCCGGATTGGCAGCCGCATTGCCACACATCCGAAGCGGCAGAATTCGCGCTTTGGCCGTTACAGGCACCAAGCGTCACCCGCAAGTGAAGGACATTCCCACCTTAGAAGAGATGGGTCTGAAGGGCTTTGATGCGCAACAATGGTATGGCGTGGTTGGGCCTGCCAACATGCCAGCGGCCATTGTCAAAACATTGAACGATGCGATGCTGAATGTTTTGGCACAGCCCGACTTCAAAGAAAAATTAAGCTCTGAGGCCGTTGAACTGATGCCCATGAAGCCTTCAGAATTTGCAGCCTACATGAAGGCTGACTTGGCGCGTTGGACCCAACTGGCCAAGGCACGCAATATTCAGCTAGATGGCTAGCATGTCACGACACTGAACTGAAGGCCTGCCTTGAAACGCAGGCTTTTTTGTTTCAGTCGTTTCACATCAGGGATTGATTTTTCCCATCACACCCGCCACACCATAGTTCATGTTCAAAATTTGAACATCGCTGAGTTTCTGTCCGGCTGCCACAATGGCTTTGCCTTCGTTGTCGGCAATCGGACCTTGAAAGGGGTGGCGTTTGCCCTGAGAAATGTCTTGTTGTACTTTCACAATTTCATCGCGCACTTTGGCAGGCAACTTAGGACCAAAATCGCCAACGCGAATCATGCCTTCTTTCAAACCGGCCCACACATTGCCCGTGCGCCACTGGCCCTTTTGAACATCACTCACGCGCTGTGTGTAATAGGCACCCCACTCATGCGTGACTGCCATCAACTGAGCATCAGGCGCCACTTTGCGCATGTCTGAGTGATAGGCAATGGCCATCTTGCCGCGTTCTTGCGCCGCCACCATCACCGCATTGGAGGCTGTGTGAAAGGTGATCACATCCACCGACTGATTGAACAAAGCAAATGCCGCGTCGCGCTCCTTGGCTGGATCGAACCATGTGTTCAACCAAATGACTTTCACTTGGGCTTTGGGGTTCACTGAACGCATGCCCAAAGTAAACGCATTCAAGCCTTGTAGCACTTCAGGAATAGGAAAGCCCGCCACATAACCCGCCACATTGGATTGCGTCATGCGCCCTGCAGCCACACCCGCCAAATAACGGCCCTCGTAATACCGCGCATTGGCCACAGACACATTCACATCGGTTTTGTAGCCCGTGATCGATTCAAACTTCACATTGGGAAACTCTTTGGCCACCTTGAGCGTGGGCTCCATATAGCCAAAGCTGGTGGTGAAAATCACATCGTGACCCTGTTGCGCCAAATCGCGCACCACACGCTCTGAGTCAGCGCCCTCTGCCACGTTGTCGACAACGGTGGTTTTAACGGCAGCGCCCAAGGCCTTTTCAACGGCTTTGCGGCCTTGGTCGTGCTGGTGAGTCCAGCCCGCCTCAAACACAGGTGTGACATAGACAAAAGCAGCTTTGACAGGGCTTTTTGTAGCTGGCTGCGAAGGCTCAGCGGCAAGGGATGAAATGGGCGATAAAAAGCAGGCGGCCGCGACAGCGGCTGCGAGGTTTTTGTACATGGTAGTCCTCTACATGGCGCCGGTTGAACAAAATAAATACCCGCCGGCGCGCAGATATTTGCTGAGTATTCTAAAGCAGGTGTATAAAGTTTCTTTTTCTCACTGCAAAGAAGTGCCCAGTCATGCGTTCAAACTCCCTATCTCGTTGGTTTCAAATTTCTATCATTTCAGCCAGTTGCTTGCTTCCTTTTGCCGGATGGTCGCAAGGTGCGGCGTCAGCTTTGAAAGCAGTTGCTCAAGTTGAGGGCATCACGGAATACCGACTGAGCAATGGTTTGCGCATTTTGTTAGCGCCCGATGCATCCAAGCCCACCACCACTGTGAACATCACATATTTGGTGGGCAGCCGCCATGAAAATTATGGTGAGACCGGCATGGCGCATTTGCTAGAGCACATGGTTTTCAAAGGCACAAAATCACGCGGCAATGTCTTTGAGGAGTTGGGTAAGCGTGGCATGCAATTCAATGGCACCACCTTCTACGATCGCACCAATTACTACGAAACCTTTCCTGCCAACCCTGACAACCTGAAATGGGCACTGGAGATGGAAGCCGATCGCATGGTCAACAGCCTCATTGCGCGCAAAGATCTAGACACTGAGTTTTCAGTGGTTCGCAACGAAATGGAGAGCGGAGAAAACAATCCCCACATGATGCTCTGGCAGCGCATGGCCTCCACCGCTTTTGATTGGCACAACTACGGCAAGAACACCATTGGGGCGCGCACCGATGTTGAAAATGTCAAGATTGAAAACCTGCAAAATTTTTACCGCAAGTACTACCAACCCGACAACGCTGTTTTATTGGTCGCAGGCAAATTTGAGGCCGCTCCTACTTTAGAAGTCATTCAAAAAGTATTTGGTGCCATTCCTAAACCGACACGCGTCATTGAGCCCACCTACACACAAGATCCTGTGCAAGATGGCGGCAGAGAAGTCACTGTGCGCAGAACAGGGGATACACAGTTATCCGCTGTGCTGTATCACACTGCAGCGGGAAGTCACATTGACTCGGCAGCCATGGCTGCCTTGAGCGAGGTATTGGCAGGCACGCCCAATGGCCGCCTTCACAAAAATTTGGTCGAGAAAAAACTGGCTGTGAATGTCAGCCCCTGGAATTTTGACTTGGCCGAAAGAGGCTACATCATGTTCATGGCTGAATTGAGCAAAACTCAAAATTTACAGGAAGCTCGGAAAGTTTTGTTGGCAGAACTTGAAGGCCTTCAACAAAACCCTGTGACAGAAGAAGAATTAAAACGTGCCAAGGCGGGCTTGCTCAGTGAAATTGACAAAACAATCAACGACCCACAAAAGTTGGCTATTCAAATGTCCGAATCCATTGCCAATGGCGACTGGCGCTTGTTTTTCCTTCAACGCGATTGGATTGAAAATTTAAAAGCAAGTGACTTGCAAGCTGTCGGCTTGAACTTCTTCAAGGAAAGCAATCGCACCTTAGGTCAGTTCATTCCAACAGCCACACCCGATCGCATCAAAATGCCTGGGGCTGTTGATGTTGCAAAGTTGGTGGCAGACTACAAAGGCAAAGCTTCAGCCACTGAAGGCGAAGTGTTTGACATCAGCCCGGCCAACATTGAAAAGCGCACGCAAAGATTGGCATTGGCCAATGGTATGAAGCTCATCTTCACACCTAAGAAAACACGCGGCGAAACAGTGAGTGGTTATCTGACTCTCCGATTTGGCGATGAAAGCGCCTTGTTTAACCAAGCCACTCCCTCCAGCTTGACAGCCAGTTTGCTCATGCGCGGCGCAGGCAATTTACAGCGCTCTGAAATTTCCGCCAAGTTGGATGAACTCAAAACTCAAATTGAAGTGAGTGGCAGCGGACAAACAGTGACCGTGCGTTTTGACTCTTTGCGTAAAAATATACCTGCAGTCTTGGAGCTGGTTCACGATATTCTTCGCAAACCCATGCTGTCCCAAAAAGAATTTGACCTGCTGGTGGAAGAAAGCACCGCAGGCTTGGAAAGCCAACGCAGTGAACCCAACGCCATGGGCTCACAAGCCATGGCATTGGCCCTCGATGTGTACAAAAAGGGCGACATTCGCTCAGCTCGAAACTTAGATGAATCCATAGCAGCCCTCAAAGCAGCCAAGTTGGATCAAGTGAAACAATTCCACAACAGTTTCTATGGCGCCAACAACAGTGAATTTGCATTGGTCGGCGATTTTGACAGCGCCGCCACGAAGGGCCAAATTGAAAAGCTCTTTGGTGATTGGCAAAGTCAAAAAACTTACGTTCGCTTAAAGGCCGAACCTAAAGCGCCAAAGCCATCAGCCATTCAACTTGAAGCACCCGACAAAGCCAATGCCTTCTTTATAGCTGGCTTGCCTTTGTCATTGCAAGACACGCAACAAGACTTTGTGCCTTTGCAATTGGCCAACCGTGTGTTGGGCGGCGGCGTCAAGTCTCGCTTGCTAGACCGTCTGCGCCAAAAAGAAGGCTTGAGCTATGGCGCAGGCAGCCAACTCAGCGCCAGTTCCTTTGAGCCCTCAGGCATGTGGGTGATGTATGCCATTTATGCACCGCAAAACCTGGCCAAGTTGAAGGCCAGTGTGCAAGATGAATTGACTAAGTTTGTCAAAGACGGCATCACCGCTGAAGAACTGACCGATGCCAAAAAAGGCTGGCAAGAAGAACGCAAAATCAGCCGCGCGCAAGACCGTGCCCTAGCGGCTGGACATGTCACGCAAACAGCAGCCAACCGAACGCTGGCCTTCGTGGAGAAAGTGGACGCTCAAATTGAGGCCACCACCTTAGAAGAAGTGAATGCGGCCATTCGAAAAACTTTAGATCCCTCTAAGTTTTTGAATGTCTATGCGGGTGACTTTGTTGGTGCTACAAAGAAGTAACCAATGAAATCTTTGCTTGCAAAGATCCTGGCTCACCAGGCGGCAACGGATCCATCGCTTCGAGGGTCCTCACCGCCTTCAATCAAGCCCGAGGGGTGAAGAACCAAAGCGCCAGCATGCCCCATGCGCTCATCAAAGTCACTCACCACCTCAACGGGATGCCCCATAGCTTGAAGGCCTTGCACAATGTGTGGTGAGAATCGCGATTCAAGCTTCAGGGAAGTGCTTTGCTCTGCCCATGTTCGCCCTAGCAGCCATCTAGGAGCAGCCACAGCAGACCTCACATTGTGCCCGCCCCACACATACCTTGAAAAAACAGCCGCTTGTGTCTGCGGCTGACCTTCACCCCCCATGGTTCCATAGACCAACAATCGACCATCATCCAACTTCGCCATGGCTGGATTGAGGGTATGGAAAGGTTTTCGACCTGGCTCTAAGCTGCGCAATTTTCCTGGTTGCAAATCAAATGAGCAGCCTCTGTTTTGCCACCAAAATCCGCTTTGAGGCAATACAACCCCACTTCCAAATTCGAAGTAAATACTTTGAATCATGCTCACCGCGCGGCCCTCTTCATCAATGACGCCCATCCACGTGGTGTCGCCATCGGAGTTGGGAGCTGGCCAAGGACTGGCCTTGTCGAATGGCACTTGGTGAGCAAGTCTTTCGACCCTTTCTTGAGTCAATAGCTCACTTGGATCAATGCGCATCATTGCAGGATCGGTCACATACCGATCTCTCACAATGAAGGCCTGCTTGGTAGCCTCTACCAATGCATGAATGCCTTCAAGATGATCAGGGTTCCAATTCTGTTTTCTAATCCGATCGAAAATACCCAAGATGAGCAAAGAGGCCACACCTTGCGTCGGCGGGGCCATGTTGTAAATAGTCGCATCGGACAAGCGCAAAGACAATGGCGCTTTCACTTGGGCTTGGTGATTGTTCAAATCACTCAAAGTAATGGGACTCCCTACAGCATTCAAATCTTTGGCAATTTGGCGAGATAGTTCTCCTCGGTAAAAGTCATCGGCCCCTGCTTTTGCAAGTTGCATCAAAGTGTCTGCTAGCAAAGGAAACGCGTGTTGATCGCCATATTGAGGAACTTGTCCCTGCAGGTTCAAAAAAGCACTTGCAAACCCTGGTTGATGTTGCAACTCAGACAATTTGTTTTGGGTGTTGGATTGTTGACTCTGCGTCACAGGAAATCCACGCTTAGCGTATTGAACAGCGCTTTCTAACAGCCTGGCAAAAGGCAGTTTGCCACCCCAATGATTTTGGCTGTAGGCATAGGCAGCGCCCCAGCCCGAAATGGTTCCTGCAACGGTATTGGCGGCCAGCGGACCTCGCCATGGAATGCTCTCTTTGTCGCCGTACAAACTGCGGGTCACGTCCGCGCCCGCCGCGCCACACGCATCGATAGATTGCATGCCTTGGCCGGGTGCATGCATCAGCCAAAAACCATCACCCCCAATGCCCGTCATGTGCGGATACACCACCGCCAAACATGCCGCCACGGCAATCGTGGCTTCAATGGCATTACCGCCTTCACGCAAAATATCCAAACCCGCTTGAGATGCCAATGAGTGTGGCGCAACCACAGCGCCTCGCTTACCAAGAATTGGGTTCATGAACTGCTCCAAGAGAGGGGGTACATCAAAAATCAAGACACGTCCTGCCACATCCTAACTGGATTCCAACACGACAAAGATGAGTCGCCCGTGAGGACTGTTTGTGGAATGTCTTGGCGACACTTTTCAGTGGCATGCGAACAACGGGGTGCAAAACTACAACCCGCAGGTAAATTGGCCAAGTTGGGTGGTGAGCCAGGCACGGCCATGAGCACCTTTCCTTTGTCACTGGCTTTCACAGTCGAAGCCAACAAGCCTTGGGTGTAGGGGTGCTGAGCTTGCTTCACAACTTGAGCCACGTCCCCCATTTCAACAATTCGCCCAGCGTACATGACCGCAATCCGATCAGCCACTTCAACAGCAGCACCAATGTCATGCGTGACAAAAATGACCGACATGCCTGTTTCTTTTTGCAACTCGCGCAAAAGCAATAGGATTTGAATTTGAACAGTGGCGTCGAGTGCAGTCGTAGGCTCATCCGCCAACAACAATTGTGGACGGCATACGAGTGACATTGCAATCATGGCTCGCTGACGCATACCACCCGAAAGTTCATGGGGATAAGAATCCAAGCGCCTTCGAGCTTGCGGTATTTGAACGCGCTCCAACATTTGCAATGAACGTGTGAAAGCCGTTTTAACATCGACACCTTCATGCGCCCGAATGGCTTCCACCATTTGCTGCCCAATGGTGTACACGGGGTCAAACGCAAGGCCTGGTTCTTGAAATACCATAGAGGCAACAGCGCCTCGGTATTGGTCAAGTGCACTGCCTTTCAAACCAAGCACGTCCTGGCCTGCAACTTGAATGCTGCCGCCGATGGAAGTCGTGCGTTCTGGGTGAAGTCGCATCAAGGTACGCAAAGTCACACTCTTCCCAGATCCAGATTCTCCAAGCAAGCCGAGCACTTCACCTTGCGCCAATTCAAAACTCACTTGGTTCAATGCCTTGGCTTTTCTGTTGCCCGTGAATTGGACCGTCAAATCTTTCAAGCTAACGAGGGGCTTATTCATCGCATCGCACCTTGCCTTGTATAACCAGAGTGCTGATCGTTCATGTGACAAGCCACGACATGCTCACTTTCTCCCTGCACCAACTTGAGTGAGGGCGTTGTGGATTTACAAACATCTTGTGTAAATTCACAACGATCACAAAAACGGCACCCACTTGCTGGGTTGATGGGATTGGGAGGGTCGCCACTCAGTGGCGAATGCTGCGTGCGGTGCGCAGGGTCCATGGAAGGCACAGCAGATAACAAAGCACGTGTATACGGGTGTGCTGCGCTTGAATAAATTTTCTCAACAGGCCCCTGCTCGACCACCTGACCCAAGTACATCACCATGACTTCATCGCTGATGTAGTGCACCACGTGCAGATCGTGCGAGATGAAGATGTAGGTCAGTTGATTTTCGGCTTTCAGTTCTTGCAACAAATTCAAAACCTGTGCTTGTACAGATTTATCCAGTGCAGCCACAGCCTCATCCAAAATGACCATTCTCGGATGAAAGGCCAAGGCTCTTGCGATGTTGACACGTTGACGTTGCCCACCCGACAACTCGTGAGGATATCTCGAAGCAAATTGGTCAGGCTCCAAACCCACGCGTGAAAGCAATTCGCGGGCTTCAGTCATAGCCTTTTCTGCCTCCATGCCATGCACTTGAGGACCATAGGCAATTGTGTCAACGATGGTCATGCGCGGATTGAGTGATGCAAATGAGTCTTGAAAGACCATTTGCAAATTGCGACGATACTCTTTCAGCGCCATCCCACCATATTCAGCCACCCCATCTCCATCAAAGACCATGCTACCGCTGTCTGGCGCCATCAATCTTGCTATAAGTCTCGCAGTTGTGGACTTTCCACAACCCGATTCGCCCACGATGCCTAAAGTTTTACCTTTCGCAACGGCAAAGCTAACGCCATCAACAGCATGTACAAATTTTTTCTCACGCGCAAAAAATCCACCGCGAACAGGAAAATGTTTTTTTAGATTGTTGACGACCAGCAATGGCTGAGCAGGACCACCTCTGTCTTGAGGATCAAAATCAGTTGTCATGGGTGTTTTCAATGTCTCTGTCGCTAGCGTCTTCATCGTCGAATGTCCATCGCTGACCGAATGCCATCGGCCAGCAAGTTGAAAGCAATGGATGTGATGAAAATAAGTGCCCCCGGCAATGCCGCCACCCAAGGATTGCTGTAAATGGCAGAGCGCAATGTATTGAGCATCAAGCCCCATTCAGGCTCAGGAGGCTTCACCCCAAGCCCCAAGAATGAAAGACCGGAGGCCAAAATCATGCTCACGCTAAGCAAGCCTGTGGCGTAGACAAAGACGGGGCCAAGCACATTGCCCAACACATGAAAGCGAATAATAGAAAACGCGCTAGCGCCACTCAGGCGTGCAGCTTCAATGTAGTCAAGTTGTCTTACTTGCGTGGTGACGCTTTCAGCCACCCTAACCACTTGTGGCACAAATACCAAGGTCAGCGCAATCAAACTGTTGCTCATGCCAGGGCCTAAGGCTCCCGAAATCGCCACCGCCAGCAAGACCGATGGAAATGCATAAAACACATCCAGAACCCGCATGATGACCATGTTGATTCGCCCGCCAACGTAGCCTGCAAACAGGCCAATGCTGGTGCCAATGAAGAAGGCTGCAAAAACTGGAACGACCCCCATCACCAGGGACAATCGACCGCCGTACATCAAGCGCGTCATCATGTCCCGACCAAGCTCGTCCGTACCCAGCCAGAAACCCGAGCTTCCGATGGGCAAAAGACGCTTGAGCATGCTGGCCTTAAAGGGATCGGCCGGTGCAATCCATGGTGCAAAAACGGCCGCCATCACAATCAAAAACAACACGAAAGCACTTGCGATGGCCACAGGCTCATGGCGTAACTGCCGTGCGACGACATGCCAGTAGCTTCTGCTTTGAGTCGGTGCAGCAATGGAAGAAGAAGTCAAAGACAAGTTCATATCCATTTTTAGCTGCGGCCCATGCGGGGATCAATCAGAGGTTGAATGATGTCCACAACCAAATTCAAGACCACAAAGAACATGCACAAAACCAAAAGAGTTCCTTGCAATAAAGGAATGTCGCGCTGGAAGATGGCTGTGTTCAATAAAAAGCCAGTGCCTGGCCAAGCAAAAACTGTTTCAACCAAAATGGAGCCGCCCATCAAATAACCCACCTGCAAACCTGCCACGGCCAACACTGTAGGCGCTGTGTTTTTGGCCACGTGACGAAAAATAGCAACGCCATTCAAGCCTCGTGCACGCAATGCCACTACAAATTCTTGCTCCAACATGTCGGCCACCAAGGCTCTGACTGTGCGTGTGATGATCCCCATGGGAATGACCGACAAAGTGACAGAAGGCAAAACCAAATAACGCATGTGCTCCCAGTCCCAAGTCCAATCTGCAGAACCGCCTGGGCCTGCACCCATGGCGGGAAACCAGCCTAACCAAGTCGAGAAAATAATCGTCAACACCAAGCCCAGCCAGTAGTGTGGAATGCTCACCCCGACAACCGACATGGCCGTAGCAGTTCGGTCAATGCCACTCCCATGTTTGTAGCCTGCAAGCGCCCCGAGCACGCAACCGACCAAAACTCCCAAGCAAGACGCAATGCCCGCCAGCAACAAAGTGTTGCCAACGGCACTGAACACTTCAGTCACAACGGCACGACCCGATGCAATGGAGGTGCCCAAATCGCCCTGCAATGCGCGCCACAGCCAAAGGCCATATTGCACAGGCACAGGGCGATCTAAGCCATAGGCACTCTTAAGGGCTGCAATCACGTCTGCCGGAGCATCTGCAGGGGCAATGGCATTGAGGGGGTCACCCGGCGCCAAGTACACCAACATGAATGAAACCACCGTGACGCTGAGCGCAATAGGCAATGCGTACAAAAGTCGCTTGAGGATATAGCTCAACATTTACTTCATGCGAATGGTTGTGAGGTCTTGGAACCAGTGTTGCGCTTGCACAAACTCCAGCACCTTGGGTGATGTGGCATGTGGATTCAAATCATGCACAACCCAAAGCATGAGGGCATCGTCCACCATGGTTTGGTGAATTTCACTCAACAACTTGTCTTGAATTTTGGTGTCGAAGTTCTTGCGAATGGTGTCAATGGCGCCATCCACTTTGGGGTTGTTGTAACCACCCCAATTCACGCCATTGGGTGCAATGTAGCGACTGTCAGCAAAGCGAGTGAGCGCATAAAACGGATCTGCAGTGACATAACCCAAGTTAATGGCTGTAATACCCTTTCCTGCATTCATGTCTGCCTTGGCACCACTGCGCCAGTGCAAATACAAATTTTCTAATTCAACCACTTCAAACTCAAGTTGAATGCCAATTTCAGCCAAGCTTTGTTGAATGAATTCATTCATGGGCAATGACAACATTTGACCAGACCCGCCTTGTGCAATGATCACTTTGGCCTTCAATGGCTTGGCGGGGCTAAAGCCTGCCTGCGTCATAAGGGCTTTGGCTGCTTTCAAGTCGTACTTGATGTCGAATGCAGGTTTTCCAAACCAAGTGCTGGTAGCGTCAAGTTGGCCTTTGGCAGGCTTTGCCAAACCATTCAGCAACTTGACAATGGCATCTCGGTCAATGGCCAAATTGGCAGCCTTGCGAACGCGAATGTCCGTCCATGGCGACCCAGGCTGGGTCGAAAAGTGATAAGGCCAAACATGTGGTGTGACATTTTGAACCAGCTTGAATCCAGCACTCTTGAGTTGGGGCAACACATCAGGTGGCGGAGTTTCAATGATGTCAACTTGACCATTCAGCAGTGCATTGGCTCGCGTCATGGCATCGGGAATAGGCAGCAGAATAATTTTGTCTGTTTTGGCCATTCGGGTTTTGTCCCAATAGCCGGCATTTTTAACCAGCTCAGCACGTTCACGGGCCACCAGTTTTTCCAACTTGAAGGGGCCTGTACCAGAGGGTTGCGTCGCAAACTTACTCCAATCACGACCCAATTTTTCCCATTGCGCAGGACTGGAAATCAAGAACCAAGGTAATTGATAAGGGAACAGCGAGTCAACGTCTTTGGTCGTGATTTCAACGGTGTATTCATCCACCACACGGTAAGAAGCAATGGACGGAATTCGTGGACGAACTTGCGCACTTTGCTTGGCATCAAATTGTGGCGACTTGTCGACCAGCACTTTGTCCAAGTTCCAAACCACAGCGTCCGCTTTCAGTTCAGAGCCATCGTGAAACTTCACGCCTTTGCGCAGTGAGAACAACCATTTTTTATTGTCCTTGGCATCCACTTTCCAGCTGCTCGCCAGACCAGGAATCAGCTTGCCAGGACGGGTGCCAATATTGGCCTCCCAAGCCACCAAGGGGTCATAAATGGTGTGCCCCGTAAATTGGTAAGCCCCGGCGCCGCGATCTGGCTGGCCCGTTGTGAGGGGAATGTCGGCCATCGAAATGCCATACCTGGCAATGGTTTCTGCTTTCAAGCCCGAATGCAGCAGAAGGGCTAAAGGAACTGCCACGAGCCAACGTGGGAGTTGAGTGCGAACAGGGGTCATGTCATGCTCCTAAGTGAATTAACCCTTCACTGATTGCACGCAACATGCCAACACTTGGAATTTCAGCCAAGATTTAAGGAAACTGCTGATTTAAATAGTTTTTCTCAAAGAAAGTACAAAATATGATTCAAAAATTTAGAATGGCCAAATGAAGTATGGTGCATGCATGCATGTGTCTGCACCAAAAAGTTCGTGAATCACTTTGCTTGCACACAAAACTTGTGCACGCCCCTGACTAACAAGTCAATGCATAAAAAAAACCGCACTTCTTTCGAAGCGCGGTTTTTTTACCAACAGAGAATCAATCAGTTAGGCACTTTGCCTTCCACGCCTTTGACGTAGAACTTGATACCGCCCAAGAACTTGTCGTCAGCCACAACATCTTTGGCCAACACTTCTTTGCCGTCTTGTCCCACGATAGGACCTTTCCAGATGGAGAAGCTGCCGTCTTTCAGACCCGCTTTAATTTCGTCGACCTTTTTCTTAGCATCTTCAGGCACGTCAGCGGCCACAGAAACCATGTCGATGGCGCCTTCTTTCACGCCCCACCAGCTTTGGCCCGTCGCCCATTTGCCTTCGAGGGCTTCACCTACGGCTTTGATGTAGTAAGGTGCCCAGTTAATGACGGCAGAGCCTAAGTGAGCCTTAGGACCATAAGCGGTCATGTCGGAATCCCAACCAAAAGCGCGCTTGCCCATTTTTTCGGCAGTTTGCAACACAGCGGGTGAGTCGGTGTTTTGCATCAATACATCAGCGCCACCATTGATCAAAGCGGTAGCAGCTTCTGTTTCTTTGGGTGGATTGAACCACTCGTTCACCCAAACCACTTTGGTCTTCACTTTAGGATTGACTGATTGCGCACCTAAAGTGAATGTGTTGATGTTGCGAATGACTTCAGGAATTGGAATAGACGCCACAACACCCAATGTATTGGTCTTGGTCATCTTGCCTGCAATGACGCCAGCCATGTATGCACCTTCGTAAGTGCGGCTGTCATAAGTGCGCAGGTTGTCGGCTGTTTTGTAGCCAGTGGCATGCTCAAACTTGATTTCTTTGTTGTCTGTCGCCACTTTGAGCATGGGGTCCATGTAACCAAAGGTGGTACCAAAGATGACCTTGTTGCCTTGACTGGCCAAGTCACGGAAGACGCGCTCTGCATCAGCGCTTTCTGGCACTTTTTCAACAAAGCTGGTGACGATTTTGTCGCCAAACTGTTGTTCAAGGGCCTTGCGAGCGTTGTCATGTGCAAATGTCCAACCACCGTCACCCACGGGGCCAACATAAGCAAATGCCACTTTAAGGGGCTCAGCCTTGGCCGCAGGCGCTGCTGGTTTGGCCTCTTCTTTTTTACCGCAAGCGACCAAAGCGGCAGCAGCGACGAGAGAGATAGCGGCGATTTTGAGAACCGATCGCTTGTTCAGAACAGTCATGAAATTTCCTTTATGGATGAACAGGGTTGCACGAAAAAAAACATTATGAACCGGGTTGGAAGGGTTTGCCTAGTGAAGCGGGCATGTTGATCCGAATCCATGCTGGATTTTTGGATATCAAGGCCAAAACCACAATGGTCGCTAGATAAGGCAGCGCCGAAAGCCACTGACTGGGCACTTGAACCCCCAAGCCTTGTAGATGAAACTGCAACATGGTGACACCTCCAAACAGGTAAGCACCAAGCAATATTCGAGCCGGTCGCCAGGTTGCAAAGGTGGTCAAGGCCAGCGCAATCCAACCTTTTCCAGCCACCATGCCCTCCACCCAGAGGGGCGTGTAGGCAATGGAGATGTAAGCTCCCGACAAACCACACAATGCACCGCCTGCAATGACAGCACAAAAACGAATGCGACGCACCGAATAGCCCAATGCATGCGCCGATTCGGGGGATTCACCAACTGAACGGAGCACTAAGCCGGTGCGCGTTTTGTACAAGAACCACATCAAACCGAATACAAACACAATCACGCCATAGACCAAAGGATGCTGTTTGAAGAAAGCAATGCCGATCAAAGGTATATCGGCCAAGAAAGGAATTTCAAAGGCGGGGCGCGGCGGCAGTTTTTCTTGAACATAACCAATGCCCACGAAGGCCGAGAACCCAACCCCAAACAAACTCAAAGCCAAGCCTGTTGCATATTGGTTGGTGCCCAGGTAGATGACCAAGAGTCCGAAAATGGCTGCCAAAACAGCGCCTGAGGCCATGCCCGCCAAAAAGCCCAGTGCGTCACTGCCCGTGTGAACCACGGCTGCAAATCCTGCAATGGCCGCGCAAAGCATCATGCCTTCGGCGCCCAAATTCACAATGCCCGCTTTCTCATTGATGAGCAAGCCCAAGGCTGCAATGGCCAACACCGTCCCTGCGTTCAATGTAGCGGCAATGAGCAAAGCATAAGATTCCATCAAACTCTCCTGCTCTGCCAACGCAGGCGATAGGCCACCAAGGTGTCACAAGCCAGCAAGCTAAAGAGCAGCAAACCTTGAAACACCCCCGTGATTGATTTGGGCAAACCCATGCGCGACTGCGCCAATTCGCCACCAATGTAAAACATGCTCATCAGCACCGCCGAAAACACCATGCCCACAGGATGCAAGCGCCCCACATAGGCCACAATGATGGCGGCAAAGCCATAACCTGCAGGCACATAAGGGGTCAGTTGCCCCAAGGGTCCCGCCACTTCCAAGGCACCCGCCAACCCCGCTGCACCGCCAGACACCAAGAGCGCCAACCACACAGCCTTGCGTGAGGAAAACCCAGCATAACGAGACGCTGCCGGCGCCAAACCGCCCACTTGCTGGGCAAAGCCAGCACGTGTTTTGAACAAGAAAATCCAAGCGCCCGCTACACCTAACAACGCAATGATCAGACCCACACTCATGCGAGAGCCGCTCATCAATCTAGGAATTTGAGTCACTGCCTCAAAAGTTTTGGTTTGCGGAAAGTTATAGCCAGCAGGGTCTTTCCATGGGCCATACACCAAATACCCCAAGACCATGTCAGCCACATAGACCAACATCAGGCTGACCAGAATTTCATTGGCGTGGAATTTGTCTTTCAACCAAGCCGTGATGGCGGCCCAAAACATGCCACCCGCGACGCCGGCCAAAACCACGGCCACCACAATCCATCTAGAGGTTTCTTTGTCAGCCAGCAGCGCTACGCCAGCGGCAGCCACAGCGCCAATCACAAACTGCCCTTCTGCGCCAATGTTCCAAACATTGGATCGATAACAAACCGCCAAACCCAATGCAATGACCAACAAAGGTGTCGCCTTCACCATGAGTTCGCCCAAGGCATAGGCTGATTTCAACGGCTCCCAAAAAAACATTTGCAGCCCGCGCACGGGGTCTTTGCCGAGCAATACAAACAAGCCAATGCCCAAAGCCACCGTAATGACCAAGGCCAACACGGGAGAGGCATAACGCCAAAAATCAGATGCTTGCGGTCGCAATTCAAGTTTCAGCATGCGACTCCCACAGACCACTCATCCATTCACCAATTTGCGCCACCGTGGCATCTTTGCGTTGAATGGAAGGAGAAAGTTTGCCGTTAGACATGACATACAGACGATCGCAAATTTCAAACAGCTCGTCTAACTCCTCACTCACCACAAGCACTGCACAACCCGCATCCCGCAAGGCCAAGAGCTCACCTCTAATTTGAGCAGCAGCGCCCACATCGACACCCCAAGTTGGTTGTGACACCAACAACACTTTGGGCTTGGCATCGATCTCGCGACCTACAATGAACTTTTGCAAATTGCCGCCCGACAAGAATTGCGCAGCCGCTTGAGCACCATTGGCTTTGACGTTAAATTGCTGAATGATTTTTTGCGCTTGATCTTTCAGCACCTTTGTGTGGATCCAACCACTCGGCGAAATCGCTTCATTCCGAGTGAGCAGCATGTTGTGCGCCAAACTGAGTGAAGGCACAGCACCTCGTCCCAGTCTTTCTTCAGGCACAAAATGCAAGCCCGCTTGGCGACGTTCACTGGGTCCGATTTGACCAATCGCTTGTTCGCCCAATCGAATCGCATCGGGTTGAGCGCGAACGTCTTCTCCAGACAAAGCAAAAAGAAGCTCTCGCTGACCATTGCCAGAAACACCCGCAATACCCACAACCTCGCCAGCGCGCACTTGCAAGTTGACGTCTAACAAATTAACACCAAATTGATTTTCTTTTTCCAAAGACAAATGGCGCGCTTCAAACAAAATGGCTCCTGGCGTACGCTCTTCGTGCTTCAATGCGGGCGGTTCAGCACCGATCATCATGCGACTCAAAGACGCGTTGGATTCTTCTCTTGGATCACAAACACCTGTCACCTCGCCAGCGCGAAGCACAGTGCAGGCTGTGCACAGCTCGC
>Ga0214919_10006571_pt1 | contig 15947 bp, 14 predicted proteins | sample LL1503_MetaG_FD_177994 | JGI IMG/M metagenome (GOLD analysis project Ga0214919, IMG submission 177994) | Freshwater microbial communities from Lake Lanier, Atlanta, Georgia, United States - LL-1503 | ecosystem: Environmental > Aquatic > Freshwater > Lake | place: USA: Georgia | collected... | reverse complement strand
CAACCGTATAATTGTTGGCTTTCCTGAACAGGTTTCAGGGCGATTAGCTCAGGGGTAGAGCACTGCATTCACACTGCAGGGGTCGCAAGTTCGAAACTTGCATCGCCCACCAAGTAAAAAAATCTTCTATAGATGAATAACTTAGGCAGTTTTCCGAATCTAAATTTTCATATTTTCTGATATGCTGCCCAAGGCAGCATTCGAAATATTAGGCTACAAACGGGTACTTTTACCTATTGCGCCCCAATGAAGGACTGATCATGCTCAGGCTACCTGAGCATAATTTACAGCCCAAAATAACGGTCAAATATTTCAAATCCAGTGATCGTAATTTCGATTGAAACGAATATTCCACATACCTTGAATCGCCAGCGAACGGCCGCTACTCTTTGTTTCATCTGCAACTTCGCCAGGGCAATGAATATGTTGGAGTTCAATTCTGCTACCCAACCGTTAGTCCAACCCGGAAGACCCTACCCTCACGGACTATTTGGTAACTAAACCACCCGAAAAGCCCGGTCACTTTTCGTGGCAAAAAATCCGAGTAGCGGTCTAACACTACATATCCGGCAGTGCCCGACCGCGGCTTGGCTCAGCGGATGCCCCACCCGTTGTCTTTTTTGGCTGAAGGAGCCCCACTGTACTGCCACCCCGTTTTGGCGGTGTGATTCCGATTTGGGCTTAAACACCAATCTGGCCACTCCCTTGCGATTGCGATGCAGGATGGTGGGGGGCAAGTCATATTGGCGCGCTATCCATTAGTAAGTAGCAAGCTTCACGGGTCCGTCTCGCCAAGCGCCTCTATCGACTTACTACGCCGCAGCCTGTGCGCGGAACCGCTCAACTTCGATCAACCTTACTCCGTACTTGCACATTCCAAGTCTATGGCTGAAATAGCGCTCCTAGTGTAAACCCTAAGTATGAACATATTGCAATTCTGAAATACATATGTATCATTATCGAACGCAGAACTAGAGCGAAGTAGTCACAAAAAATATTGGAGCGCGTGTTTTCAATGTATGGGCTTAGGCGCACAGGTACTGGTAAGTAGCAACGAAATTTGAAAGGAAGAGCAATGGCAGAGATGTACGACCACACCGGGCAACCCGTGACGCACGGCCGGGCCCGCGTCAACGGAATTCGTATGCACTATGTGACCGCAGGGCAGGGCGAACCCTTGCTGCTGCTGCACGGCACCCCCAAGACCAACTTCTATTGGCACAAGCTGATTCCGCTGCTCACGCCCTATTTCACAGTAGTGGCACCGGACTTGCGCGGCTTTGGCTATACCGATAAGCCACCAGCGGAAGAAGGCTACGACTCACTCACCAATGCACAGGACGTAACTGAGCTGATGACCCAACTGGGTCACCATACGTTCCATGTGCATGGTGAAGACCGTGGCGCCGAATTTGCCTATGCCTTGGCCGCTTCACAGCGCCAGCGCGTAAAAGCGCTCTCGTTCTGCGAGATGTTGCTGTCGGGAGCAGGCTTGGAGGAGTGGTCCAACTTCAACACCGAAAACATTTCGGCCCAGTTTCGTCAGAAGGGTGTATGGGTATGGCACATCCCATTCTTCTGGATACCGCATTTGCCGGAGATGCTGATCACCGGGCACGAGCGCGAATTCTGGGAGTTCTGGATTAAGGCCGAAACCTGGAATCCCAATGCCATATCAGAGGAAGCATTGACCGAATGGATCGCCTGCCTTCGTGCGCCAGGCGGCCTGCGGGGGTGCTTAGAAACCTACCGCGCCGGTCTGAAAAATGCTCGTATCAACAAGGAGTTGTCTGCCGTCAAACTTGAGCTGCCCATCATGACTGTCGGAGCTCCAGAGTTTTTCGGTCCGCTGGTAGAGCAGCAAATGCGGGATGTATCCCATGGTGTGAAGCGCGCAGAAGTGTTTGAAGCCTGTGGCCACAGCCTAGCGCTCGAAGCCGAAACACGGCTGGCCACCATGTTGCGCGAATTCATGCTCGGCACCTGACCTTTTCGCCCGAACAGGTGCCCTGCGTAGGCAGCGCCTGTTGTGGGTTTCCGTTAGTGCCTCGCAAATTTTTTTTAAAATCACATTCACTTAGGAAAAACTCATGAAAAAACGTACCCTTATCCAGTTAGCGGTGACCGCTGTGGCCGCCGCCGCTATTCCAATGGGCGCTTTCGCCACTGTCGGTAACGTACAGCACCCACTCTGGTACAAAGCCCCCACCGCCAAAACACTAGAACTGGCCAAGATCGATGACCTGTCTAACACCGTGGTCAGCGATGGCCAGCGTGGCGAAACAGGCGTTCTGGCTTCTTCCTTGAAAATCACACCAGAACAAGAGGCCAAGATCAAGGCAGGTAACTTCACCGTGGCTATTTCCATGGGTTGGCTGGGCGATGATTGGGCCTCAGAACAACTCAAGGGCTTGAAAGAAACTTTTGCGAAGCTCAATATCAAAGTCGTCGCAGAAACCAATGCGGACTGGGACGATGCCAAACAGATCGCTGACCTGAATGCCATTTCGGTCCTCAAGCCCAGCTTGCTGGTATCCATTCCGCTGAACGGAAAAACAACTGCTAGCGCCTTCAAGAAAGTGCAAGCCGGAGGCGCCAAAGTGGTTTTCATAGACCAGGCTGTGGAAGGCATGAACCCAGGCAAGGATTACGCCTCTATCATTTCCTCTGACAACCTCGCCTTGGGCATGTATGTGGCCGATCTGCTGGCCGAATCGGTCGGTGGCAAAGGTGACGTGGGAGCCATGTTCTATGCTGCTGATTTCTATGTGACCAATTTGCGCTACGAAGGTTTCGTAGCCCGCATCATGGCCAAATACCCCAACATCAATCTGGTGGCGGTGGCCGGCCATGACAACCCCAACAAAGGCCAAGAAGTAGCCCAAGCCTTGATGGCTCGCTACCCCAACCTCAAAGGCCTGTATGGCTCATGGTCGATTCCCGCTATGGGTGCAGCCGCAGCGGCCAACGTCGCAGGCAAGAACGGCAGTAACTTTAGGATTGTGTGCGAGAACTTCGACCAGATCGTGGCAGGCAATGTGGCCAAAAACGGACTGATTGCAGGCATCTCATCGCAGCGCCCTTATGACCAGGGCGTAGCTGAAGCCACCATCGGTGCATTGGCTTTGATCGGTGCGCCAACACCTCCTTATGTGGTGGTTCCTCCATTGGCCGTCAAGCGCAGCAACTTGCCAGCATCCTATAAAACCATCTACCGTACGGAGCTGCCTGCAGCCATGGCCGCAGACCTGAAAAAGTAGTAGGCACGACAAGCAAGGTCTTCATGCCCATAGTGGGCATGAAGACCTTGGCCACATTTGATCAAAAGACGAATCACAGACATGGTGGAACTACAAACGATGCTGGCAATGCGAGGAATTGAAAAACAATTCAATAGCAATCGCGTCCTCAAAAAAGCCGCCTTCTCCCTGCACAAAGGCGAAGTGCATGCCCTCATGGGCGGCAATGGGGCGGGCAAATCCACCCTGATGAAAATTCTTACAGGTGTCTACACTTCAGATGGGGGCCACATTGAAATTGACGGCCAACCCGTAACGATTGACAACCCCAACGCAGCGCAAGCTCTGGGTGTCGCCATGATCTTCCAGGAGTTCAGCCTGGTGCCCACCTTAAGTGTGGCGCAAAATATTTTCCTCAATCGGGAGCCGCGACGCGCAGGCGGGCTGCTAATCGATGACGCCGAACTTATTCGGCGCGCCCAGGTCATTTTGAGTGAGCTTGGTGAACACATCGACCCCAACATGCCGGTAGCCAAACTCAGCGTCGGCATGTGCCAGATTGTGGAGATCGCAAAAGCACTCTCCAAGAATGCACGCATTCTGATCATGGATGAACCCACCTCATCTCTATCGGAAGCCGAAGTATTGCGGTTATTCAACTTTGTGCGAAAGTTGAAGTCAAACGGCATTTCGATTATTTATATTTCGCACCGCATGTCTGAAATTTTCAGTCTATGCGACCGTGTAACGGTCATGCGCGACGGTGAAAATGTGCTCACCGAATCATGCAGGGATCTCACGATGGAAGCCTTGATCGATGCCATGCTGGGCAACTCGGTTGGCGCGACTATGCACTGGCAAGCCCGCGATCACGCGCTCGGACAAGTCCCCGCACTAGAGCTGCTCAAATTGTCGCGCGGTACGTATTTTTCGGACATCAACCTTCAGCTCTATCCCGGTGAAATTGTAGGTCTAGCTGGCCTAATGGGTTCAGGTCGCACCGAAATTATGGAAACCGTGTTCGGCTTGTACGCTGCCAGCGAAGGCGAGATTGTGGTCAACGGCCAACGCGTTCAAAGTACGGCCCAAGCCGTTGCAACTGGGATGGCGCTAGTGCCAGAAAACCGCCGCACGCAAGGTCTCGTGCTTTCACATTCGGTTCTCGACAACTTCACATTGCCCAATCTGACACTTTTCAAGCGTTGGGGCAAAGTGAACTTGGCCGGCGCACTGAGTGCGGTGAACGCACTCATCAAAAACCTCAGTATCAAAACCGAGCACCCGCGCAAAGTAGTCGGCCTGCTGTCAGGGGGTAACCAGCAAAAAGTGGTGTTAGCCAAGTGGTTGGCCAGAGCCCCGCGCGTACTCTTGCTTGATGAACCCACCATCGGGGTAGACATCGGCGCAAAAGCAGATATTGTGCAACTGGTCAGACAACTGGCTAGTCAAGGCACCGCTATTTTGGTGGTTTCGTCTGAATTCGAAGAACTGCTGGCTATGAGTGACCGCCTTGTGGTGCTGAACAAAGGTCGCGCTACGCGCGTCATTGACCGGCAAGACATCGATTCCGAAGAAATGCTGCACCGCGCCGTGCAAGCTTAGTCAAACTTTTCAAACTCCCTGACGCATATGCAAAAACTACTCAACTCCACAGACGGCTGGAGAGACTATGTGGTCTATATTTTCTTTGCTTTGGTCGTTGCATTTTTTGCATTCAAGATCGGTGACCAAGGCTTTTTGACATTGAACAATCTGTTCAACATCACGCGAACCACCTCCATGATTGTGGTGATAGCTGTGGCCATGACGTTTGTGATCTCAGCTGGCGAGCTCGATCTTTCGGTGGGCTCCACCGCCGCACTGGCTGCGCTGGTCGCAGGCATGACCATGGAAGCCGGTCACGGATGGATCGTAGGCATCGCGGCAGCGCTGCTGTGTGGTCTGGTGGTGGGATCACTCAACGGATTCTTCGTCACTTACGTGAACATTCCGTCCTTTCTTGTCACGCTGGGCATGATGCAGTTAATCCGTGGCTTGGACATGCGGGTGACTTATACCAAGCCCATTGCGGTTAACGATGATTTTTTCAACCAGTTGTTTGGCCAAGGTAGTCTGGGCATCATTCCTTCGCTGCTGATCTGGTCGCTGCTAGCCACCGCAGTTGGCCACGTGGTGCTCAAATACACCCCCTTTGGGCGAGAAATTCTCGCCACGGGTGGCAACCGTGTGGCCGCTAGCTACTCAGGTATCAACACCGCACGCATCAAGTTCTATAGTTTTTTAATCACTGGTTGTGCCGCCGCCCTGGCAGGTATGCTTTACACCGGGATGATGCAGACGGCGCGATATACGTTCGGCACTGGTGCCGAACTTGCGGCCATTGCTGCTGTGATTCTTGGTGGCACCAGCCTTTTCGGAGGCAAGGGCTCCATCATCGGCACTTTTGTCGGTGCACTGTTGATCGGCACCATCAATAACGGCCTGATCATCATGGGCCTGGATGTCAGCGAGCAATATATGGTGGCCGGCGCCATCATCATTCTGGCGGTCGCTTTTGGCAAGCGCCCCGCTGTCTAAAGGACTACTCATGCAATGCGACTACACCACGATAGGATTTATCACGTTTGACTGCCTAGGCTGGCCTTTCGTACAAATGCCCGAGGGTGGCGGCACAACCCTTGTCGAAGACTTTGCGCTCGCGGTTTCGGGTGCCGCTGGCACGGCTGCAATAGCGGCTGCAAAAATGGGCTTGTCCGTTCAGGCTGTGGGCGGCGTGGGCACCGACCTAATGGGCGATTGGGTGCGAAGTCGCCTAGGTCACTTTTCAGTAAACACGGATCTTCTGCAAAGCATTGCCGGGGGGCGCACTTCTTCCTCTATCGTCACTACACGCGCCGACGGTTCACGCCCAGTGCTGCACCTTAAAGGTGCAACCGGTGACTTTTATTTGGAGGACTCTGAATTTGATCGCGTCGCTTCCTCTCATGTGGTGCACTTCGGTGGGGTTGGTCTGATGAACCGTATGGACCAAGGACAAAACGCCCGCCTGGCCCAACATGCGAAGAACCGGGGCGCAATTACTACGGTGGACGTCTTCGCGACCTCACCTGCGGAAATGCAAGCCGTAGAGCAGATACTTCCGTATACAGACTACTTCATGCCCTCCATTGAGGAAGCCCAGGCATTGACCGGTTGCGACGACCTTGAGGGTACGGCCCAGTTTTTCCTTGACAGGGGTGTGGGCTGCTGTGTGCTCACCTTAGGGGCCCAAGGTGCCTACTACCATGACCAATCGGGATATAAATTCCACGTACCCGCCTTTGATGTGGACGTTCGTTGTACCTGTGGTTGTGGTGATGCATTCAACGCTGGCTTCGCTGTCGCGTTGAAGCACGGCCTAGACCCAGAGCAGTCAGTGCGCTTTGCACAAGCCACTTCGGCGCTCAACGCTACTGGCTTGGGCTCGCAAGCCGGTGTGGTGGACTTCGAGAGTACTTGGAATTTCATGAACAGTACACCCACTCGTTCCTAGTTGGTACCCCACTGCATTCACTCGAAGTGGAATCGCTGCGGGTATCCTTAAAAGGGCAGTTCAGCATTTATTTATATTCTGCTCCTCAACTTTTCTCCAGTTCACTTTCAACTGGTGAAAAATTGGGGTCAAAAAAACCTTTCTACAGCTAAGCAAGGAAGGTTTCAAACAACTGTAAGCATCGAATAAGCATTCGATAGATGATTAGCTCGTCGAGTAGTTCTGAGGAAAGAAGTGTCTCTCGATCAGCTCGATAAGAATGTGTAATACCTTTATGTGCAGTTCCTGCACGCGATCAGCAAATTTTCCACCAGGTGTGCACACATACACGTCGCTCAGTGCCTCAAGTTCAGGATTTCGTCTACCTGTCAGGCAAATGACTTTCATGTTTAATGCCTTAGCTGCTTTGACTGCCCTGACAACGTTCTTGCTAGTGCCGCTGGTTGTGATGGCGAGCAAACAGTCACCCGATCGCCCATGCGCCTCAATGTAGCGTGAGAAAACTTGTTCGTAGCCCAAATCATTACCAACACAACTCATATGACTGGCGTCGCTGATGGCTGAAGCAGGAAGCGCTGGTCTATCCAGCCTATAGCGGCCTGTCAATTCCTCGGCAAAGTGCATCGCATCACACATGGAGCCACCGTTTCCGCATGAAAAAACGCGAGAATCACCTTGGAAAGCATGGATGATGAGGTCAGCAGCTTTTGCAATGTCTTGCATGGATTCTTTGTTTTGTACCAAATTTTCCAAGGCCACTTGGGCCTCTCTCAAGCTCGATTCGATGTAATTGATCATTGCGGTCATGTAAGGCTAAAGGTAAATTTGAACCATTGTCGACGGGCGGAGACGCATTCGGACTTTTGGTAGGTCGGTCATATTGTCATACAGTTGGTGTGCCTGTGTAGCGAGTAAAAATAATACCCGCTCCAGCATGCGCCAAGCCATGATTGCTCTGCTCATATATGACCTCGTCGATTGTATAAACGGTAGGCGGCAACACGACTAGCGCTGGCAAAATTCGGCCTGCAAAGTCCATGAAGATTTTTACACCTGCTTAGGCCGACAGACGCTGCAGCGTAACGTTTTGAAAATGTGTACATTGGCGAAATATGCGCGTATGAAAGGTAAAAACCAATAGAATTCGTTAGGAGCAAACACATGATCGAAACAGAATTAGCCGAAAAATGGGCGTCGCTTCCAGACTATCCGAACCGACTTGGCAGTTGGACTTGGTTCAAAAGTGCAGCAAGCGAATGCTTGATGTGCAGTGCACGGCGCCTGAATTTCCAATGCGAATTGCGCAGTGGTGACCTGGCTGATGCGTTCTTCAATTGGGCCAGTTATACCGACAGCACAAAAAATTTTTCAACAGTTGATCCGTTGGATTACGCGCACTTTGCTTGTGGCTTATTGCTCAAAAGTCTCATGCAAACTCACCCCATTACCGTGACCAGCACGAGAGCTTCTGCCAACGCTAGTGAGATGTCGTTGTTCGAGATGATGAATTGGCCCGAAGATCTAGCCTCGCTATGTTTGACGCTCACGTTCCTTGAAAGCTGGAGACTTCATTTAGGTGCTGAGCCACTGCATGTCGATAAAGAGCTGATAAGGAGCCACTGGAATAGCTTTCACGAGAATGCGAAGGAGGATACTTTTTCACCGATCGCTTTTTTTGATCTGTTTCTTGGTCTGCCGCCCGTTTGGGAAAATCCAATGACCGCAGGCAATCGGCCTGCGATGCGTACTGCTTCCGAGCGACGCGACGCTATCCGCGCCTAAAGCATATAAAGAATATGTGGCACGCCCCGATTGTGCGGAACAAATAGACAAAGCTTTTGTTCTAGCGCTTAGCGCATTTGCTCGATTACTAAGGTGGCTACCAAGTCGCTAGCCTCGACATAGGAAAGGTGCCCCACGTTTTTAATTACATGCAAGGCTACGCGACCTGGTAGCCCTTGGGCATGTTTAACTGGGATGATTTTGTCGTCCGAGCCCCATATGACTTTAGTAGGCACCTCAAGACTGTTGAGTTCACCGCGCTTTGATGTTGCTTGGGTTCCATCTGGCATCAATGCCTGTGCCATAGCCCTAAGGCCTTCGCGCTTTTGAGGTGATGCCAGCTGTTTAAACGCGCTTGCTACAAACGAATTGGTAAGCAGACTTTCATCATGGAAAAGTTCTGCTAGCCAAGGCTTTAAGCTGGCCTCGCTGTTAGCGCGGCACAGTCCGTCAATGAAGCCGCCATTGATGTCCGTTCCTAGCCCCGCGGGTGCTAGCAAGGTCAACGACTTCAGCCTATTGGCCACTTTAGCAATCATCGCCAGTGCTGTTGCTCCACCCATGGAGTGTCCTAATAGGTGAAAAGCATGCACTCCTTCTTGGTCCAAACGGGCAACGACAGCTGCGGCGAGGTCGTCAAGAGAATGCGTGGTCCTCGTTTGAGATTTTCCGTGATTGGGTAAATCGATTCCTAGGATGGGGACACCTTTAATTTGAGCCGCCAAATTACGCCAGACGCCTTGTTCAGCGCCAAATCCGTGCAGTAAAACCAAGGGAATGCCTTCAGCTCTGGCAATCCAATTTAAATACAGTGCATCCGAATCCTCGCCTTGCACAGGTGCTGTGGCTGCGGTTTGCACCACATCTGCACCCTGTACACGCCCATTGGGGCCGCTTCCTTTAATGGACGAAAGATCGACTCCTTGACTATGCGCCAAACTCCTTGCCAAAGGTGTCGCACGCAATGACGATTTGTCATCCGTAGTTACTTCATCGTGATTATCTGAAGCGGCAACAGTCAAAGACTCAGTGGTACCCAATTGGCCATCCGGTTCAAGGTCACTCGGCGCCACAGCAGTGGCTAATTTTTGAGTAGCAAGTGTCTCGCCCGCAGCTAGTATCCAACCTAAAGTTGTTCCAACCAAAACCGACTCACCGATCGCACCTTGAATGCCATCAATGGTTCCAGCGACGGGAGCATCCACTTCCATGGTGGCCTTGTCAGTTTCAATTTCAAAGATCACCTGCCCTTTGGTAACAGCATCGCCATTTTTCACATACCAGAAAGCAACTTTTCCCTCTGTCATGTCCATGTCGACTCGCGGCATGATTACTTCAGTAGCCATATTTAAATCCTCCCCTGAACACTGCGGCGTATTGCATCAACGATATTGGGGACCTGAGGTACCGCCGCTTTTTCCAACTCTGGGTTGTAGGGCAACGGACAGTCTGCGCCTCCCAATCGAATGATGGGTGCATCCAGGCGATCAAAGGCGGCACTTTCCACAATGGCTGCAGCCACTTCCGTACCAATGCCAAATTGCTTGGTGCCTTCATATACACAGACCAGACGGGTGGTCTTGCATACGCTGTCGATGAGGGTAGAGTAGTCCATAGGACGCAGAGAACGCAGATCGATGACCTCTGCCGAAATACCGTCGTTTTCTACAATCGCAGCCGCCTCTAGGGCCTTGTGCACCATGATGGCCGAAGCAACGATGGTTACATCGCTACCGGTGCGGCGAATCTTGGCTTGGTTTAGCGGCTCGGTGTAATAGCCCTCCGGGACATGTCCCTTTGTTTTATAGAGCAGCTTATGCTCGAAAAACATCACTGGATCTGGATCCTCAATGGCTGCCAACAGCATACCCTTGGCATCTGCAGGCGTAGAAGGTTGAACTACTTTCAGGCCAGGGACATGCGCAAACCAGGACTCCAAGCTCTGGCTGTGCTGAGCGGCCGCGCCTGTGCCGGAGCCGCAGGGAAAACGCATGACCAGGGGGACAGAAGTTTTGCCACCCAACATGAATCGAATCTTTGCGGCCTGATTGACGATCTGCTCCATTGCAAGTGCTGCGAAGTCAGAGAATTGGAATTCATACACTGGTCGGCGATTCAACAAGGCGGCACCCACTGCTACGCCAGCACCCGCAAGCTCAGAAATTGGGGTGTCCATGACGCGGTCCTCGCCAAAGCGATGCACCAGATCTCCAGTTACTTGAAAGGCACCACCATAAACACCAATGTCTTCTCCCATCAAAAATACTCGTTCATCGCGTTCCATAGCCAAGCCTAGAGCTTCCTGAATGGCTTGGGCATAGCTGAGTTCACGCGTCTCGTTAGACATTGGCGGTCTCCGAAGTAGTATTGGTATAAACAAATAAGGTCAAGTCTTCGACTTTCGGATCCGGACTGTCTTTTGCAAAGCTGACACCCGCTTCAATTTCGATTTCAACGCTCTTCACCATGTCAGCTACCTCCGCTTCCTGAATCAGGTCGAGCGACAGCAGGTTGGCTTGGAAAAGTTGAATAGGGTCGCGCGCGATCCAACTTTCGATCTCTTCCTTGGTGCGATAGCGATTACGGTCGCTCTTAGAGTGACCACGATGACGATAGGTTAGGCTTTCAATCAAAGTGGGGCCTTCGCCACGGCGTGCACGCTCAATAGCCTCCCCAGCAGCAGTTGCAACCTCGGCGAAATCGTTGCCATTTACGGTAACACCCGGAAAATCGTAGGCTTGGGCACGCTGAGAAATATTTTTTACTGCCGTCGAGCGTTCGATGGAAGTGGACATGCCGTACTTGTTGTTTTCACAAACAAAAACCACAGGTAATTTCCAAATAGCTGCCATATTCAGGCTCTCATGAAAAGCCCCTTCGTTATTGGCGCCGTCACCAAAAAAGCAGATCACTACGTTGGGCTTTTTGGTCTGTTTGAGTGCCAGTGCTGCTCCAACCGCAATCGGCAGGCCGCCACCCACTATGCCGTTGGCACCTAGGTTGCCACTGGCTACATCTGCAATATGCATCGAGCCGCCTCGGCCCCGGCAGTAGCCGTTGTCTTTGCCGAAAAATTCAGCAAACATGAACTTGGGGTCAGCCCCTTTAGCAATGCAGTGTCCATGGCCGCGATGGGTCGAGGTGATGTAATCGCCCGGCTCTAACATAATGCCCACGCCAACAGCACTGGCTTCCTGACCAATGGATAGGTGCATCGTTCCATGCACCAATCCACGCATGTAGGCTTGCTCAGCGCCCTCTTCAAATTGCCTAATTAAATGCATCTGGCGCAATGCCTTGTGCAACTTCTCTTTGCCTAACTGTTTATAAACAGCTGGTAGTGCTAGATTGATGCGGTCGTTCATTTTGATTTCCTGTTAATTACCGTAGACAAGTGCGTCCTGGCGCTTGCGGAACTCGACAATTTTTGACGTTGTGTCCACGGCGGTGTTGGCATAGGTCAGCAACTCACCTTTTTTGATGACTTGGGTGACAATGCCTTTTTCCAATAAACCACAGGGAACAGCTTGGTGCGCAAAGGCCTCCGTTGCCGCCATGGCCCAGGCGCGGTAGGTGTACTCGCCAATAGCGTCTAGGCGGTCGCCAGGCTTTAGGTCGCGCTTTGCCACTGCGGTAACTTCGGCTGTGGGCACTGGGATCGGGGCCATATCTGCGCGGCCGTAAAGCACTGCGCGGGCGCAGGTCAAAGGAACTTCCAAACTACACAAGTGATATGGGCGGTAGAACGTGTAGTAAGGACCAGTGCCAAGTTTCAGATAGTCCATGCGTTCGCGTAATCGGGGATGTGCCATTTCGGCGACAACAAAAACCCCTGGAGCCACTCCTTTGCCAATGGTGTAATCCACCACGCCCTTGCGGGTAAGGAGGCCCCCATCAGCGATTGGACACAAGACTTTGTTTAAATCTTCCAAGGAAGCTGCCGGTCCATGCATGCCCGGAACGTCCGGTATTAAGCCAGTAGCGTTTGCAATTGCTGACATCTCCACAGCGGTCTTGGATCCATCCACAAACTCCACCAGCATGCGGGGATTCAGGCCCTTGCTAAGCGCTTCTGACGCATAGTCATCGGGAGTCGCATCAATGTTCAATGGGTTGTTTTTACCTTTGCCGGCAGCAATAACGGGGTAACCCAAGGCAGTTACAAATTGAATAAGTTCGATGGTGGCACTGGGTTCGTCGCCCGCCCCTAGCGAATAGACGACGCCAAGTTTGTCTGCTTCGTGTTTGAGATAAGAGCCGATCGTCACATCGGCCTCCACATTCATCATTACCAGGTGCTTTCCGTGCTGCATGGCCGTAAGACCAATTTCAGCACCTACGGCCGGTTTGCCGGTTGCATCCACGACAACGTCGACTAATCCACTTTTGCAAACAAACTCTGAGTTTTGGGTGATCGCTATCTTTCCAGATTCAACGCACTGGTCAAAGCTGTTTTGACTGTCCACCAGACGATGTGCATCGCCGGGATGACCTGCGGCGCCCAAGGCAGCAACAGCTGCATTGACGTTGATATCTGCAATTGCAGCTACAACAATGCCCTGCATTTGCAGTACCTGGGTGACGATGTCAGTTCCCATCATTCCTGAACCGATCAATCCGATACGGATAGGCTTTTGGGTCAAAGAACGTGCTTGCAGATCCGCGGCCAAGCCGCTCAGATGGAATTTCGACATGCTGTTTCCCTATCGGTTTTGAATGCGGTTGAAATGGGTAAAGTGAACATTTGTATTTTATTATGGCATAAAGTACAACCTTTTTGCAAGTCCGAAGTTGAAAGCAAGTCCGAAGTTAAAAAAAGGTGATTCACATATCCAACGGCAATCGCCAAAATTCACTTCTTTCGAGCGGTTTGAGATTTTTGGATGCGACTTGATATCGCCGGCGATGCGATTTGCGTGGAGATGGAATCCATTGAAGGCTCAGTCAATGGAATGGGAAGTAGGCCGAGGCCTCGGCGGGTTGACGGCCTGTCAGGCTCGCTCCCGCGGCCCTTCAAAAGGGCGCTATAGAACCAAGTAGATTACTTGGCGAGCTCCAGGATGCGCCGAGCAGCAAATTCGTCGGTAACTAGGACCGTTGGCTTCACCATGCGGATTGCTCCTAGCATCGCCTCTGCCTTACGAAGGCCGCCTGACGCAATGATCCTCTTGGGCGTACCCAGAATGGTTTTCAAGGGAACGGTCATTACACAGCCAGTGATGGAATCACGGACTGGAGTCCCCTTGGCATCAAAGTAGTTGAACAATATTTCGCCAACAGCACCTTGCATCACCATGGAACTGCGTACGGACTCAGGCACAAAGCCATTGCGGTAGGGTGTGCCCTCAACGTCCAAATCTCCAACGCTGAGCAACACGGCGTCGAGCGATTGCGCCCGCTCAAATACTTCGCCCAACCCACAATAGTCAATGAGGGCTTTTTTGGTGGCCGGTGAATTCACGATCGCGGGGGCCGTCATGAGATAGCATTCGGCTTGGAAAAGGTTAGAAAATCGCCAAGCAAATTCCGAAGGATTGAATTGCTTGACTTTGGTGATTCCGCCAAGCAAAGAGACCACCGACATATCTGGTATCGCGACCTCAGTGATATAACCTAAAGACTCCAACAAGGTTCGACCCCAGCCCACGCCAATACGCAATCCAGAGGCCACAATTTCATTTAGAAGCATACCTGTTGCTGTGCTAATGGGACCTGTAGCATCGGCATGCGGATTGGACATAGGTACCACAATGACCTCTCCGATTTGGAAGCGCTTCTCCATTTCACGTGCAACTTCGATGCACTCCCCCAAGCCGCCCTGAATGCTAAATTTCACCTCGTTACGCTCTCTCGCGTCAGTCAACAATCTGACGACCGTGACCCTACCAATGCCCAGTTCGAGCGCAATCTCGTTTTGTGTCATTTCCTCAATAAAGTACATCCAAGCTGCGCGCAGTCGCATCCTTCGGGTACGGTTATTTATCAGCCCTTTTCCATCAGGAATTCCCTTGATGGCTTCGTCCAATGACTCAGCTTTAGCCGTTGTTTTATACTTTTTGGTTGCCACGCACAGCCCCTCATGATTTACTTGCAGCCTGATTTACTCAGTAGCGCGTAATGTACGCGCAATGTACATCTGTGCAAACTGATGGCATTTTGTTAGACTAACAAGACTATGAGCCGCCCGCCGCATCAGGAGTCCAAAATTCCGCCCACTCACGCAGCTAGAGATGTTCCTTTGGTCATCAAAGACAGTTTGCGGGAAATTCGCTTTAGCGCCAAGATGGGCGCTAAACGGTGGATACAAGACATGGAGGGTGTGCTCTCCAACATTCCAAAAGTCGGTCCGACCCTAGGTGCCGCCACCAAGACAGCATCACAAATTTTGCAATTGGCAGACCGTGCTGCAGTGGACAGTTTCTCCACTGAAAATAGCTACAGGAGAGCTGAGTTTCGCCTGAGGCCGCCCAATATTTACCTGGATGGAGCAGACGAATCAGCCTTGGGCAAGCTATTCATAAAGAATCACTATTGGGCATTGAAGCATCTTTTAAAGCTTAAGAAAAAAACTGATTTTTTCGTGCAGGAAGAGTCCGTATCTCAGTCATTACGATACTTTAAGGACATGCAAAGTGCTCAGTCAATCTTGCTAAATGCATCGCCTCCTTTTGCAGCAAGCGCGAGTGAATCTTGTATTCAGAGTGCACGAATCATTGATGCCCTGTACCGTAACAAACCACTTTTGCGCCATGCCGGAGCGAAACAGGATCCAGAAGCACTCGCCGAATCCACTGCGACGCTAACTCTGCACTGTTGCGTCAGCGTGGTGCTCGCGGGTGAGATTACCTCTTTTTTCCCCAATGTATCCGCTCAAACTGAAACATTGGAGGCTTTGAAACTCGCAGACGAAGTGTGTGGTGCGAGATTGGAGCGATGGGAAACTGCGATATTGCATAAACACCCGATTCAGCAGCTAGCTCAGGAATTGGACTTCTCAATCCGCCACCTTTAAATGGTGAAGAATGGCGTTGGCGGGGTGGCGCGCTACTGGCCGTCATTGCCAACCCAGTTTGCCTGAGCATTCTCTTCACGCCAGAATAACGGTCCAATATTTCAAACCCAGTAATCGCATTTGGGATTGAAGCGAATACTCCATATAGTTGACTCGCCAGCGCACGGAAGCTACCGGTTGGTCGCCGACACCTGCACCGGCACGCCGCTGAGCACCGCATTGCCCGACAGCGGATCGCGTGCGCCGTCGCTGAGTAAGGCATTGAGGTTGACCCCCGGGCGCTGGGCTGCCACTTGCAGTTGGCTGCCTGGCAGATCGTGGCCCCAACCGTGAGGCAGACTGACGACGCCGGGCATCATGTCCTCACTGATGTCAACCGGCG
>Ga0214919_10006568_pt1 | contig 15953 bp, 20 predicted proteins | sample LL1503_MetaG_FD_177994 | JGI IMG/M metagenome (GOLD analysis project Ga0214919, IMG submission 177994) | Freshwater microbial communities from Lake Lanier, Atlanta, Georgia, United States - LL-1503 | ecosystem: Environmental > Aquatic > Freshwater > Lake | place: USA: Georgia | collected... | reverse complement strand
CTTGAACCAAAATTCATTGAGTGTTTGTTTGATGAAGTGATGAGGAGGGTTTAATTAATTTTGGATTTTTATGAGTATTGTTGGCATTGCAAGTGTTGCTACCGGTTTTATGGTAAGTGAAATTGCAAAACCAACATTAAAGTTATTTGGGGAATGGGTTGCCGAGAAATTTGATGTTTAATCGGTTAACCTGTGTCCCAATATTTAATTCTTGACAACTAAACTTTTTCAAGTTAGAAAAATTGGTTTGTTTTATAAAATTATATGCAGTCATCTGTCGTAGTCGGTCTTCAATGGGGGGACGAAGGAAAAGGAAAAATTGTTGACTACCTTTCCCCAAATTACGATATCATCGCTCGTTTTCAAGGTGGAAACAATGCAGGTCACACCATCATGTTCAACGGGGAAACTTACAAACTTTCGCTTATTCCATCGGGAATTTTCTCCGGAAAAATTGCCTATATTGGTGCCGGAGTTGTAATTGACCCTGCCGTTTTGCTTGCGGAAATGCAATATTTAACACAAGCGGGTTTCAACCCAAGAAATTGCTTGAAAATTGCGAAGAATACTCATATAATTTTAGATCTTCACAAGAAACTTGATTCCAAAAGCGAAGAAGATTCCACAAACACTTGCAAAATTGGAACAACGAAACGCGGAATTGCATATGCTTATCAGGATAAAATTGCCAGAAGAGGCATTCGCATTTGCGATATTGAACAATTTGAAGAGTTGAATATTGCGGTTGAAAATCTTTATAAACACTCCGCTCACTTGGTGGAATACAACCAAAATGATATCACGCAAGCTTGTAATGAATTAAAGGAATTTTATTCCAAAATTGAAACAATGCTTGTGCATCCAGTTGAATTTATGAATGAAAACGAGGGAAAATCCGTGCTTTTTGAAGGAGCACAAGGCATTCTTTTGGATGTCACATTTGGAACCTACCCATTTGTAACATCGTCCACAACACTTCCTTCACAATGCTTTGCGGGTTCGGGTTTTGGTAAGGCGAAAACTCAAGAAATTTACGGCGTAACAAAGGCTTATTCAACACGCGTTGGTGAAGGACCATTCCCCACCGAAGATTTTGATATTTTGGGTGAAAATTTACAAATCACAGGAAAAGAAATTGGTACCGTTACAAAACGCAAAAGAAGATGCGGTGCGTTAGATCTTGTCGCACTTAAATACGCTTGTGATGTTTCTGGCGTAACACAAATTATTCTAACCAAAATTGATGTTCTTGATTCCCTATCATCAATTCCGCTTTGCGTTGAATATGAAGGTTTTGGCAAAGTTTTCCCGCTTTCAAAATTTGAACAGAAAAATATTAAGGCAAAATATATTGAACTTAAAGGCTGGAATTGTTCAACAATTGGAATTAAAAACTTTGAAGAACTTCCAGTTGAAGCAAAGGATTATATCAAATTTATTCAAAACTACACAGGTGTAAGAATTTCAATGGTTTCAAATGGACCAGAAAGGGACGAAATTATTATTATTAAATGAAAAGGATTTACCTTGTTTTTATTTTTGTATTTAATTTTTTGAATGCGTGTTCTGTTGATCTTTCGTATCCGGAGTATCAACTTTCGTCCGTTCCATCAAATGTCAACACAACATACCTTCAAGATTCCCTTCGTTATCTTTCTCTCACGGCAGCCGAAGAAGGTGTTGTAGAAGAAACATTTTCACAGGATTCACAGATTGAACACAAGCTAATGACATTTCCAAAAGAAAAAATTCGCGTTTTAACAATTTACGATCCCCTAAAAAATACGCAAATTGTGAATATTGTAAGCCTTAAAAACAGCGAGGATTTAATTAAGGCGTTAAGAAATTATCCAGTTCAAGGAAAGCTTTTCAAGTTTCCAATTAACGGATTTTATAACGCCGTTTACAGCAATATTCGAACCGAAATTATTTCCTCAATAAAGCCCAATGCCATTTTACAAATAAACGCAATTGGTTCAACAACTGCCTACTCAACCCTTCTTGGAATTGAACTTACTCAATTACAAAACCCCGTTGAATCAATTTTGAATTTTGGCTCAACGCGTTTTACATCTGAAGATGCGCATGGGTATATTGCGAAAAAATTTGATGGAATAATGGTAAATATTACACACGAAAATGATATCAATCATCAAATATATATGGGTATTTCTACATCTTCACTTCTTCCACAGGAATATATCATTTGTAACACACGCAAATGCTATGAAACAATGTATGAACAAAGAGCATTTTCCAAAAGAGAAATTCGTCACCACGTTTCTTCGTTTCCACATCAATATATCGAAATGTATCACGATTCACTAATTAAACAAATTATATGATAACCGCCACAATCAAAAAAGCGTTAATACTTGCTTTAAAAACATTGAAATACATCATTTTTGGTTCAACGAAGAAGAATCACAAAAAAAGAGACTACTTCCTTATTCCAATTTACGCAATATTGATAGCCTCCGTTGTGCGTTCACTTTTTTTCGATCATTTCCATGTACCGTCCGGTTCAATGTTGAATACTTTACAAATTGGAGATAAAATTGCCATTTCAAAACTTTCTTACGGTTACAGCAGATACTCTTTCCCATTTGGTCTTGCACCAATCAATGGAAGAATTTTCCAAAAAGAAAAACCACAAAGGGGTGATATCATTGTTTTTAAGTTACCATCAGACGGCAGAACAAACTATGTTAAACGCCTAATTGGATTACCAGGCGATGTTATTCGCATCAACAACGGAATTTTGGAAATTAACGGACAAACCGTTAAAAGGCAGAAAGTTGCAGAAAACGAAGAATATTCAACATTCATCGAAATACTTCCAAGCGGAAGAAAATACAAGGTTTTGGAATATCGCGACGATTCAATCGCCGATAATATGCCCATTATATTCGTTCCTGAAAATCATTATTTCTTCATGGGCGATAACCGCGATAGATCGCAAGACAGCAGATTCGTTGATGTTGGATTTGTTCAAGAAGAATTAATTTTAGGGAAGGTGAAACGCATTTTGATATCATCGCCAAATTCATTGTTAAACCCACTTGCATGGCATAAAATTCGTGGCAGTAGAATTTGGAGAGACCCCTATAAAATATAAGATATTAGAATTGATTATTTAATTCGCGTTCAAGTTTTTGAATTTGCAGGGAAAGTTCTTCAATGTTTCCCGCTTTTTCAAGGGTTTTTTCGTTAACTGCCTTCGTTACAATTTCCAAAATTTGCGTGTATTTCACCCGCCCATTGCAAAAATTTTCAACAGCAACTTGATTCGCAACATTGAAAATTGTGAATTTTGAAGAATCCTGACTTTTTGCAACCTCCCTTCCAACAAAAAATAGAGGAAATTCGTCCTGTTTAATTTGAGCAAATTCCAAAATTCCATTGAGTGGATTGGAGAACTCCTCCTCATATTCCGGAAACATTATTGCGTGACCAATGTGCGATTTCATATCCGGTTTTGAGCTGAACGAAATAACGCCACCGCTGCGAAGTCCAACACTTGCGTGTACAATTGACTGTTTGTTCACAAAAACATCAATCATATTTTCCTTAATGTTGAACAGATTCATTGCTTCCAAAAGTTCCAAAACTTTGTTTGCCATTGTGGCGGAATCAATTGTATTTTTTATACCCATATTCCAAATTGGATGTTTCATTGCATCGGAAAATGATATATCCTTCAAGTCCTTAAACTTCTTGCCAAAGAATGGACCTCCCGAAGCCGTGATTGAAACATTTGCGATTATGGAAGAATCAATAAATTCCAAAATGCGATAAAGCGAATTGTGTTCGGAATCAACAGGAATAATTTGCACTCCGCATTCTATGGATTTTTCCTCGATAAATTTCCAAGCAGAAACAATACACTCTTTATTGGCAAGGGCTAAAACTTTTATTCCGGTAATTGCCTCAAGAACGCAGTCAATGCCAAAAACGCCGGAAATTGCGTGAAGCGTAACATCGGTTTTTTGTTCCTCAAGCATGGTTTTTAGGTTATCGTAGACTTTTGTTTTGGGGAATAATTCCTTCACTTTTGCAAAAATCTTCTTGGAAACGCACACCGCTTTTGGACTGAATTCCGCAATTTGCTTGGATATTTTTTCGAATCCCTCGTTACAAGAAAGAAATTGTATCGTGAAGTTTTCCTTTAATTTCCCTGAAAGCAATTCGCAGGCAGAAGTTCCAATTGAACCTGTTGAACCTAAAATTCCAATTGTGCGTTTCCGAGTTGCCGAACTATCGTGCATATATTTCAGCAAGATCAATCATTTTGGACATAACATCGCGTAAATCTTCAAGGTCGGTATAGTGAATAATTACCTTTCCTGTTCCATCTTGTTGGTGTTCAATGTGCATCATTTGTGGAAAGTTTGCGTTGAAAGCATCTTCCATTGAAAGAATTTCTTGGGGTTGTTCGTGTTGCCATTGTGGAATTGCAGGTTGAACAGCTTGCAAATTGATTACGCGTTCAATTGTGTTTGTGGAATCTCCGCGTTTGCGTGCATTTTCGTTTGCCAAACTTTCAATGTGTTTTTCAAGTGCACGAACTGAAAGAGTTTCAGATTTCACCTTCGTTGCAATTGAAATAACTTCTTCAGAGTTTGTAATTCGCTTCAAAACTTTTGCGTGACCAGTTGTGATTTCTCCATTGGAGAGCATTTGGTGAATTTCCTTTGGCATTGAAAGAATACCGATCATATTTGCAACATGACTCCTTCCCTTGCCAAGCATTTTTGCAACTTCCGCGTGCGAAAGGTTGTATGTTTCGCAAATGTTCTTGTAACCCAATGCTTCTTCGATAGGGTCAAGATTCGACCTTTGAATGTTTTCAATCATAGAAACGATGTACTGTTCTGTTTCGGTGAAATCGCGAATTATACACGGAACTTTTTCAAGACCAGCCATAATAGCAGCACGATACCTTCGCTCACCTGCAATAATTGTGTAATATCCGTTGCCGTCTGTTTGAACAATAATTGGTTGAATTATACCATTTTCGCGAACGGAATCTGCAAGTTCTTGGATATTTTCTTGATTGAAGTTTTTTCGCGGCTGGTTTGGATTAGTTCGAATGTTCACAATCGAAATTTCTTTTATGAGGAGGGAATCCTGTGCGGCAGCCTTGCCTTCAATTTCGGAAAATGTGATATCACCAAGTAGGGATGAGAGTCCGCGTCCAATTTTGCGTTTTTTTAAGTCTGGCAACATTTATGCAGTTTTTAGTTTTCTCACGCCTGAAGTTTCTTCATTATGTTCTTGCATTTGTTTGGAGTTTTGAGATTGATTCATTTTTGCCATCATTTCTTTTGCAAGGGAGATGTATCCTGCTGAACCACTACATGAAAGATCGTACATAATTCCCGGAATTCCATATGAAGGTGCTTCAGAAAGTTTTACATTTCTTGGAACGACAGCTTTGTAGACTTTATCGCCAAGGAAAGAGCGAATTTCTGCTTCAATATTGTGAGTTTGTTCGCAGCGTTTGTCGTACATTGTTAAAATTGCACCTTCAATTTCAAGGTCCTTATTGAAATTTCTTTTCATTGCTTGATATGTTTTTAAAAGGTGACTCAACCCTTCAAGTGCATAAAATTCACATTGAACAGGAATTAAAATTGAGTGTGCACAGGCAAGTGCGTTGATTGTTAAAAGTCCCAAAGAAGGAGGGCAGTCGATGAAAATGTAGTCGTATTGGTCCTGAATTAGTGCAATATGTTGTTTTAGAACAAATTCGCGGTTGTCAATGTCATCAAGTTCAATTTCAGCAGCGGAAAGATCTACATTTGAAGGAAGTATATCAAGCTTCCCAATATTTGTTGAAATTTTAATGCTGGAAATGCTAATCCCCTCAATTAAAGCACTGTAAATATTTTGCTGACACTTTCTTTTGTCAATACCAAATGCTGTTGTTGCGTTGCCTTGAGGGTCAAAATCAATGATGAGAACTCTTGCACCGATTGCAGAAAATGCTGTTGCCAAATTCACCACCGTTGTTGTTTTTCCAACTCCGCCTTTTTGGTTTACGCAGGCAATTACCCTTGCAACATTTGATGTATGTAATTTTGTGGAAACGGCGTTCACCAATTTATTAGTTCTTTTACGAAGAAAATTTGCACTAGTAATATCTGACATAAGGCTTCAAAAGTTAGAGTTAATTTTTTCTTGTAATAAGGAAATTTTTTTTTCAAGTAAAAAAATCAAATTGTTTGAAATTAAATTTGAAATGCGTTCGATTGAATCGATTTCACATTCATTCATTTGTGAAAGTACAAAATTTGCCACATCAAAGCCCTCTGGCGGTCTTCCAACGCCAATGCGAATTCTATGATAATCATTCCCAATGTGTGCATCAAGAGATTTCAAGCCATTGTGTCCTGCGTGTCCTCCACCTTTTTTAAATTTTATTTGCATAGGTTTGAGGTCAATATCATCATGAAAAACAAAAATATTGTCATTTGCAATTTTGAAAAAATTCTTGAATTGCGTAACGCAAATGCCTGAATTGTTCATATATGTCTGAGGTTTGATAAAGATAATTTTATGAGAACCGATTGCAATGGAGTTATATAACCCCGAGTATTTTTCAACCCAATGATTGGATGTTGCGTTTAAAGATTTTACCGAATTTACAAGTATTTGTTCGACACATATGAAACCAGCGTTGTGAAATGTCTTCTCGTATTTTGTACCGTAGTTGCCAAGTCCAACAAAAAGGAATGTGGACATAGCACAAGAAATTATTCTTCAGATATCGCTGAGAATCTTCTTTTTACAAGAGAACATTCAACAGGCATTTTATGCTTGACCTGCGTGAAAAGATCTTTTGCATCTTCAATTGTAATTCCATCCATTTCAAACATTACTGTTCCGGCAGCAACTGATGCAACATAAAATTCAACACCACCTTTACCACCACCCATACGAACACCAATCGGTTTTTGAGTAACGGGTAAATGCGGGAAGATTCTAATGATTATTCTGCCTGTTTTTTTAATTTTCTTTGCTAGAATACGACGAACTGTTTCAATTTGTTTACCGGTAACGCGCCCCGATGTAACGGCTTTAATTGCGTATTCACCAAATGACACCGAATGACCAGACGTGGCAATATTTGAAGGTATAACCTTACGAAACTTTCTGTATTTTGTTCTTGCGGGTTGCATATATTTTTATAATTATTTATTAGAAATCCAAACTTTAATACCAATAACACCATATGTTGTGTGTGCTTCAATAAGTGCGTAATCAATTTTTGCACGAATTGTATGCAATGGAACTGTGCCTTCTTTGTAAGTTTCAGATCGAGCAATTTCAGCACCAGCAAGTCTTCCAGAACACATAATTTTAATACCAGCAGCACCATAATGCATAACATCTGTAAGGGTTTTCTTGACAACCCTAACGTGAGAAGCACGGCGTTCAATTTGTGCGGCTATGCTAATTGCAACAAGTTTTGCAGATAGCATTGGAGACTTGACATCAACAACATTTAGTGATACTTTTTTTCCTGTGATTTTTTGAAGTTTTTCAACAATTTTTTCAATACCACCAAGTGCTTTTTTCACAAAAAAACCAGGTTTACTTGTATGTACTGTAATCGAAATTCTATTTACAACTCTATCAATAGTAATATTTTGTATTAAATAAGGCTTTTCAAGCGTTTTGAAGAAGTCTTGGATAATAAGATCCTGTTGTACATTAATTGCGTAATTTTTTTCTGAAAACCACTTTGAATTCCAATTGTTGCTTACTTGTATTCTAAAAGCGATAGGATTAACCTTCTGACCCATATTTCGTTTAATTAGTTTGTGATTTTAAAGTGATTGTAATATTAGAGTAATGCTTACGAATTGGAGCAGAACGGCCACGGCCTCTTGCGTGGAATCGCTTTAAACGCGTAGCAGGGCCAACATTAATGGTGTCTATTACGAGGGAGTCAGGATCTGTATTGTGATTATTTTCAGCATTAGCGATTGCCGAAAGGAGCAATTTATAAATAATCTGACAAGATTTTTGCACTTGAAATGATAATTTTAGAGCTGCTTCAGACGCTTTCATATTTCTAACCAAATTTGCGCCTAGTGCAAGTTTTCTGTGGCTGATTTGCGCTCTACTTAGTGTTGCTGTTGTCATATACTATTTACCATTACTTAATTTTGCATTCACTTTCACCTTGTGAACAGGTGCTTTTCTTGTAGGTGAAAATTCACCAAGTTTGTGTCCAACTTTATCCTCAGTTACCGCAACACTAATAAATTGCTTGCCATTGTGAACGGCAATTATTAATCCGACCATATCAGGAGTAATTGTTGATGCACGGGAATATGTTTTAATTGTTGCACCGTGACGATTTTTCAATCTGAAGACTTTTTTTAGAAGACTTAGATTAATAAATGGAGGTTTTTTTTGAGATCTTGAAGCCATATTTCAATTATTATTTACTACGCTTTTTTACGATGAATTTATTGGTTATTTTGTTTCTCTTACGAGTTCTGTAACCTTTTGTTGGCTTACCCCAAGGAGTAACAGGAGTTCCACCAGTACCGGTTTTACCTTCACCACCACCGTGAGGGTGATCCACAGGGTTCATGGCAACACCACGAACAGTTGGGCGAACACCAAGCCATCTTTTTCTACCAGCCTTTCCGTATACAATATTTTTGTGATCAGGGTTTGAAACTTCACCAATCGTTGCAAAACAATCCAATGAAACATAACGAATTTCCCCAGATGGCATACGAAGCATTGCTTTATTGTCATCCTTAGAGATCAGTGTTGCAAAGTTTCCAGCCGCTCTTACCATTTTTCCACCAGCATTAGGTTTTAACTCAATATTGTGGATGTTCAAACCAAGTGGGATATACTGAAGTGGCATTGTGTTGCCAGCTGTGAAATCACATTCACTTTTTGAAGATACAACTTTATTACCAACTTGTGCACCTTGGAATGTCAAAATATACTCGTGTGTTTTATCTGCGTTTTCAATGAGTGAAATAAAACAGTTACGATTTGGATCATATTCAATTGTTTTAATAACAGCATCGCCGAAAAATGTTCTTTTGAAGCTGATGTGTCTGTATAATTTTTTATGACCACCAGATTTATGACGACAAGATATATGACCAAAAGAATCACGACCATTCGCAGATTTAAGAGGTGAAGTCAAGGGTTTGTATGGCTCAGTCGCTGTTATGTACTTTTTTGTATCAACTTGCACCAAAAATCTTGTGCTGCTTGTTACGGGTTTTGAGTGTTTCAACATGTTTTTGTCAATATTTACTTATTTATAAGTGTTAAATCTTTGCCTTTTTGAAGGAATATAAAGATTTTTTTCATTCGTACAGTTCTTGTGGTTCTGTTGCGTTTGTTAGCAATGATTTTTGAAAAAGTCAAGATATTAATTTTTTCAGGCTTGTAACCAAATGAAAGAACGAAAGCACTTTCTATTTCTTTTTTTCTTACATATGGAAGTGCGACGAATGTTCTGACATTGCTTTCATCAAGAGCTTTTTGACTCTTCTCCGTATTTATTTCCTGCTTTACTAATGCGTAGAATTCTGACATAATTATTATAAAACTTGTGTAAATTTTTCAAAAGCACTCCGTGTAAACACGATGTTGTCGTACTTTACTATTTCATATATGTGAAATGAATCCGATGAGTATGCTCCAACGTAAGGAATGTTTGAAACGGATTTAAGACCTTCGTATGAAATTTCGTTATTGTGAATCATTGCTATTGAACCCTTAAGTTCAAGATTTTTTACAGCCTTGATTGCGTCTTGAGTTCTGAATGATGGAAGTTTGATTTCATCAACAATTGTTATACAACCAGCAGCAAAAAGTTTGGAAATCAAGACTTTTCTCGCGTGAATTTTCTCTTTTTTGTTGATTTTGTATGTTGCTGTAATAGGTTTTGGACCAAAGATAATTCCACCACCTCTATATTGTGGTGAACGCAGTGAACCTTGACGAGCATTACCAGTACCTTTTTGTTTGAAAGGTTTTTTTGTTGTACCTGAAACATCGGAAATACCTTTTGTTGAGGCTTTTTTGATGAAAGATATTTTTTTTGATATATAGTTTATACGCGATATAGACTGAGTATCTGCATCTTTGTATTTTTCAATGAAATATGGAGATTCGATAGAGGCAACCTCTTTTTTGGTTTCAAAGCTTATAACTGAAATAGACATTTCTAGAATACTAAATTAACATTATTTAATTTTGCAAAAGACGAAAGTCTTCCCATTTTAATGGCATCGTTTATGAAAACATAAGAATTCTTATGTCCAGGAACAGCACCATGAATTGCAATAACACCAAGTTCGTGATCAACATGAACAATTTGAAGGTTTTGAGTTGTAATTGTTGTATCACCCATGTGACCAGCCATATGCTTACCTTTGAATACGCGACCGGGATCTTGTCTTTGACCTGTAGAACCGTGAGATCTGTGTGAAACTGATACACCATGCGAAGCTTCAAGACCTGCAAAATTCCAACGTTTCATTGGTCCTGCAAAACCTTTACCAATACTTGTGCCTGAAACATCGACATACCTTCCTTCTGCTAAAGCAAGAACCGATTCTTCAAGTTTTTCACAAGATTTTAAAGGTTTGTCTGATTCAACGCGAACTTCAAAAATATTTCTGCGTGGTTGTATTCCAAGTTTTTGGTATTGCACAAGTTGTGGCTTTGAGACATTTTTTTCTTTAACAAAATCGCCTGCACTAAGGATTACGGCGTTGTAGCCATCTTTTGACATAGTTTTAACTCCAAACACATCGTGTTCAAGAACTTGCACCAGTGTTACTGGGATAACTGCTCCGGAAGAGGACTTCAACTGAGTCATTCCAATCTTCTTACCAAGAAGAGATATTCTAAAAGCTGTAGACATTATTATTTACTTAATTATTTTGTTATTTGTTGTTTAGCTTGATTTCAGCGTCAATACCTGCTGGAAGATCAATGTTCGAAAGTTGTTCTGTAATTTCTTGAGAAACATTCACTATTTCAATTATTCTTCTGAATTTACGAATTTCGAATTGTTCCATTGATTTTTTGTTTACATGTGGCGACCTATTAACGGTAATTCTGTCAATTTTGATTGGCAAAGGAATTGGACCTTTAACAACACCACCAACACGCTTAATGTGGTTTACGATTTGTGTGATTGATTTATCAAGAAGTTTGCTATCAAAAGCAGAAAAGCGGATTCGAATATTACCACGCTTAAGGATGCTCTCCTTTGTTTCACGAGCAGAATTTTGTGACATAACGCTAAATTAAACATTAAAATAATTGTTAGCTTTTGAAACGCAGTTTTTTATATGTCAAGAGTTTTTTTAAAAATGATAAGAAATATTCAAATTAAATTTCATCAACGCCCTTTCCTGATGTATATTGATTTAAATACCATGCTGTTCGACGCTCAACGAAGTCTTTTGCTGTGGAATCCAATGCTTTGGCAAGATCATCGATTTTTTGTCTTTCCTTTGCGGTAATTGCTTCTTCTATGGAATTTAAAACTTTATGAATTTTTTTAAGCTCGGTTTTTGTGGCAAGGTGGGAATCGTTAAGGGCGTCATTTACAAGTTTTACGATATTTCGTGCATCAATTGTGGCATCTACTAAAAGTTTGTTTTCAATATCAAACTGTGCGTTTTGGATAGCATCAACAAGCATTGCACGAATTTCGTCACCGGCAATGCCATATGATGGCTTAACTTGAATCGCGTTTTTTACAAGAGTGTTATCGTTGGAATCCTTTTCCCAAGCTTCAACTGAAAGAATTGCGTTTTCGTCTAATGAAAACTTAATTGAAACTTTAACCATTCCTGCTTTTGCTGGTGTAATTCCTTTGAGTTCAAAATTTGCAAGGGAACGACAATCCTTAGCAATATCCCTTTCCCCTTGAACAACATTAATTGTTATTCCTGTTTGGAAGTCCTCAAAAGTTGTGAAATCGACAGTTTTTTCAAATGGGATTGAAGTATTTCGTTCAATAATTTTCTGAACTGCTCCGCCAACTGTTTCAATTCCAAGCGAAAGCGGAATGACATCTAGCAAAATGTTGCCCGTAGATTTCCTCACCGTGTGAAACGCTTGAACTGCCGCACCAAAGGCAACGACGCGGTCGGGGTCGGCATCATTAAAAACAGGAACGGAAAATTCGTGATTCAGTGCTTGGGTAATAATTGGCATTCGTGTTGAACCCCCAACAAGAATTAAGCCTTTAATGTTGCTTTGCGGAATTTGGGAATCTTTCAAAACACCTTGCATAACTGCCACGCATTTGTGGATTAATGGCAGAATCATTTCATCAATATCATCTTTTGTGATTTCATTTGGAAGTTTTGCCAAGTCTTCTTGTGGCATTTGGTTGAGTGATTTTTTTTCTAAAACCTCGCTGTCACTAAGAATTTCCTTAATTTCCTTTGCGAATTTTTTTGAAATTCCATAATGTTTTGCAATTGCTTCGTCAAAGTCGTCCCCGCCAAGGTTGGAATCTCCTCCTGTTGCAACAACATGCACAACACCTTTGGACATTTGCAAAATTGAAACATCAAATGTTCCACCGCCAAGGTCAAAAACAATGTAATATCCCTCTTGTCTGTCATCAATTCCGTAATAAATTGCTGCTGCTGTTGGTTCGGAAATCATTCGTAAAACTTCTAATCCCGCAAGTTCGGCTGCAAATTTAATAGCATTCCTTTTTGGTTCTTCAAAATAAGCCGGAACTGTTACCACGCATTTTTTTACCTCATTCCCAAGAATTTCAACAACATTTTTTTTTATTTTTCTAAAAACCTCCGCTGCAAGTTGTTCTGCCCAGAATTTTCTTCCTGCAATTTCAATTTGTTTTTCTTCACCAACGAATCGTTTAATTGAGGAAACTTCGTGGGTTGCAAGCTCTTGAGTTGTTACACTTCCAGCTTCGTCGAAATATAAAACCGATGGCATAATATCCATAATTTCGTGAATTTGCGTTCCATCAAACCAATAACAAAGGGAATTTGTCGTTCCAAAATCAATTCCAACGGCAATTTCTTCGTTTTCTTCTTTATGAGTAACCGCGTCTTCAATATTAAGTAGGGACATAGAATCTTTTGAATTTTTCCTGTAAAAATATCACCTATTACTTTTGTCAACCAATATTTATGAAAAAATTAAACGGAGGTGCTAAATTTTTGTTCTTTTGAGGTGTGGGCATCGAATAAGTAAGCAATGTTTCGAAGGAAAATTCGCCCTTTTTGAGTAACTTTCAAAATTTCATCTTCAATAACAATTAACCCATCTTCAACCATTTCGTGCATTTGCGGAAATTTTTCTTCATTTACAAACTTGATTGGTGCTTGGAATTTTGTCATGACATTAAGAATTATTTTTTTTATTTCTGATTCATTTTTGGAAAGTCTGTGGGAATTTTCAATCAACATCATTCCATTTTGTTGACCTTCCTGCCACTTTAAAAGCGATTTTTCGTTCTGCTTGTAAGCATTTGGCGTTTCGCTGATGGAAGATACCCCAAACCCAAGTAATATATTTGAAGTTTTGGTTGTGTATCCCATAAAGTTTCGGTGAAGGTTTCCCGCTTCCATTGCTTGGAACAGGGGATCGTTCTTTTTAGCAAAGTGATCCATACCAATTGCTTCATAACCCAAACTTTCAAAACCTTCCTTTCCATGAAGAAACATTTCCAGTTTTGTTTCGGGATTTGGAAGACCATCATTCAATTTCTTTTGTCCGGCGGATTTCCAAGGAACATTTGCGTAGGAATAAAACGCGATTCTATCGGGGGAGAGCTCTTGAGTTTTTGTGAGCATATCGCTTATGCAATTTTTGTTTTGAAATGGCAAGCCGTAAATATAATCAAAATTGATTTGCGAAATTCCAACCTTGTGTGTATGTTTTACAATTTCGGTAATTTTTTCATAAGACTGCACTCTTCCAATCGCTTTTTGAACTTTGTGGGTGAAATCTTGAATTCCAAAGCTAATTCTTGTGAAGCTATGGCTTGCAAGAACGGAAATTTGTTCCTTTGTTGTAAATTCAGGGTGTGCTTCAAGGGATTTTTCGCAATTTGGAGTATATTCAAAATACTGTAAAAGCATTGTAAGCATTCGTTCCATTTGTGAAGCTGGAATTGTTGTGGGGGTGCCTCCGCCAAAATGAAGTTGCGAAACCAAAATTTTTTTTAATCCTGTTTTTTCTAAACCAAGTGCTTCTTTGTAATAAGCAATTTCTTTTTCTAAGGCTTTAAGATATTTCGTAATATATTCAGGGTTTTCAAGTAAAACCTTATTGCATGCACAAAATGAACAAATTTTGTAACAAAATGGAATGTGAATGTAAACGCTTACGGGTTTTGTGAAGTCTTCTTTTTGTAGTTCTTCAAGCCATTGTTCGTGTGAAAGATTTTTCTTCCATTCGGGAACTGTTGGAAAGGAGGTATACCGTGGAATTTGTTTGTTGTATTTTAAAATTAATTCGTTCATTTTTCAAAAATTACCTTATTTTGCTTAATAAATTCACGCACATTTTCTTGAATTGATTCCTTCACAACGCCATGACCAAGCCCGTTAATCCAACCTTTTAATGTTTCAGGGTTCAGTTGTGAAATTTCGTTCATATATCCAACCATTTTCGTTTTGGAAATTTCTGCTTCCATTGTTAGAATGTTTTGGTCAAAATTTCCTTGAATGGCAAATTCGTTGTGGTGGTTTTGCAGAATTTCTACAATATTGTGGGAAGAATCAAAGCCAAAGCAGTCAATATTTTTTAAGTGTTTATAATGTTCAATTTTTTGTGCGTAATATATAATAGGCAAGTTTGGGAAATTTTTTTTTATTTTATCAACAAATTTTTGCATTTTTGAAAAATACCAGTCGTTTCTTTGAATGTGATGGTGAAGTTGGCTGTCCAAAATTGCAAAAGCGTCAATACCGGCTTTTGCTTGAATGAAAACATTTTCAAGCAAATTTTCGTTTATGTCATCAAAAAAGTTTTGCAAATCTTGGTGCTGAGGCTTTACATTTGTGGATTTCTCCAAAAAATGAAAAATTGTTGAATGTCCGCCAATGAAACCGATAAGTGGCGTTTCACCAAGCAGTTTTTTTGTTTCGTGTATTGCATCGGCTTGAAATTGCATTGTTTGTGTTGGAATTTTTTTTGAAAGTAAAATTTCCGGCGATGGATTAAATTTGACATCATACCCAACCGTTTCCAAAATGAACAGGATATCCGAAAACAGAATGCCTGCATCAAAGCCGAAATCCCGAACAGGTGCAAGTGTAACCTCGGCAGCAATTTTCGGGTTTTTACAAATTTCTTCGAACGAATATTTTTCCTTCGTTGTTTGATAGTGCGTGTGATATCTGCCGGCTTGTCGCATAAACCAAACTGGTGGTCGTGATGTGTTTTTTCGCAGAAGTGCGTTAAGGAAAATACTCATAACATTGTTGCAATAATTCGTTTTGCCTCCCGTGATTTATACGAAATAACAACACTGGCACCTGCTCTTATAATTGCAGTCCAGTCTTCAAAATAAAGGTTTTCAAGGGTTGCGTAACCATTTTTCGCAAGCAATTCCAACGCAACACATTCCGATGCAACATGAAAAGCCGAAACCGTTAAATGCGTTTGCAGGGAAAGGGTTTTGATTATATCAAGATACCTCACCGCCGGTTTAACCATTAACATATCCGCTCCTTGAGCTTCATCCCGCATTGAAGAAACAATTGCATCGCTACCGTTTCGAAAATCGATTTGGTATGTTTTGCGATCCCCCAATGGCGAATTTGCATCAATTTTGGAATTGTAAATTTCACGAAATGCACCGTAGTAATTCGATGCAAATTTTGCGGAATAACTTATTATGGAAATAAAATCAAAACCATTTTTGTTTAAAATGTTTCGAATTGAAGCAA
>Ga0214919_10006567_pt1 | contig 15953 bp, 16 predicted proteins | sample LL1503_MetaG_FD_177994 | JGI IMG/M metagenome (GOLD analysis project Ga0214919, IMG submission 177994) | Freshwater microbial communities from Lake Lanier, Atlanta, Georgia, United States - LL-1503 | ecosystem: Environmental > Aquatic > Freshwater > Lake | place: USA: Georgia | collected... | reverse complement strand
TCTTAAATTCTTGAAAGTTCATACTTCGAGAGGCTTTAAAGTTAGTAATAGCCTAACTGTAGAAGCTAAAATTTATCCGTCAAGGGATAATTACCCAATAAATTAGAAGCAACTTATGACAAACAAAAATTCTCAGAAATATAGATTGGGGTTAGATTTAGGAACCAACTCAATTGGCTGGGCAACGCTGGCTTTAAATCAAGAAAATCAACCTTACAAAATTTTAGATGCAGGAGTAAGAATTTTTTCCGATGGAAGAAATCCAAAAGATGGAATGCCTTTAGCAGTTGCAAGAAGAGATGCCAGAGGAATGCGTCGTCGTCGCGATCGCTTTTTAGCAAGAAAATCAAAACTGATGAATTGTTTAATTCGTTTTGAATTAATGCCAAAATCAGTTGCCTTGAAAAGAGAAAATAAAAAAGACGAAGGATACAATTTTGTTTATTCAAAACCGCTTGCCAGCCTTTCAGAAAATGAAATTGAAAGAATTAGAGATGAAAAAATTTATCGTGATTTAAAGAAAAAATTAACTGGCGCAGAAGGCAAAAAAGAAATTGAGAAAATTTTATCAGAATATGCACTGGAAACCAAAAATGGTCAGCAAAAGGTTAAAAATATTCGCCTGATCAAAAAAGAAAATCGCTTTGCAATAATTTCAAATAAGCAACTCACTTTGCAGAAAAAAGAAGTTGGCGGAGTTGAGGAAAAAATTCACACCAAAGCAGTTGTGGGTTCAAACCATCACATCGCGATTTGGGAATTACCAAAGCTAAATTTTTTACCACTTGTTCACCTTAAGGGTAAAAAACTTGATGTTGCTTTGGATAAACTTTCAGAAGCTGAAAAAGTGAAGTTTGAAAGATTCAGAACGCATCAAGAAAAGCTGAAAAACTGGATTTCAAAAGATTGTGAATATGCCGTTTCTTGCACCTCTTCTTTTGAAGCCGCAAAAGGCGATGAAAATCAATTTAGACCTCATCCAACGGCAAAATTACTGACAAAGATTCATAATGGCGATTTAATGAAATTAACCATTAAGAACGAAGAATTTTTTGCAAAAACAATAAAATTGGTTCCCTCAAATGATGGGATAGCTTTATTAAAGCACAACGAAACTGGCAAAGAGGTTAAACAAATTTGGCTCTCATTCAGTAAATTTAAAGAAACAAGTTTAACCAAAATTTTTATAACTCCAACTGGCAAAGTTCTTGACTTTGGGCCAATTCTAAAAACCAAAGAAGAAAAATAATGACCAACCGCATCATTGAAATTTCCGATCCTTTGGTTTCACTTTCAATGCTTCGTGGCTTCTTGATTGTTAAAGTTGATTCAACCGAAAAAGCCCGCATAGCTTTTGAAGATATTGGTATTTTAATTTTAAATGGAACTGGAGCCACAATCACAACCAACCTTCTAAATTCATTACTTGAAGCTGGCACTATGATTGTGGTTTTGGGAAATAATTATTTACCATCAGGAATTTTTTATCCAACCAACCCACATTATTTACATAAACAAAAAATTAATTTACAAATTCAGTCTTCTAAGCCTTTGGAAAAAAGACTTTGGCAACAAGTGGTAAAAGCAAAAATCTTAAATCAAGCAACAATTCTCTCTTATTTTACAACTGATAATGAAAAACAGCTTTTTGAATTAGCCAAAAAAGTAAGCTCAGGTGATAAAGAAAATTTAGAGGCGCAAGCGGCAAGAAAATATTGGCAAAGACTTTTTGGATCTGATTTTAGAAGAAATTTTGATTCTTCGGGAATTAATTCAATGCTCAATTATGGCTACGCCGTTTTGCGCGCAGCCACAGCGCGTGCCATTTTTGCCAGCGGCTTGCATCCAGCAATTGGAATTCATCACTCAAATCAAGAAAATGCCTTTTGTTTAGTGGATGATTTAATGGAGCCTTTTCGTCCAATAGTTGATTTTGTGGTAAAAAAAATTGCTGAAGAAAATAAAAATATTGAAGAGCTAACGCCTGAAATAAAAAAATCTCTGACTAAAATTTTAAATCTCGATTTAACAACATGCGCTGGCACAACGCCAATTAACAATTGCTTAACAAAACTTTGTCAATCTTTTGTGCGAAGCCTTGAAAATCAAGAAGCTAATTTAGACTTTCCACTTTCACCATTACCAACTGAATTGATAATTTCTTAAAGAAATTTAATATTTTAATGTCTCAACTTTCATCTTACAGAATTTTGTGGATTCAAGTTTTATTTGACTTACCAACCAATACCAAAAAAGAGCGAAAAGCAGCAAGTGGCTTTCGTAATTCTTTGCTTGATTTAGGGTTTTCAATGGCACAATTCTCGGTTTATCAAAGATATTGCGCCAGCAAAGAACTGGCAGAAAAATACATTAGAAAAATTGAAAAGATAATTCCTGAAAGCGGAAAAATTCATATTCTAACTTTTACAGACAAACAATATGAAAATATTATAACCTTTAATGGCAAAAAAGAAAAATCTAATCCGAAAAATCCTGAACAATATGAACTTTTTTAGACTATTTTTTATCTTTTTTCTAAATAAAAAAAGTTCTGCAAGCCCTGATTTACAAGGCTTGCAGCGCAGCTAGACTAGACGATGGGAATTTGCGGTCAAGCTGGAACTCATATTCTTACTTATTCAATATCACATTCAGACTAGACGATGGGAATTTGCGGTCAAGCTGGAACAGCCTTTAATTTTTACTAATCTCTCTAAAAAGACTAGACGATGGGAATTTGCGGTCAAGCTGGAACTATATATTCATGTACATCCCCAAAGCTTTTAGACTAGACGATGGGAATTTGCGGTCAAGCTGGAACACATTTCATTAACTGAAAATTTTGCTTTGAAGACTAGACGATGGGAATTTGCGGTCAAGCTGGAACTTGATATCATTATTGATTTTTGTAAATTGAAGACTAGACGATGGGAATTTGCGGTCAAGCTGGAACTCTTGACTAAATTCATAATTCTTGCTCCTGAGACTAGACGATGGGAATTTGCGGTCAAGATGGAGCTATTGCCTAATAATCCACCTTCAAAATCTGCTCAAATTTTGAGAAAATTTTATCTAAATTATTTCTGGTGGTTTTTATTAATTCTAAAGACATTTGAACTTCTTTGCCACCAGTTGGAGTATATTTTCCGTGATTGGCGGCGGCTTTAATGATTGCTTCAGAAGATTCTTTAAATTTCATCATTACATCTTCTTGATTATTTTTTTTAAAATTAGCCTGTAATAATTTTAGCTTCGCTTCTAAACCATTGCACTTTGAAATCTTTTTTGAATTCCACGCTTTTTCGGCGCATTTCCAAACTTCTCTTTGGTAATCTTGTATTGATAAAAAATTATCCTTCATCAACAGAATTGTTTGTTCTTTTTCTTTGCGATTTTTAGCGCCAGCCTTGTTCCAAAAATCGTCATATTGCGCTTTTGTTATTCTGCTATTTTCGATATTTAAATCATTCATTGCTGCATTTGCCATCGCTTGATCAGACTGCTTGGCTAGAGCATTTGTGGAGAATAAGAGAATGATTAATAGAAAAATTTTCATAGATAAATTTGAATTATTTTTTTGTCAATTCTGCCGCCTTCGTGGAAATGACATAAGAGCCAAGGCTAACATTATTGTGGATCAATATCAATTTTTACCTTAATATTACTTGGAATCTCAAGGGTTTTCATCACATCTGTGATTAATTTTTGCAAGTTGACTTTTTTCTCTGCCTTCAAAAACACCCTGTAATGATAACGATTTTTCAGCCTTAAAAGCGGCATTGGCGCTGGTCCGAAGATTTCTATATTATCATTAAAAGGAAAAGATGAGACAATTTTTTTAGCAAAAGTTACGGCTAATTTTTCTTCAAAAGCACTAACAATAAAAGCCGTCATTTTAGTAAATGGAGGCATATTCAAGCTTTGACGATTTTGCATTTCAAATTCGTAAAAACTTTTTTTATCTTGCTGAATAATTTTTTCAAAAATGAAATTTTGCGGATTGTAAGTTTGAATAAAAACCCTTCCTTGCTCTTGCCTTCTACCTGCGCGACCAATTACTTGTTTTAAAAGTTGATAAGATTTTTCAGAAGATCTTAGCTCCGAAGAATAAAATCCACTATCAGCGTCAACCACACCAACCAAAGTTAATCCAGCAAAATCATAGCCTTTAGCAATTAATTGCGTGCCAATAATAATGTCAATTTCATGATCAGAAATTCTTTTTACTAATTCATCAGCTTCTTTAAAATTTGTTACAGAATCACTGGTTACTAGGGCAATTCGGGCTTCTGGGAAAAGTTTTTCAACCTCTTCTTTAACCTTTTCAACACCAACTCCAATATTAACCAAACTGTCTTTTGTCTTGCAAAATTTGCAATCAGTGGAAAGTTTTTCGTCAACCCCACAATAATGACAAACCATTTTTGCTTTGCCAAAACCACTTTTATGAGCCACTAAATAAGAGCTACAATTTGGACAATTTACTTTTTGTCCACACGCTCTACACAGTGTTACTGGAGCATATCCACGACGATTTAAAAACAACAAAGTCTGCTGTTTTATTTCTAAATTTTTTGCAATTTCTTTTCTTAATTCCTGAGAAATAAAATCACCTGAATTAAATTTTTCACGACGCAAATCTACAATATTTATTTCACTAATTTGTTCATTAAATTTCTCATCTAAAATAAAATAACGATATTTGCCTGAAATGGCATTAGAGTAAGTTTCAAGTGATGGAGTTGCTGAAGATAAAATAACAGGAAAACTTTCTAATTTACCTTTTAAAATTGCCATGTCTCGTGCATGAAAATTAAAAATATCTTCTTGTTTAAAAGACGAATCATGCTCTTCATCAATGACAATTAATTGCAAATTTTTAAAAGGAAGCAACAGAGCTGAACGCGCGCCAATCAAAACTTTTACCGATCCAGAAATAATTCCATAGAAAATTTCCTTCTTTTCTTTGGGGGAAATTTTGGAATGCCACAAAGCGGGTTTAAAACCGAATTGCTCTTCAAATCTTGCAACTAATTGGCTGGTTAGAGCAATTTCTGGAAGTAGGATTAGGATTTGAGGATTATCCTCATGAGATCCCAAAATCTTAGCAATCGCCGCAAAATAAATTTCTGTCTTCCCTGAGCCAGTAACGCCATCTAGCAAATTAACAAAATGCTCTTTTTTATTAACCTCTTCCAATATTTCATCAGCAACTTTTTCTTGTTTTACTGAAAGTTTTTTTAGAGAAAATTTTTGCGAATTAATAATTTGTTTTTTAGCAGTAAAATTTGGCTTTTTAGTTTTGTCAGAATTTAAAATTCCAATAAAAGCTTTTAACACCAAACCTTTTGAAGCAAGGTTGTACGCCGCAATCCAATCAATAAAATCAATTAACTTTTTACTAAACTTTACTTGATCATTTACTTGTGAAATTTCTTTGATTTTATCTGAAGAAATTTCTGGCGCATGCAAATTAACTTCAACAACCAACCCAAAAAAATCTTTTTTACGGAAAGAAACTTTTACCAAATCACCAATTTCTATTTTTTGGCTTGTAGTTTTATATGTGAATGGCTTGTCAAATGGCAAAGGCAGCAGCACATTGACAAAAAAATTATTCATAACTTTGGTTGATTAAGTAGATTTAAAGAGTATTTTTTGCCCACCAAACATATTCTCCTTAAACGAAATTAAAATAAAATTATGAAATTCTTCATCGACTCTGCTGAAATTGCTGAAATTAAAGAACTTGCCGCTTATGGGCTTCTTGATGGCGTTACCACCAATCCAACTTTAATTGCCAAATCTGGCAGAGATTTTAAAGAAGTTATTGCTGAAATTTGCTCTATTGTTTCAGGCCCAGTAAGCGCCGAAGTTGCTGCAACTGATTATGAAAATATGGTTCGTGAAGGTGAAATTTTAAGCAAAATTGCTAAAAATGTTTGTATCAAATTACCTCTTACAATGGACGGACTTAAAGCTTGTAAATATTTTTCTGATAAAAAAATTCAAACTAATGTGACTTTATGTTTCTCGGCCGCTCAAGCAATTTTAGCTGCTAAAGCTGGCGCAACTTTTGTTTCTCCTTTTGTGGGAAGGCTTGATGACATTGGGCAAGATGGCATGGCTTTAATTGAAGAAATTTGCGATATTTATTCAAATTACCCAGCCTTTGAAACTCAAGTTTTAGTTGCCTCAATCAGAAACCCAATTCATATCACAGCTGCTGCCAGAATGGGCGCCGATGTTGCTACAATTCCAGGAAAAGTTTTAAAACAATTGGCTTCTCATCCATTAACTGAAAAAGGCTTAGAAACTTTTGTTAAAGATTGGGCGGCTACTGGTCAAAAAATTTAATAATAATTTAATAATAATTTAATAATAATTTAATAATAATTTAATTCTGGGGCAATCGTGACAAAACAAGATAAAAATAATTTTTCTCACCAAGCTTCAGATAAAAACCTTGATGAAAAGCTAGTTAATCTTTTTGTTTCAATCATTCAGCAGCAAAATAAAGTCAGAATGACTACTTTGTTTTTGCTGTTTTGTTTTTTGATTGTCGGAATTTATGGCTCTATAAAAATTAATATTTTTATGCTGCTTCTGCCAGTAATTCTTTATTACCCATTACGCAGGTTCATTAATCCCATACATGACAAAAATATTAAAAAATATATTGAAAAAAATTCTGACAAAATCAGCCCAGACCTGATCTCAAAATTATCAAACTTAAACAAAGAAACAAAAGTGCGTTATTATGAAAAAGCACTGGCAATAGAAATTAAAAACAACCTTAATAGAAGTAATAACTGATTCGCCCCGAAATTAAATGGTCGCAAAAATTAATAATTGATGGCAAAAAAATGGAAGATATTTGGCATTCAAACCAATTTTGAATGGTACGATGTCAAAACAAAATTTAAACAATCCCTCCGCAGAGCCGCTTACAGTTGGTTAGCGCAACAATTAATTTGTCTGATTATTTTATCTTACATGAAGCTGGTTTATTACAGCAGTAGAAAAGTTTTGATTAATGAAGATGTTGCCTTAGAGGCCATAAAAACTAAAACTCCTCTGATATTTGCCTTTTGGCACAACCGTTTAATGATGATTCCCTTCGTCACCGCAAAACCAAAAAAACTTTATCCTGATTACAATTTTATGACACTGGCTTCGCGCCATGGCGATGGAAAATTTGTAGGAAAAGTTATGGAAAAGATCGGATTAATTTCAATTTACGGATCATCACAAGATGGCAGAAAATCAAGCAGAGGAATTGAAATTTCAAGCCTAAAGCAAATTATCAAAGGACTCAGAAGCGGCTTGTCTCTTGGCATTACACCCGATGGACCGCGTGGACCAAATCAAAAAATAAATGGAGAGATTGTTAATATTGCCCGAATTTCTGGGGCAAAAATCTTAGCAGTTTCTTATTCATCATCAAAACATAAAAGACTTAAAACTTGGGATCAATTTTACATTCCTTTGCCTTTTTCTAAATTATGTTTTCACTTTGACAACTCTTTGATTGAAGTGGCAAAAACAATTGATGCAGCAGCAGCAGAAAATCTTAAAAATGAAATCGAAAAAAGAATGAATTTTGTACAAGAAGAATCTGAAAAAATAGCAATAAAATAAAGGGAAAAACCCTTCGCAAAGCTCAATTATCCTTCCACAAAACTAATTTTAACACTGGCTATAGCCTCAGCAGCAATGCCTTCTTGCCTTCCCAAAAATCCCAATTTTTCAGTAGTTGTAGCTTTAACATTAACGCGGCTTTGAGAAATATTTAAAACATTAGCCAAAGACTCTTTCATCTGATCTTTGAATTTAGAAATTGTTGGTTTTTCGCAAATAATTGTAACATCAAGATTAATAATCGAAGCACCTTTTTTAATTAACAAATGGCTAACAGTTTTTAACATTTCGCATGAATCGCAATTTTTCCACTTAGAATCGCTTGGCGGAAAATGATCTCCAATATCGCCCTCACCAACAGCTCCCAAAAGCGCATCAATTATGGCGTGAATTGCCACATCGCCATCAGAATGAGCTTTGATTTTTTTATTAAATTCAACATCAACTCCACATAGGCGAATAAAATTATTTTCATCTTTTTCTTTTTCTCTAAAAGCATGAACATCATATCCAATGCCGCATCTTATTTCTTCTTTTGCATTTGTTATCAATGTCGACACCATTCTTTTGGCGCGCTCAAAATCTTCTTCAGTGGTAATTTTAAAATTATTTTGTGAACCAGGAATTATAGCAACGGGAATGCCTGCATATTCATTTAAAGCAGCATCATCTGTAAAATGTAAATCTTTAAAAGCATTGTGAGAATTTAAAATATCTTCATAAATAAATCCTTGCGGAGTTTGAGCGCGCCATAAATTTTCACGCTCCAATGTCCATTCAATTTTTCCATCAGCATATTTTTTAATCGTATCTTCTACAACAATCGCCGGAATTACCGCTGGATGAGTTTCTAGTTTTTCCAAGACTCCACTAATTACTCTCTTAGAAACAAAAGGACGCACACCGTCATGAATAAGAACTTTGTATGGACCATATTCTTCTAAAGCTTTTAAACCAAGCCTAATTGAAGCTTGCCTGGTTGGACCGCCAAAAACTGGATTTAATAAATCTAACCCAGAAACCGCCTCTTCATAAAAAGACAAATCATCTGGATGAATAACGCAAATCACATCATCAATTTTTAGATGATTTAGAAAAGCTAGAACTGTATGTCGCAAAAGTGGCCTTCCCGCTAAAGAAACATACTGCTTAGGAATTCCTTCACCACCATTAAAACGATTTCCTCTGCCGCAAGCAGTGATTAAAGCAACTATTTTAGTCATAATCTCTGTTATTTATATTTCTTTGCGAGATTTATGATTTTCAATTCTTCTTTCCATTTCGCCTCTAAAATTCTTAATCAAGCCCTGAACTGGCCAAGCAGCAGCATCACCCAAAGCGCAAATAGTATGACCTTCAATTTGTTTGCTTAAGTTATAAAGCTGATCAATTTCTTTTATTTCCGCTTTACCATCAATCATACGATCCATGATGCGCATCATCCAACCAGTACCTTCGCGACATGGCGTACATTGTCCGCAAGATTCATGTTTGTAAAAATGCGAAAGTCGAGCAATTGCCGCAACAATATCAGTCGATTTATCCATCACAATCACACCCGCAGTTCCAAGTCCTGATCCAGCATTTTTTAAAGAATCAAAATCCATTAAAACTGTATCACAAACTTCTTTGTTTAAAAGTGGAACTGAAGATCCTCCGGGAATTATCGCTAATAAATTATCCCAACCGCCGCGCACTCCACCAGCATGTTTTTCAATTAATTCTTTTAGAGAAATTCCCATTTCTTCTTCAACATTACATGGATTATTTACATGTCCCGAAATGCAGAAAATTTTTGTACCCGTGTTTTTCTCACGACCCAAACCAGCAAACCACGAAGCTCCGCGACGCAAAATTTCTGGAATAACCGCAATTGATTCAACATTATTAATAATAGTTGGACAACCATAAAGACCGATCAAAGCAGGAAATGGAGGCTTCAAACGCGGTTGACCCTTATTACCTTCAAGACTTTCTAGCAAAGCGGTTTCTTCTCCACATATGTAAGCACCAGCTCCGCGATGCACAAATACATCTAAATCCCAACCACTATTAAAAGCATTTTTTCCAATTAATTTTGCGGCATAAGCTTCATCAATTGCTTTTTGTAAAGCCATGGCTTCATTAAAATATTCGCCACGAATATAGATATAGCAAGTATTAGAATTTATAGCTCTTGCTGCAATTAAACATCCTTCAATAAGCTTATGTGGATCATTTCTTAAAATCTCGCGATCCTTACAAGTTCCGGGCTCAGACTCATCTGCATTAATAACTAAATAATGGGGCTTGCCTTCTTTTGGATCGGTTTTTTTCGGCGCAAAAGACCATTTCATTCCAGTTGGAAAACCAGCTCCACCTCGACCCCTTAAGCCTGAATCTTTAACTTGCTGTATCAGCCATTCAGCGCCATTATCAAGAAATTGCTTAGTGTTATTCCAATCTCCTCTTTTGCGAGCTTGCTCTAAAGAAGCTGATTCATAACCATAGAGATTGGTAAAGATTTTATCTTGTTCTTTAAGCATTTTTAAATTTTATTGGAATTTTGTTTTTGAATTTCTTCTAAGTAATTTTTACCTTTCTTAAAAATAAACACTAATCATAGATTTTCTTTTACTAAATTCAAGAATCAGTTGATAAAAAAAACTTCATAAATTAACTATTATGTTTCTAATTTAGTAAAATACATTTTCTATCTATATAAAAATCTTGATCAAATAAAAGTGCCAAAATTAACAAATCTCTCTTCGAAGATTCTGCTTCTTTCACTAGCTTTTACCTTGCTTTCTTGCGCCCAAAATACACTTGATCCAATTGACCAAGAAGCTGGTCTCACATTTAATGATTATGAAAAATCTTTTATTAAAGATCTCAAAAAAGAAAAGTCTGATAAAGCCCAAAAAATCAGAGATTCTGTACCAATTCCAAGCATTTCTAAATTAGTTTTGGCACCTCCACCTCCAAAGGTTGGCGGCAATAAGACAATATCTTTTTCAGTTACCGATCAAGTTCAATTAAAAGATGTTTTAATTGAATTGGGACGAGTTGCGAAAATTGATGTTGATGTTGATCCAAATATTTCTGGCGGCATTATTCTTAACGCTAAAAATCGCCCTCTTAAAGAAGTCATTGATCGCATCGTCAGCTTAGGGCAATTGCGTTATTCCTACAAAAACGATGTTTTATGTTTTGAAAAAGACTCTCCTTACATGAAAAATTATTTCGTTGATTTCTTATCTGGAAGCCAATTATGGGGAGATGTAGAATCTAACCTAACTTCTATACTCAGCAGCGCCGCTTCTGCATTTTCCAGCGACGGATCTAGCACTTCTGCCACAGGATCAAAAATTACCAGCAATAAATCAGCAGGCATTATTTCTATCTACGCCACAAAAGCACAACATGAAAATATAATTAAATATTTGGATGATGTTTATAAAATAGCTTCTGCTCAAGTTCTAATCGAGGCTAAAGTTGTTGAAGTGACTCTTAAAAAAGAATTTAGCGCTGGTATTGATTGGAATTGGGTTGAAGCTGGAAAGTCAGTTACCACAAATTTCGGCGCACCAGAATCTCCAACAATTACTGCCATTATACCCAAGGTAAAATTATTAGGTCTTGGCGGAAATATCAGCGCTACAATAAAAGCTTTAGAAGAATTTGGTACCGCAAGAGCTATCTCCAGTCCAAGAATCAGCGCCATCAATAACCAAAAAGCGGTATTAGATTTTTCAGAGAATTTAATTTACTTCACTATCAGCGCATCTTCTTCAACATCTACAGGAACATCTACCAGCGTAGTTTCAACTATAACTGCAACTAAAAATGAAGTTCCAATTGGCGTTCAACTTGCTATTACTCCATCAATAAATCTTGAAACAGATGAAGTTACTTTAGATATAAAGCCGAAATTATCCGTAAATTCTGGCTCAGTTGCAGTAGATCCATCTGTAAATCCAAACACAGGAAAATCTTTGGGAAATACAATTCCAATCATCAAAACTCGAGAATTAAACACTATAGCTAAGGTAAAAAGTGGCAGCGTTTTAGTAATTGGTGGATTAATGACCGAAGCCTCCATAAATAATGACCGCGGAATTCCATTCTTAGGAAGAATTCCAGTGCTTGGCTGGTTGTTTAAGCTCTCTTCTAGAAAGAGCGATATAGTTGAAACCGTGATATTTGTGAAGGCAACTATTATAAATAATGGAGCCCCTCCATCCAAATATGATCGTGAATTTTACGATAAATTTACAACCGACAAAAAACAGTTCTAACTCGAAATGAAATCAATCTTAAAATATATATTGCTTAGTGGAACTAGGGACAAGCTTTATCTTGGGCTTTTCATCTCTCTAATAATTGCATTCTCTTTATCAATTTTCTTGGGCTCTACCGCCATGGTTGAGCAACATCAAATGACCACCGCCTATATTTCTGGATTGAGTCGCGGAGTTTTGGTAATTGGTACCATTCTATTTGTTTGCCTTAACATGAATCGCGCTTTCGAAAACAAAGAAGTGGAGTTCATGCTCTCAAAAGCAATTTCTCGCGAGCAGTTTATTTTAAGCTACTTAATTGGTTTCTTTGCTTCAATTCTAATGATTCTTATTCCCCTTGTTGTAGCAATTCTTTTCGTTACAAAGGCTGACAAATTTGGTCTTTTAATGTGGTCTTTAAGTCTATTATCTGAACTTATGATCGTAATTTGTTTTTCACTTTTAGCCTCACTAATTCTAAAAAATTCCTTCTCTTCCATACTGGCTTCTTTGGGATTTTATATAATCTCTCGCCTAATGGGAATGTTTGTAATGGCAATAAATCTACCGAAGAGTGTCTCAACCAACATCGAATTTTCAACGCAATCTTTTTCCACTATTCTCAAGTTTTTATCTGCAATATTTCCGCGCCTTGATTTATTTGGACAAAGTGAGTGGCTCACTTACGGAATTTCTGATTTCTGGAATTTGCAAGTAATTCTGGTGCAATCTTTGATCTATATTCCGCTCATGATTTTCATGGCATTTCACGATTTTAAAAAGAAACAATTTTAAAAACTTTATTAGGCAATTTTGCCAGCGTGTCTTTATTTATGCAAAATTTTCAGCCCAAATTTTTCTACCATCTCTATTCTCATAAAATTTTCTTTTGGCTTTTTATAGCCTTCTTTTTGCTGCAAATTTTTTTCTGGAAAGAAACTGAAAGCACAAAAGCGCATTTTGATATAGTGCCACCAGCTCCAAATAAATATGTAATTTCCGCTGCCTCTCTTGGAGATCAAGAATTTTTATTTCGAGTTCTAGCAGCTCGCTTGCAAAATTCTGGAGACATCTTTGCTGGCTTTGTCGCCCTTAGTAAATATGATTATAATAGAATTTATCAATGGCTTACAACCCTTGATACTCTTAACAATAAATCAAACTTTACTCCTGCTCTCGCTGCTTATTATTATGGTCAAACACAAAACTATGCCGATACAAAATATATTGTGAACTATCTTGACGAGCATTATGAAAGAGATCCTAATAAAAACTGGTGGTGGCTTCTTCAAGCTATTTATTTAGCTAAAAATAAAATGCAGAATATGGATCGCGCTTTAGATCTAGCATATAAGCTTAGTCAAAATAAGGAGGAAAACGCTCCACTTTGGACCAGACAAATGCCGGCATTTCTTCATGAAGAAATGGGCGATGGTTGCATGGCTTTCAAAATTATTGAAAAGATTCTTAAAGAAAGCGAAAGTGGTGTGAAACAAATTAAACCAGAAGACATTGATTTCATGCGCCATTTTATCAAAGAGCGTCTAACAAAATTGCAAGAGAGAAAATTTGATCCAAGAAAATGCAAAGAATTGTAAGAGCTTTCCACCATCATTTTTATTCCCGTATTTCGTAATATTTTGACTTATTTTTTGGTAAAATTTTTCAAAATATATCCAGATATTTATCAAAATTTTACCAAAAAAGCACTCAAAACATGCCAAAATCTGAAAATAAAAAAGATGGTAGAAAGGTCCTAGCTAAAAAATTATTTCTCCAAGAGTTACATAAAATATGCAAAATAGGGCTTCTAGAAGATGATTCTCACAATGATATTACCTCTGATTTAACTATAGAAAATAACTCTGAAATTTCTTTTAAAATAACTGCCCGTGAAGAACTTATTTTATGCGGAGTTGATGTAATTAATTTTTGTTTTGATGAATTAATTAAATTTCCCAAATTTAAAAAATCTTCTTTAACTTTGCAAATTAACGCTAAAAATGGTGATTTGATAAAGCCTCAAGGTCTTATTTCTCAAGGCTTTGGAAATGCTAAATTAATTTTTGCAGCTGAGAGAATTATTTTAAATTTACTACAACATTTAAGTGGCATTTCCACTTTAACTAATAAATTTGTTAAAACTCTTAACAATAAAAAAATTAAAATTCTCGATACTAGAAAAACTTTCCCAGGTGCTCGCGCCCTACAAAAATACGCTGTTGCGACCGGTGGAGGAAGTAACCATCGTTTTAATTTATCTGACGCAATTTTAATTAAAGATAATCACATAGCCGCTGCAGGAAGTGTTACAAAAGCTCTTGAATTAGCAAAAAAATTTAAGAAATTAAAGATAGAAATTGAATGCGATAATTTAAAACAGGTCTCAGAAGCTGTAAAACAAAAGCCTCATATTATTATGTTAGATAATATGAAAATTTCTGATATTCAAAAAGCCATCAAATTAATAAATAAAAAATCTCAAATAGAAATTTCTGGGGGAATAACTTTAGAATCTATTAAAAAATTTTCTAAACTTGATGTTGATTTTATTTCAATTGGAGCTCTTACTCATTCTGTGAAAGCTGTTGATATCGGCTTAGATGTTGAATAATAATTTTTATTCTTGTCATTCCCGCGTATGCGGGAATTCATTTTTTAAGTAGAGTAATACCATTTTAACCTGAAAACACCCATTTTCTTAAAAAAAATTATGAGCAGAAATTGCAACGAAAAGCATAAGCTGTATCACTTGATACAGCTTATGCTTGCCGAGCAATTTATGCCAGAATTTTGCAGAAGAAAATGGGTGTTTTCAGGTTAAAATGGTATAAGTACTGGATTACCTCCTACGCGGGAATGACAAGATAATTAATATTTTACTAAAAAATGACTAAAAATATCTCTCAGGCTTTTATTTTCGCAGCTGGTCGAGGTGAACGCATGAGACCAATCACAGATACAATTCCAAAACCTTTAGTAAAAATAAAGAACAAATCAATTATCGATTACACAATTGAAAAATTGAATAAAATTTCTGATATTAAAAAAATAATCATTAATGGATTTTACTTAAAAGATCAGATTGAAGCACACATAAAAAATCTAAATAATTCAAAAATTATTTTCTCAAAAGAAATAGACAAAATTGAAACTGGCGGCGGATTAATTTTTGCTTCAAATGAAATAAATTTTAATGAACCTCTTTTAACAATTAATGGAGATGTTTTATGGAAAGATTCTTTAGGAATTTCTGATATTAAAAATCTTGTAAACACTTGGAAAGAATGTGATTGTGATATTTTATTAGGTCTTAAAAAAAAGGAAGAATTTTTAGGATATGATGGAAATATTCACGGCGGCGGAGATTTTAATTTTGACCAAAAAACTGGAAATTTAAAAAGATTTTCCAACCAAGAAATGAGTCATGTTTTTGTTGGACTACAAATTATTAATCCAAAAATTTTACAACAAAATTTTGTAAAAAATTTAGGAAAATGTTTTTCAATGTCAGAATTTTACAAAGCCACAACACAAGAAAATGGTGATGTCACAAGAATTAAAGGAGTTGAACTTTCTGGAAAATATTTTCACATCGGAACTGTTGATGCGATAAAAATGACTGAAGAAAATTTGTAAAATTTTTATTTATTAAAAAGCTCTGAATGTGATCCAGTTCTATAAAGAACTAATTCATCATCTTGAATTTCATAAATCAAAAGCCAGTCTGGCGCAATATGACATTCTCTCTTATTTTTATAATTTCCCGATAAAAGATGATCTCTATATTTTTTATCCAAAACATCTGGGATAGAAAGTTTAATTATCACTTCTTTTATTAATTCAAGGTTTTTTCCTTGCTTTAATATCTTCTTAAAATCTTTTTTAAAAGATGATGTCTGAACTATTGTAAGCATTTTTTTAGCTATTTAGTTCATCCTGAAATACCCCTTAACCCCAATAAACACTTGACTCCAAACCAGTTTTAACCTAAATTTATTTGCAAGAAATCATGAGTTTTACCTCACAAATCCAGCAAATAAATTTAGTAAA
>Ga0214919_10006566_pt1 | contig 15956 bp, 14 predicted proteins | sample LL1503_MetaG_FD_177994 | JGI IMG/M metagenome (GOLD analysis project Ga0214919, IMG submission 177994) | Freshwater microbial communities from Lake Lanier, Atlanta, Georgia, United States - LL-1503 | ecosystem: Environmental > Aquatic > Freshwater > Lake | place: USA: Georgia | collected... | reverse complement strand
GTGTACTACTACCCGAACCAGCTCAAGGCACACACCGAGAAGGTGTACAAGCCGGGGAACTAGCTCCGACAGAGCAACCGCGGAGATCCACAGAGCAACTGCACGGAGAAACCGCGGAGACTACAACTGACTGGGGGAACTGCAACGACAGCCTGAATGGCGAACTGTCTTTGCAGTTCCCCCAAGTTTTTGTAGTTGCGGTCTCAGCGGCTTCTCCGCCCTCGTCTCTGCGAATCTCCGCGGTTCCGCAGTTGGCGCATGCGCGGACCGAGTGCGAGATTCGAACCCGTCCCCTCCACCCAGACGGTCGCATGCGCCCGAACGCACTCTTCGCCATTCCCTTCGTTGCCGCGTCGCTGGCGGCTCAGGCGTCCGTGTCGGCCGCCGCGACTCGAGCGCCATTTACGCTCGAGCAGGTGACGTCGTATCCATTTCCCAACGAACTGACCGCGGCGCGCTCCGCAAACCGCATCGCATGGGCCGTCAACGAGGCCGGCGTCCGCAACCTCTACGTCGCCGAGGGGCCGGGTTTCGCCGCGCGACGCGTCACGAGCTACGCGGGCGACGACGCGCAGGAACTGACCTCCGTGCAGCTCACGCCGAATGGCGCGCAGGTGGTGTTCGTGCGCGGCGGCGATCATGGCGCAAACTGGGACGACGCGCTGCCGGTGAATCCAGCCGCCGCCACAACGCCCGTGCGTGTGCAGGTCTGGTCGGTCTCCTTCTCCGGCGGCGAGCCCAAGCTGCTCGGCGATGGTGATTCGCCTGTGGTCTCGCCGCGCGGTGATGTGGTCGCATTCGAGCGTGGCGGCCAGGTGTGGACCGCGCCCGTAGACGGATCAGCACCGGCGAAGACATTGTTCACCGCGCGCGGCAACAACGCTGACGTCATTTGGTCGCCCGATGGGTCGCGGCTCGCGTTCGTGTCGAATCGCGGTGACCACGCCTTCATCGGCGTGTACACAAGCGCCACCGCGCCAATCACCTGGATCGCGCCGTCCACGAGCCGGGACGGAAGTCCACGCTGGTCACCCGATGGCGCGCGAGTGGCATTCATCCGCCGTCCCGGTGCGGGTGGATCGCCGCAGAACATTCTTGAGCAGCGCCCTACGGCGTGGGCAATCTGGACGGCGAGCGTCGCAACGGCAGAAGGCACGATGCTCTGGACGTCGCCAAATACGCTGCGTGGCTCCGTGCCTTCGACAGACGGCTCCACCAACCTGCATTGGGCGGCTGGCGATCGAATCACCTTCCTGTCCTATATGGACGGTTGGCCGCACCTGTATTCAACGGCGGCGTCCGGCGGCACACCGCTCCTGCTCACGCCCGGCGCATTTCAGGTCGAGAATGTGAAGCTCGCGAACGACGGACGCGCGCTGGTCTACGCGGCCAATGCCGGCAGCGCACGCGATGATGGTGAGCGCCGGCACGTCTTCATGGTTCCGGTCGACCGCGCCGAGCCACGCGCACTGACCGCCGGCCCGGGTATCGAGACATACCCGATTCTCCTCGGCGATGGCACGACCGTCGCCTACCTCTCGGCAACGGTGCAGCGTCCTGCGGTACCCGCGATCCGCTCGATTGTCGGCGGCGCGGCAACCTACGTGGGACTCGATCGCATTCCGGCGGACTTTCCCGCCGCACAGCTCGTGACGCCGAAGCCGGTCACGTTCACCGCCGAAGATGGCGTGGTCGTGCACGGCCAACTGTTCGAACCAGTCAACACACCTGGTGGCGCAGCCAGCGAACGAAAGCCCGCCATCCTCTACATCCACGGCGGACCGCAGCGGCAGATGCTGCTCGGCTGGCATCCGCTGGACTACTATGCCAACGGCTACGCGATGAACCAGTACCTCGCGTCGCGTGGATTCGTAGTCCTCTCGGTCAACTACCGGCTCGGCGTCGGTTATGGATATGAGTTTCATCAGGCGGCGGCCGCTGGGGCACGCGGCGCAAGCGAGTATCTCGACGTGAAAGCCGCGGGACTGTACTTAAAATCACTGCCGCAGGTGGATCCCGCACGCATCGGCGTCTATGGCGGGTCGTACGGTGGCTTTCTCACGGCACTCGCGCTCGGCCGGAACTCCGATCTGTTCGCCGCCGGCGTGGACATTCATGGCGTTCACGATTTCACGAGCGATGGATCGGGCGCCGGATCAGCGCTCGCGGCGGTGATGAGTGGCTCGGGGCGGTTCGAGCCGAACGACCGCGAGAAGGCGCTCGAGGTGGCGTGGAAGTCGTCGCCGGTGTCGTCGGTGAATACGTGGAAATCGCCCGTGCTCTTCATTCACGGTGACGACGATCGCAACGTGAAGTTCTCGCAGACCGTGGATCTTGTTCGGCGCATCGCCGCCAAGGGTATTGAATACGAGGAGCTCGTCATCGTGGACGACACGCACCATTTCATGCGGCACGCCAATCAGGTGCGCGTGAACGCAGCGATCGCAGCATACCTCGAGAAAAAGTTGAGCCGGCCGAAGATGTAGGCGGCTTGGCCAGCGTGCCGGACGTGGCGGACGACCGTCGCGGATGCGAGATTCTGAGAACTCTCCTTCCCCAACACTCCGTATGCGATTTGTCATCGTCGTCGCCGCAGTAGCGACCTCACTCGGCGCCCAGAACCCCACACCACCCGCTGCCGGTGCGCCCGCCGCACAGCCGCCCGCCGCCGGTCAGGGCGCCGGTCGCGGCAATGCCCAGGCCGCCGGACCTCGACCGTACAACACGGTCATCACCGACCGCGCGAAGTCCGAGAACGGGATCATCACCGTCCACAAGGTCGGCGACCGGTTCTTCTTCGAGGTTCCCGACTCCGCGTCGAAGCGCGAGTTCCTCTTCGTCACGCGCACCGCGACCCTCCCTGAGGGCCAGACCGGCGGGTTCGCCGGCAGCTCGAAGGAAGAGCGCGTCGTTCGCTTCGAGCGCATCGGCGACCGCGTGATCATGAAGAGCCAGAGTTATCTGGCCGTCGCCGACGATTCATTGCCCATCGCGAAGGCCGTCGAGCGGGCCAACTACACGCCCGTGCTCGCGTCATTCCCGGTGCAGGCGTATGGCCGCGACAGCGCCTTTGTCATTGATGTCACCGACTTCTTCGCCGGCGACACGCCGGGCATCTCGGGCATGAGCGCCGCCGAGCGCCGCACCTACGGCGTCCGCCGCCTGGACCCCGCGCGCAGCTGGATCAGCGGCATTCGGGCCTTCCCGACCAACATCGAAGTGCGGCATGTGCAAACGTTCGACGCCGCCGATCCGCCGGGCGAAGACAAGACGGGCAGCACGATCTCCATCGAGATGCGCCAGTCGATGCTGCTCCTCCCGAAGACGCCAATGCGCCCGCGGTATGCGGACGAACGCGTCGGAATCTTCGGCGTCGAGCGGGTGAACTATGGCCTCGACGAACTCAAGGCGGCTTCACAGCGGTTCCTCGTGCGGTGGCGCCTCGAGCCGAAGGATCCCGCGGCGTACGCGCGCGGCGAGCTCGTCGAGCCGGTGAAGCCCATCATCTACTATCTCGACCCCGCCACGCCCACGCGCTGGGCGCCCTACGTGAAGGAAGGCGTGGAGCGCTGGCAGAAGGTGTTCGAGAAGGCGGGGTTCAAGAACGCGATTCAGGCGCGGTACGCGCCGAAGAACGATCCCGATTTCGATCCAGATGACGCGCGCTACTCCATGGTCCGCTGGGCGGCTTCGCTCACGCGCAACGCAGTGGGTCCGAACACGCACGACCCGCGCACCGGCGAGATCCTCAACAGCGAGATCAACTGGTACCACAACCACATGCGGTCATACCGCAACTGGTTGATCATGGAGACTGGCGCATCGAACCCCGGCGCCCGCTCCCTCGACATCAGCGAGGAAGTGATCGGTGAAACCATGCGCGGCGTCATCACGCATGAAATCGGCCACGCACTCGGCCTGCCGCACAACATGATCGCGTCGGCGTCGATCCCCGTGGATTCGCTGCGTTCCAAGGCGTTTGCGAGCAAGTACGGCGTCTCACTCACGATCATGGACTACGCGCGGCAGAACTATGTCGCGCAGCCCACGGATGGCCTTGCCCCGCTCGACTTCATCCGTCGCCTCGGACCTTTCGATGACTTCGTCATCAACTGGGGCTATCGCGTGTTCCCGACTGCGCGCACGCCAGAGGCCGAGCGGCCTATCCTCAACAAGCTCGTCACCGACGAGAAGGGGATGTTCGCGTACCGTTTCGGCGCGGGCAACTACACGGGCATCGATCCGCGGAACCAAACGGAAGACCTGGGCGACGATCCGGTGAAGGCGTCGACGTACGGCACCATGAACATGAAGAAGGTCGTGTCGAACCTCGTCGCCTGGACCACGAAGCCCGGCGAGGACTATTCAGATCTCGAGGAGCTGTACAATGAGCTGATCGCCCGCTGGTCGCTCTACTACGGCCACGTGACCAACGTCGTCGGCGGCGTGTACGTCGACAACAAGACCGCTGAGCAAGGCGGGAATGTCTATCGGATCGTGCCCAGGGCGAAACAGAAGGCCGCGCTCAACTGGCTTGGCGAGAACATCATCGCCGAGCCCAAGTGGCTGCTGCCGCAGGACATTCTGTCGCGACTTGGCCAGCCGCAGCAGAGCCTTGCGACCCGCGCCGGCGGCGTGGTGACGAACCTGCTGAGCAACGCGCGCCTCGGCCGGATGGCGGAAGCCGAAACGTTCGATCCGGCAAACGCCTACCCGCTCGCCGAGTACATGGATGACGTGCGCGCAGTGGTGTGGACGAGTGCCGCGCCGGACGCCCACCGGCGGTCGGTGCAGCGCGCGCACATCGAGCGGCTCGCGCAGATCATCAACCCGCCACCGCCTGCCGCTCCCGGGGCGGGTGGTCGTGGCGGCGGTGGTGGCGGTCGCGGCGGCGGACCGCCGGCGCCATTCACCGATGCGCCAAACGTCCCGCGCAGCGACCTCCCGGCCTTGGCTCGTGCGGAGCTCCGCGCGATTCAGGCGCTCTCGCGGACGCGCGGCGCTACAGCAACCGGTGCAGTGGCCAAGGCGCATTACGCCGATGTGGTTGATCGTGTGACGACGGTACTCGAACCGAGACGGTAGCGCGGCGAGCAGCGCACTAGCGCCGCGGAAACACCGCGATCACAGGGCAGTTGATCACGACACCGGGTCGGGGTTCCGCAACAAGGAATCCCGATCCGGTGAGCGTTTGGGCCTGTTGCCACGACAAGAGTTTCGTGCGCTGATTTCCCGTGACCGCACCCGCGCTCCAGTGCGTGAGATTCAGTTCCCACGCCGGCGAGTAGATCGTATTCTTGCCGCTCGCATCAGGCGCATGCTCGAGCACATTCAGCGGCGCACGATCATCCACGAGCGCCGACCGCAGTCCCTGCCGCTCGGGATTGTCGAGTCCCGTTTCGCCATTCGTCACGGCGAGAATCCCGGTGCGCGCAGAACCAGTCGCGCCCGCCTTCTCTTCTCCCGGCGCCGCACGCATCGCCGGCGCGAACGTCGCGCGCTCCATCGCCGCGACGACCTCGTCTGACGCGTCGGTGGACGTGTACCAGACTGTCTGGCCGTTCCAGTAGCCGCGGGAGATTCGCAGCCGCACGGTGCCCGTTGTCGGGTCGAGCCGCTCCACGCGATCGAGCGCCGCGCGTTCGTCGGCAACAATCGGTGCGTTGATCACGATGCCGTTGTCGAGTACCACGAATGGCGAGTAGAACGGATCGGCCATCGACCCCGGCGATGCCACTGACGGTGGAAATCCGCTCTCCGGATTCGCCACGACACTCCGCGTCGGCGTAAAATCCACGCCCGCATCGAACGTCAGCAGCCCGCGCGATTCCTGCGCGCGCTGCGATGCCGCGGTTCCCGCCATCGCCTGGAGGCGCGGGGCCCAGGTCACGCCGCGCCGCGCCGCATCGGCGCGATCGGACGATTCAGTGACGATGTACCACACCGTCTTGCTTCCCACGAGTCCCTGGTACACCGGCAGCGTCGCGAATCCACCGATCGTGTCGATCGCGGTCGTCGAGGCCATTCGATAGGCCGGATTGGCGCCACCCGCACGAATCGTCGCGCACCCGACGACGTTTAGCGCGGCCATAGCCGCGGCCAGCGGCGCGGCAAATCGACGTACGGTGTGCGGCGTCAACACTCAGGCGTATTCGTCAGCGACCTGCAGGGATGCTGCGGCGGCGCTGCGGCGCGCCAGCTTCTTCGTCCGGTATCGGCGAATCGCCTCCCACACGTTGCCCGCAAGCAACCCGGCGAGCAGGAAGTAGGCCGCGCCAATGAACTCAAACGCTGCATAGCTGACCACGGCAACGATGACCCCGTTGATCAGTTGGTCGCGGTGCTTCGGCGGTGACGTCGGCGGATCGGTGACCATGAAGAACGCGAAATAGAGTGCCGCGTTCAGATCGGGCACGCGATACAGCTCGGCGACGCGAGCCGGTTGCCCGAAAAATGCCGTCGCCGTCACCAACAGGTAGTACGTCCCGAGGAACGACAATACGAGCGGCGTCTTGTTCACGCGATCGGTGATGAAAATCCCCGTCGCAAGCAACACAATCAGTGCGAGCGGTGGCGCCTCGGGCAGAGAGCCCCACCAGCTGTGCCCCGTGTCGAACATGTAGAAGGTGATCACCAGCGCGAGCGCCGCCGGGTTGAACACATTCGCCTTCCCGACGCGAAGCAGATACTTGCTCGCGACTGCGATGGCCGACGTCACGGCGGCAATCCACCACGCCTCGTGCGGACTCAGGATCATCGCGACAATCAGGCCCGTCAGCAGCGCGCCATCGGGAAAGACCCACTCGCCCTCGCGCCAGCGCAGAATCGGCGCATCCACGAGCATCGCAGCCAGCACGCCACCGGCGAGGCCGGGCGCGGCAAGCCGCAGCCCTTCGCTCCACACAGCAACGACCGTAACGGCCGCCATCAGCGCGATGAGCAACCCCTTGGGCGTGCGGAAGAACCGTTTAGCCGCGGTGAGTGTCGGCGCCATGTGGAATTGCGGTGTCGGCCGCGAAGCCGGCGGTGGCAAAGCGTTCGAGCGCCGGCGAGTACAACACACCGGCAACGCCATGCGCTTCGAGAAATTCGATTCCGGCCTGCGGCCCGAGCGCGAACGCCGCCGTGGCCAACGCATCGGCCACCATGGCATGCGCGGCAATGACCGTCGCGCTCGCGAGCAGGCGAGCGCTGCGACCCACGCGCGCGTCCATGATGTGGTGGCCACCGTCCGTCGCCACACCGGCGCGCTCGTAGTCTCCGGACGTGCACACGGCGACATTCGACACGCTGATCGTCTCAAGGAGTTCGTTCTCGGCGCGCGGATGGCGAACGCCGACACTCCACGGTTCGCCGTCGGCATTGTTCCCACCGAGGAACACGTCGCCTCCGGCGTCGATTGCGAAGTCGCCGAGAGGCCCGAGTTCGCGCGCGGCGAGGTCCATCGCCAGTCCCTTTGCGACCGCGCCAAGATCGAGCGTGAGCGGACGCGCGATAGTCACGGTGCGAGCCTCGCTGTCGAGTTCCAGATCGCGGTACGATACGCCTGCGGGCGTGGCCACCGGAGAGTTCGCCACTGCGCCGGTACGATGTTCACGATTGAATCCGCGCGCCTCCATCATGGCGCCAATGGTCGGATCAAAGGCGCCCTCGGTGTCCTGCGCAACGGCGAGCGCAAACCGAATCGGCTCGAAAAGCATTTCGCTCACGGGGACGGGCTCGCCGACCGTCGCGCAGAGCCGGCGGAGTTCGCTCCGGCTATCGAACCGGGAGCACGTCGCCTCGACCTGCGCGAACCACTTCAACGCGCGTACCACGGTGGCTTCACGTTCATCGCGCTCCGGCTGGTTCGTTCCGCGCCCGACTACCTGAATGGTGACCACCGTGCCCATCATCGGGACGGTGCGCAGGAGCAGGTCGTTCACTTCGCGCGATTGAGTGCTTCGAGGACCGCGTAGTAAAACGCGTTCGTACTCTGAGTCGCACCCGACACGTAGTCGACTTCGGGACTCTGGCGGCCGATCACCTGCGGAGGCAGCGCCGCGATCCACGAACAGGAATAGCGCGTCAGGCACTGCGAAATCATCGCGTTGGCAATCCGTCCACCCTGGATCACCACGGCGGCCTGAATGTCGCCATGACGGGACGTGCCCCATCCATAGTAGGTGCCGTCCTTCCACTTGGGCGCAGGCGGATCGGCAGAGTGCGCCGCCTCGGCGCTCGGTTTCGCCGCCGGCACCGAGGCCATCGAGTGCTGCGGACCGGGAGCGGGTGCAGGAGTCGGCGCAGGAGTTGGCGCAGGGGTCGGCGCAGGGGTCGGTGCTGGTGCTGGTGCTGGTGCTGACGCAACGGTCGGCGCCGCTGCCGCGACAGTGGTGGCGGAGTCCGACACTACAGGAACGGTTGCTGTCGGCGTGATCACGGACATGGTCAGCGCACCGCGTGGCGTTAGCGACGGCGCGTCCTCGGCAGACTCCGATTCCGGCTTCGCCGGCTTGGCGGTTGCAACCCGCGCGAGCGACGGCAACGTAGGCGACGCTGCAGCTGCTCCGGCTCGCATACGAACTTGCGACCCGGCCGGCTGGGTTGGAACAGCCTGCTCGACCGTCATCGCGCGCGGCGCCTCGCTCGGCGATGGCACAGGGCGGCGGCGCTCACCGGCATCGGCCTCGGCCGCGAAGAGGTCGGCCGCGGCCTTCGTCTTGAACCAGCCTGCGGCATAGACTCCGATAACAGCAGCGGAGCCGAGTGCCATCAAGGTGGTTTTGTTGTCAGCGGCCAAGAATTGCAGTCCTACGGCAGGTGATGAGTCGGTATAAGTCATACGCGCCTCGGTAGATATACGCTTGCGCGGGCGGCCCGTCACGTTTTTGTCACGCTTTCCCAAGGAGGACCCTCGGGGCCCGTATTCCGATACAATGCACAAGATGAATCTCTACGATTTTAACGCCCGTTCTATTGCTGGTGATGAGACGTCGCTCGACACGTTCCGCGGCCGAGTCTGCCTGATCGTGAACGTCGCGAGTGGCTGCGGCTACACGCCGCAGTACGCCGGCCTCCAGCGCCTCTATCGAAAGCACAAGGGTGATGGATTTGAGGTGCTGGCCTTTCCCTGCAATCAGTTTGGCGCGCAGGAGCCCGGTGATAACGCCACGATCCTAGAGTTCTGCTCCGCGAACTACGGCGTGAGCTTTCCGCTCTTTGCCAAGGTCGACGTGAATGGCCCCGATGCGCATCCACTCTTTGCGCATCTCAAGTCGGAGCAGCCTGGCCTGCTTGGGACTGAAGGCATCAAGTGGAACTTCACAAAGTTTCTGGTCGCGCGCGACGGCACGGTGAGCGCGCGATTCGCGCCCAACGTCGCACCTGAACAACTCGAAGGCCAAATCACGTCGCTCCTGGCGGAGCCCGTGCCAACTTACGCCCGCTGAAGAAGCTCTTCGGCTTTCTGGGGTCCACCGTCGGCAGTTACGCCGGCTGGTGGGTCGGCTCGCAATTCGGCGAGATCATGACCTCCTTCATTGTCAGCATGATCGGCTTCGGCATCGGGATGTATTACGGGGTGAAGTACGCGCGCCGGTACGAATAGGCAGCCCGCAGACCCGACCGCACGATCGGAATTTGAATTAGAATTGAGGGATGCAGGCAGGTTGCCGGCCAGTCGTCACGCCACACTCATCCCTGAGCAACGATGCGACTCCTGAGCAACGCTTTTCTCGCAGCGACACTCATCGGCGTCGTGCCTGCCGCCGCGCTGGCGCAGTCGGCGCCAACGATGGTCATTGTGGTGCGCCACGCCGAGAAGGGCACGACGCCGGCGAGTGACCCGCCCCTTACCGAAGCGGGCACCACACGCGCCAAGGCGCTCGCCGCGGCGCTCACCGACGCGAACCTCCAGGCCGTCATCACGACGCAGTTGCTGCGCACGAAGGACACGGCGCGCCCGACGGCAGATGCCCGCGGGCTGACGATGGAAACGGTGCAGGTCAGCGGCGCCGTTGCCGACCACGCCAAGGCTGTGGCCGAAGCCGTGCGAAAGCACGCTGGTCAAACGATTCTCGTCGTTGGGCACAGCAACACGGTCACACAGATCATCGCCGCGCTCGGCGGACCGAAAATGCCCGATCTCTGCGACTCGCAGTATTCGAATCTCTATACGCTCGTGCTCGATGGTGCGTCGGCCAGAATGGTGCAGAGCAGCTATGGCGCCGCGTCGCCCGAAGTGGCGACCGGCTGCCCGGCGATGAAATAGGCCGCGCCATGCATCCCCTCGACGCTCCCGCCGCGCAGTGCAAACACCACTTCACGAACTCTGCCGCGCTCTTCAGCGATCTCGATGACTCGCATCGCGCCCTAGAGCCCGTTGCCGGACTGAAGACGGCGGGTTGGCTCATCGGCCACATCTGCATGACCGGCGATTTCGGGCGAAAGATCTGCGGGCGCCCGCCGATCTGCCCCAAGGAATGGCGCGTGAAGTTCAATCCCGGCACGCGCCCATCGCACGACGCCGCCGACTATCCACCGATGGCGGATTTACTCGACACGATGCATCGCGTGTACGCCGACCTTCGTGACGCGGCGACGAACCTCGACGCCGCAGCCGCCGCATCGCCGAACCCGTTCACACCGGCGGTGCATGAACTTCCGACGGCCGGTGAGTTCGTCGCCTACCTGATGACCGGGCATCTCGCTTATCATCTCGGCCAGCTGCAGGCATGGCGTGTGGCGGCACGCCCGGCACAAGCGTAGCGCCCGATGCTCTTCGAACGGACGCTGCTCGCCGGTTGGGCCGACATGGATTTCAACTCGCACATGCGGAACTCCGCGTATCTCGACAAATGCTCCGACGTGCGGATGCTCTTTTTTGAAGAGAACGGATTTCCCATGGCGGAGTTCCGCCGGATCGGGTTCGGCCCCGTGATCAAGAGCGACCATCTGGAATATTCCCGCGAAGTGCAGATCATGGAATCGCTTCGCGTAACCCTCTGCTGCACCGGACTTGCCGAAGACGGGAGCAGGTTCCGGTTGCGCAACGAGATCTGGCGTGCGGACGGACAGTTGGCCGCGCGGGTGACCAGCACCGGCGGCTGGCTCGACTTCAAAGCGCGAAAGCTCATCCGGCCTCCAGAAGCGCTACGGGCCGCCATGAGTTCACTCGAGCCCGCGTCGGACTTCGAAGTGCTGCCCTCGAGCATCAAGTGACTCTGCGAACGGCCGCCACCTGCATGCGCGCGTGGCGATATTTGACTGACGACACTTAATCTGGAGCAATCACGATGGATCGCACTGCAGAAGCGCGCTGGACCGGCGACCTCAAGACGGGCAACGGAAGGGTCACGCTCGGAAGCGGCGCTTATGAAGGCCAATACTCATTCACGAGTCGCTTTGAGAGCGGCACGGGAACGAACCCCGAAGAACTTCTCGGCGCCGCGCATGCGGCCTGCTTCTCAATGGCGCTGAACGCCGCGCTCGGTCGCGCGGGCAAGCAGCCCACGAGCATCACGACGACGGCCACGGTACACATGACGAAGGGCGACGCCGGTTTCGGCATCTCCGGCATCACGCTCACCACGCGCGGTGTCGTCCCCGGTCTCACCGCCGCTGAGTTTGCCAAGGCAGCGGAAGACACAACGACCGGGTGCATCATTTCCAAGGCGCTGTCGGCGGTGCCGATGACGCTGGACGCGCAGCTCGTCACTGTCTGACGTCGAACGGCATGTCGCTCGCCATTCGCGACGGCACGCCGGACGACGCTGAGCTCCTCGCGCCTGCCTTTGCCGCGCTCGGTTATCCCGCCGAGCCGGCAACGGTGCGGGCGAGACTGACGGCGATGCTCACCGATGATCGCACGGCCCGATTGCTCGTCGCCGAGGTCGCAGGGGGCGTGGTGGGATTCGCAACGCTGCATGAAACACCCATGCCACACCGCCCGACTGCGGTCGGTCGGATCACCGCGATCGCGGTGCTCGATTCCGCGCGCGGCACGGGTGCGGGACGCGCGCTCGTCGAAACGGCAGAGGAGCATTTTCGCTCTCGGGGCATTGCGCGCGTGGAAGTCACGAGCGGCGAAAACCACGCAGCGGCGCATGCGTTTTATCGCCACATTGGCTATGCCAATAACGGCGTCCGCTTTTCCAAGGCCCTGACATGAAACCCATTCGAATCGCCGCGACCGCACTGTCACTCGTGGCAGTCTCCGCACTCGTTGCGGGCTCACGATCCAACGCCGGTGCGTCGGCTGTGGTCATTCAATCGCTCGAGAGTCCGGCCGGCCCCGGCGCGGCCGAGTCGAACCTCACGGTCGGTCCTGACGGAAGAGTGTTTCTCTCGTGGCTCGAGCCCGCGCCGGACTCCGCCATGGCGATGCGCTTTGCATCGTTTGATGGCACCAAGTGGAGTGCGCCGCAGACTATTCGGAGTGGTCGCGACTTTTTCGTGAACTGGGCCGACTTCCCTTCGCTCGCTGTACGCGCGAACGGGCGGATGGCGGCGCATTGGCTGCAGCGGTTCGGCGCCACGTCGTACGCGTACGATGTGCGCATCGCGCAGTCGTCGGACGGAGGCAAAACCTGGGGGACTGCGGTACAACCGCACGCGGACCGGTCGGCGACGGAGAAGGGCTTCGTCACGATGTGGCCTGAAGGCGAGGGCTTCGGCGCCGTGTGGCTCGATGGGCGAAAGGCCGACAAGGCCGGAAAGAATCCCGTTCAGGAAATGATGCTCTTCGCGACAACGCTCGGCGCAAGTCAGGCCGCGCCCAAAGAGACGCTGCTCGACGGCCGCACCTGCGACTGTTGCCAGACGACGGCGGCCATGACGGCGAATGGTCCTATCATCGCATACCGCGACCGAACGACGAACGAGATTCGCGATATCTATGTGACGCGCCGCGTCCGCGGCGCCTGGACTGAACCGAAGGCCCTGTACGCTGACGGATGGGAGATCAACGCCTGCCCGGTGAACGGGCCGTCGGTGGACGCGGCCGGCCAGCGCGTGGCGTTGGCGTGGTATACCGGCGCCAAGGACACGCCGCGAGTGAAGGTGGCGTTCTCGTCTGATGCAGGCGCGACGTTCAGCGCCCCAGTCACGATTGACGAGGGCAATCCGGCCGGACGTGTCGCCGCCGTCCTCCTTGCCGATGGCAGCGCACTGGTCAGCTGGATCGAACGCACTGGCGGCGACACCGCCAGCGTGCGGGTGCGTCGCGTTCGTGAAAAGGAAGGTGTCAGTCCAGCCACGACCGTCGCCGCATCGAGCGCGGCGCGTGCAAGTGGATTTCCGCGCATGGTGCGCGCCGGCGACCAGGTCTATTTCGCATGGACCGTTCCCGGCCGCCCATCCACGGTGCGCGTGGCGCGCGCCAACGCGCCGGACATTCGCTGATGCGTTTGCGGGCACACGCCGCGTTGCTGCTGCTCAGCGCCGTAGCCGGCTGTAGCGCTGATTCGCGGCGCGGTACCGTGCAGATCGGAGCGGCGGCGCCGCAGTACGCCACGGTCGCGCTTGGCGGCGATTCGGTTTCACTCGCGGGGTTACGGGGCAAGGTCGTCGTGCTGAACGTCTGGGCCACCTGGTGCCACCCGTGCCGAGATGAGATTCCGCAACTCGAGGCGTTGCATCAGCGGTTCGCCAAGGACGGGCTCGCGCTCGTGGGCGTCAGCGTTGACAACGGCGGGATGGACGAGGGCATCCGCCAGTTCATGCGCGATTTCAAAATGACCTACGCCGTCTGGCTCGATCCCGACGAACGGGTGAACGCGCAGTTCCTCACGATCGGCGTGCCGGAGACATTCGTCATCGATCGCGCCGGTGTCATCCGGTGGCACAAGATCGGCGCAATTCAACCGGGCGACACCACACTGACCAACGTCGTCGCACGAGCACTCGGCGGCTGACTGCTGCATTTTTACTAATCGGCGCCTGACACTCAGCGGCGCCGCGTTTTCGTCCCCACCCACGACACCCGCCATGCGTATCTACACGATGCTCGTCCGTTCACTCGGCACGCTCGCGATTGCCACTGCCGCACTGCACGCGCAATCGCCCGACGGCGCAACGCTTGCCTCCATCAAGTGGCGGTCGATTGGCCCGGTGAACATGGCTGGTCGCATGACGGATGTTGAAGTGGACCCGAAGAACTCGCGCGTGTTCTACGTGACCGGTGCCGCGGGCGGCATCTGGAAGACGGTGAACGCGGGCACGACGTTCTTCTCCATCTGGAACAACGAACCCATCGCGTCGATCGGCGACATTGCCATCGCGCCGTCGAACCCCAGCATCCTGTACGTCGGCACCGGAGAGCAGAACTCGCGCAACAGCGTCACGCCCGGCTACGGCGTCTACAAGTCCATCGATGCCGGCGTGACCTGGGCCTCGGTCGGGTTGCAGAAAACGCAACACATCGGCCACATCGTCGTGCACCCGACCAATCCCAACATCGTCTACGTCGCAGCGCTGGGCGCCGTGTGGACGAGCAATCCGGAGCGTGGACTCTACAAGACGATCGACGGGGGAAAGACCTGGACGCTCGTCAAGTTCATCAGCGATAAGGCAGGCTTCGTGGACGTCGCGATGGATCCGAAGAATCCGGAAGTGCTCTACGCGGCCGCATACGAGCGCGTGCGCAAGCCGGCGTTCTTGAAGTCAGGCGGCCCGGGGTCGGGACTCTGGAAGACCACCGACGGCGGCCGCACCTGGAACGAGATCAAGGGCGGCGGATTCCCAGCCACCGACAAGGGCCGCATGAACATCAACATCGCGGCCAGCAACTCGAACATCGTGTACGTGATGGTCGAGGCCGACAGCGTGCGCGGCAAGAAGCCGCAGCAGCTTCTCTCGGGCCTCTACAAGTCGATCGACGCCGGCAAGACCTGGAAGTGGATGAGCACCGTCAACAACCGTCCGTTCTACTTCTCGCAGGTTCGTGTCGATCCGAAAGATCCGAATCGGCTCTACCGCATGGCGGTGGACTTCGCCTTCTCCGATGACGGCGGCTACTCGTGGAAGCTCTCGATGGTCGGCAACCACGAGGATTATCACGCCATGTGGATCGACCCCGCTGATCCGGCGCACTTCATCATTGCCGGTGATGCCGGCCTCTTTCAGACGTGGGATCGCGGCGGCACGTACGACTCGATCAACAACATGCCAATGGGCCAGTTTTACGGCGTGAGCTTCGACTACCAGGTGCCCTATCGCGTGTGCGGCGGGCTTCAGGACAATGGCACCAGCTGCGGCCCGAGCCGTCGTCGGAACGGACAGCTGCAGATGACCGACTGGTTCCAGGTGGCCTCCGCGGATGGATTGCTCACGGCGCAGGACTGGGCCGATCCGAACAACGTCTACTTCACGACGCAGGGTGGAAACATTTCGCGCCGGAATCTTGCGACCGGTGAAAACCAGAGCGCGAAGGCGCGCACCGTCACGGCGAACACGTACGGCCAGCAGATCGCGGCAATCAAAGGCGATGGTACCACGCCGCTCACCGCCGAGCAATCGAAGCAGATCGACGATATCCGCGCGAACATGAAGCGTGCGCTCGCCGATCCGACGGCGGCCACACGCTGGAACTGGAATTCGCCGTTCATCGTTTCGAATCACAACCCGAACGTGCTCTACACCGGCGCCGAGAAGCTCTTCAAGTCGGTGGAGAAAGGGGCCAACCCGCGGGCCATCTCGGGCGACCTGACGCGCGCCGATCCAATGTGGATTCGCGTGGCCGGCGGACTCGATGCGGACGGCAATGCCGCCGCCGATGCGTCCGGCGGCATCACGCGCGATGCGACCGGCGCCGAAGAGAACTCCACCCTCGTGAACATCGCCGAATCCACGATTCGCGCAGGGCTCCTCTACACCGGCTCAGATGACGGCAAGATTTTCCTCACGCGGAACGACGGCGGCACCTGGGAAGACCTGAGCAACAACTTCCCGGCCGGCACACCGCCCATGTCGCACAT
>Ga0214919_10006565_pt1 | contig 15956 bp, 17 predicted proteins | sample LL1503_MetaG_FD_177994 | JGI IMG/M metagenome (GOLD analysis project Ga0214919, IMG submission 177994) | Freshwater microbial communities from Lake Lanier, Atlanta, Georgia, United States - LL-1503 | ecosystem: Environmental > Aquatic > Freshwater > Lake | place: USA: Georgia | collected... | reverse complement strand
TATGATCACCGAGTTGTAGATGGTGCAGATGCAGCACGATTCCTAGTAACACTCAAAGAGCGCCTCGAAGGTGGCGCATTTGAGTCTGATCTAGGGCTCTAAGTACCGCATGCCAGTTCCACAACGCATCGCTATTACGGGTGCATCAGGGCTTATCGGTACCGCTTTAGTTGGTCACCTCAAGAGTGAAGGGCACACTGTTCAGCGATTAGTTCGACGCGCACCAGTTGCTGCAGATGAGGTCCAGTGGGATCCACAAACTGGTTTTGTAGATCTTGAGCCACTTCGCGGTGTTGATGCAATTATTCACTTAGCAGGCGTTGGCGTTGGCGATAAGCGATGGAATAAGAAATACAAGAGCGAGATTTTGAACTCGCGTCTTCTTGGAACAACTGCAATCGCACACGCTGTTGCAGAGTTAAAGCCACAAGTTTTTATCTCGGCCTCTGCTATTGGTTGGTATGGCGAAAGCGGCAACCGCGCAGTTGTTGAAACAGACCGCGCAGGTGATGACTTTCTCGCAGCCGTGTGTCGCGAATGGGAAGCTGCGGCAGATCTTGCCGGGGATACTCGTACAGTAAAGATTCGCACCGGACTTGTTCTTGATCCAACTGGTGGTGCACTTGGAAAAATGTTGCCACTTTTCCGTTTGGGTCTTGGTGGAAAAATGGGAAATGGCAAGCAATGGTGGTCTTGGATTACCTTGCACGATCAAATCCGCGCAATTGTCTTTGCCCTAGAAAATCCAATCTCTGGTCCTGTCAATGCAACTGCACCAAACCCAGTTACTAACCAGGAGTTCACATCAGCATTAGCTCGTGCCATGCATCGCCCGGCACTATTTCCAGCACCTGCAATTGCCCTGAAGATTGCATTGGGCGGTTTCTCATCTGAAATTTTGGGATCAAAGAAGGTTATCCCGCATGCGTTGCAAGATGCTGGATTTACCTGGGATTACCCTCACATCACAGAAGCGCTTGCAAAACTAGTCGAGGATTAATTGAGCTACAAGGCGACCTGAAAAGAGAGCGCCTTGTTGTGATGGAACTGTTCGATGATCTCCTGCAACATAAAGATGATCTGAGATCTTCATACTTTGCGAAAGTGTGCGCCCGACACTTTGAATCGGCAACGCCGCTGGAATTTCATATTTTGCAATGAACTGCCAATCATGCGTACTTGTTTGCCACAGAACAGATAAGTGTCGGCGCACATCTGATTCAGTAGCGCTTAAGTCAGTAGTTGTCGAGACAAGGTGCTGTCCGTCAGGTGCATAATCATTCGAAACATCCGAAATCACAACGGTATTGATTATTGGACCTCGTCTTTCGGCATCAACAACAAGGCGACCATTTCCTGATGGGTTAACAGCTGCTGCGTGATACCAAGTTATGCATCCAGCCATGCGGGCAACTTCTGACAGGCCCAACAATTGGGTTGCAGTGGTTGCATCGGTTGCAATAAGAATCTTGTTAGCTGAGTAGGAACCGTTTGATGTGTGAACCACAGTTCCCTCTATGCGATCGACACGAGTGTTGTATTGAATTGAACTTACCCGAGATGAAAGTGCTAAAGCTAATTGGCCAACACCCTTGCGTGGAACTCCTGGCTGGCCATTAACAAAACTTTTGATAATTGAGTGACCGTAAATGGCATCGACATTGTCGGGATCGGTTAAAAAGACTCCTTGCAAAAATGGGCGCAAAACTCGTTCATAAACCGAGCCGGTAACTCGAAGTGCTTGTCCTATTGATTGCCCCTGTTTCGGTGTTCTTGCAATAAATTTCAACAGGGCTAACTTTTCAACAATTGATCCTGTTGCAGGATTTAAGGCGGTAAGTGGATCCTGGCGTGGATCCCCAATGGGATGTCGTCTATCTCCTAAGGCAACCTCGATCACACGTGGGGCTGCAATAAAATCAATCTCTTTAATAACATCTAGCTCTTTCAAGGCTGGATATTGCGAATTGATCAACTGGAAACCACGGTCACAAATGAATCCGTCAATCACATCAGTTGCTACACGCCCACCTGCGCGATCTGAACCTTCGATAATTCTTACATCTGTACCTGCTGCTTCTAGTTGTATCGCAGCATTTAACCCGGCTAATCCTGCTCCGACAATCAAAACCTCGGAGTTACTACCCACGTGTTCCAACCTCACGTGCTTGGTCAATAATTTTTGCTACTAAAAGTGCATCTTCATTTGGAATCGGCCAAGGTGCTCCGGTTGTAATTGCAGCCTCAACCTCTTTGTAGAAGTGGGCATAGTTGCCAGGAACCGAATCAATCTCTTCGATCTCATCCCCGCGATGAATAAATGCCTTTGAACTTGTTGGAACGGTCCAAGTCCCACCCTCTGGATACTTTCCAGCTCGCAGCAAGGCTTCTTGTGGATCTAAATCATTAATTACTAGAGCACCTTTAGTGCCAAGAATTCGAATGCGTGGACCGGGTGCACCAACAACCGCACTTGCTGAAAGGTATGACATGGTTCCGGAAGTGTGACGAAGAACCAGAACTGAATCATCATCTGCTCCCCCGCGCAAAGCACGTACCGTTGCCGTAACTAATTCAGCTTTACCAAACCAATCAATTGCAGTTGAGATTAAATGTGGCTGCAGATCTAGTAGTTGACCGCCACCATCTTCTGCTGACATATTTTCTCGCCATGATGCGGCGTTTAAATCTGGTCGGAATCTCTCAAAACGTGAATCAATGCGATGGATCTCGCCCAGTACTCCGCTCGCAAGAACTTTTTTAATTGTTAACGCATCGCTATCCCACCGACGATTGAAAAATGTTGACAAGCCGACACCCGCACTTTTGGCTGCATGAACAATGAGTTGAGTTTCAATCAAAGTTCGACCCATCGGTTTATCAATCACAACCGGAATCCCAGCATTGATTGCAGCAAGTGCGTGTTCTGCGTGAACCAGATTTGCTGAAGCAACCACAACTAGATCCAATTTATGGGCGACTAACTGATCGATAGTTGGTACGACCACTATGTTTGGAAAGTCTTGCTGTGCATGGGCGGCTCGTTCTGAGTTGCTGGTTTGAACCGCAACAACTTCAAAGCCACAACCTTTAAGCAAAGGCGCGTGAAAGTACCGCCCAGCTAATCCATAGCCGGCGATACCTACGCGCAATGACATGCTTACTTATCCTGCAACTTAGATGGCCACCAGATCTTTGGACCAATCTCGTGTACCAATGCAGGCACCAAGATTGATCGAACGATAATGGTGTCTAGTAAAACACCAAAGGCAACAGCGAAGCCAAGTTCAGCTAAAGGTACAAGTGGCAGTAATCCGAGCACAGCAAATGTTGCGGCAAGAACAATTCCAGCAGAGGTAATAACCGCGCCTGTGACTGTAACTCCCTTAATGACGCCAGCGCGAGTACCAATCTTCTGTGACTCTTCACGAACGCGTGTCATCAAGAAGATGTTGTAATCAATTCCCAGTGCAACCAAGAAGATAAAGGCAAACAATGGGAAGGAGTTGTCTCCTCCTTCGAATCCAAAGATGTGATTGAACACAAGGGCGCATGCTCCAAGTGTTGCAAAGTATGACAACACAACCGTACCGAGTAGAACGATTGCAGACACAATGCTTCTAAGCAGCAATCCTAAAATCATCGTAATCACTAACAAGATGATTGGAATGATTGTTCGGTTATCTTGCTTATTGGCTGTTCGAATATCAAAGTAAGTTGCACTGGTTCCGCCAACTAATGCTGATGCATCAATTGATTTTGCGATTTCTCTAATTTTCGGAACATCTTTGCCAGCTTCAACACTGTCAGGTGCCTTATCTAAGGTCAGATTCAAGATCGCCTTACCACCCACAATCTTGACCGCTGACGGGTTAAGAGGATCTGTGAGAGGGGCAACATGCGTGACACCTGGTGCCTTCGAAAGTGCTAATGAAACTTCATCAATCTTTGAGGCTGAAATAACTACTTGCGTTGGATCTCCTTCTCCACCCGGGAAGTGCTTGAGCAAGAGTTTTTGACCCACGACAGATTCTGGATTTCCAGTAAATGTGTCCACGGTACCGATTCCATCTGCCTTTAAGGTTGTTGATGCAAATGCCAATAGCAATAAGGCTGTACCTGTAATTGCCCAGGCCTTGCGAGGATTTTTGCCAATCGTGTTAGCAACCTTTGACCAAGGCCCGCTCATCACATGATCATCACCATCAAATAAAGGGCGGCGAGGCCAGAAGATCCAGCGACCAAAGACAAGAAGAAGTGCAGGAAGCAAAGTAAGAATGGTAATCATCGCGCTAACAATTCCGATTGCACCAATCGGTCCAAGGCCCGCTGTATTTGTTAATTGACTAAAGAGCAAAATTAAAAGTGAGATAGCAACAGTTGATCCTGAAGCAAGAATTGGCTCCCAGACTCCCTTGTAAGCAGCCTTCATCGCATCAAAACGGCTTTCATGAAGATGAAGCTCTTCGCGATAACGCGCGATCAACAAAAGTGCATAATCAGTTGCAGCTCCAATAACCAGAACCGACAAGATTCCCTGAGATTGCCCATCAACATCAATGACATTGTTTTTTGCTAATAGATACACCACTCCACCAGCTGTAGTTAAAGCAAACATTGCAGATAAAAGAGGGATGATCCATAGGACAGGTGATCGATAGACAAAGATCAAAATCAGAGCAACAACACCGAGTGTTGTCAGAAGCAATGAGGAGTCAAGAGTTCCAAATGCACCAAACAGATCACCCAGTAATCCTCCAGGCCCAGTCACGTAATGGGTCAATCCATTAGCTTCAGCTACTGGCTTAATATCTGTACGCAAAGCCTTTACAACAGCCGGAAGTACTGGCTGATCATTAGGCAAAGTTTTTGCAATAGCGTTTCCATCTAATGGGATATTTGCAAGAATCGCTTTCCCATCTTGCGATGGAAACACAGTGATCTGTTGGCCAGGAGCCAAGTAATCAGCAATCTTTGCGTCAGTTCCATCCAAAGTAAGAGCTCCAACAGTGGCTAAATGTGAGTTGATAGCGGCAAATGTTTCAGGAGTGGATTTTCCTTCAAATAAAATCAAGGTAGGAAAGTTGAAAGAGTCCTTGCCAGAAAATTTGGCGATCTCATCTGATGCCAATGTTGCTTCAGCACCTTTAGGCAAAAATGAAGAGTTGTTGTTTTCTTGAACTGAGGATAATTTTCCAAACAACGGCCCAAAGACCCCCGTAATGCCAAACCAGACAATCACCACTAAAAGTGCGAGGGCAAAGGGTTTACGGCTCTTATTCATGGTTGATGCTGACACGGCTGATAGGCCTTTCATTTAGTTCAAAGGGGTCCGATTGGTAAGGAGCCAAGCCTACCTTTAGGCTATGGGTGTGCCCGTTCTTGAAAGCCCCTCTAACGCATCAATTGCGCTTTCTCGCCATGGCTTAGTGGATTACCAAAAGGCCTGGGAGGTTCAACGAAATATTCACCAAGAAGTTGCCGAGGGTTCACGCCCGAACACACTTTTACTCCTTGAGCACCCTTCTGTTTATACAGCTGGACGACGCACCGATGATGCAGAACGCCCAACAGATGGAACTCCTGTAATCGATGTCGATCGTGGAGGCCGAATTACATGGCATGGACCCGGACAGTTAGTCGGATATCCAATTGTTAAATTGCTGAAGCCAACGGAGCTCGTTGGATTTGTCCGAGAAATTGAAGCTGGGCTAATAAATGTTTGTTCTGATCTTGGAATTTCCGCGGTGAGAATAGAAGGCCGCTCTGGTGTTTGGATTCAAGATTCAAATGGTGATCGCAAAATTGCAGCTATTGGAATTCGTGTTGCCAAAGGTGTCACGATGCATGGATTTGCATTAAATGTGAATCCAGATTTGTCCGCCTTTAGAAGCATTGTTCCTTGCGGAATTACTGATGCCGATGTCACTTCACTTGAAATAGAATTAGGCCGTGCAATTGATGTTGATGAGGTGGCTCCATTAGTGGAACGCCATATCTTCGAATCTCTGAAAAAGGTGAGCGCATGACAATGGCACCAGAAGGTCGCAAACTTCTACGCATCGAAGCGCGTAACGCTGAAACGCCAATTGAGCGCAAGCCTGAATGGATTAAGACTCGCGCCAATATGGGTCCTGAGTACACACGCCTTCGCACGCTAGTTAAGACAGAAGGGCTGCACACTGTCTGTCAGGAGGCTGCTTGTCCAAACATCTTTGAGTGCTGGGAAGACAAGGAAGCAACCTTCTTAATTGGTGGAGATCGATGCACGCGACGCTGCGATTTTTGCAATATTGATACAGGAAAGCCACTGCCAATTGATCGCGAAGAACCACGTAAGGTCGCTGAATCAGTGAAGTCAATGGGACTTCGCTACGCAACAATTACGGGTGTAACGCGTGATGATCTTGAGGATGAGGGTTCTTGGCTCTATGCCGAAACTATCCGCGCCGTTCATGATTTAAATCCAGGTACAGGTGTTGAAATGCTCGCTCCAGATTTCAACGCAAAGCCTGAACTGCTCAACCCAATCTTTGAAACACGGCCAGAAGTTTTTGCCCACAATCTTGAAACGGTTCCGCGCATTTTCAAACAAATCCGCCCTGCATTTACATATGAAAAATCATTACGTGTAATCGGAATGGCTCAAGATTTTGGTTTAATCACGAAGTCCAACTTGATTTTGGGCCTTGGTGAAACCCGCGAAGAGGTATCACAAGCGTTGGTTGATTTACACAACGCTGGTTGTGATCTGATCACAATTACTCAGTACCTTCGCCCAACTAATAAACACCACCCAGTAGAACGTTGGGTCAAGCCGCAGGAATTTGTTGAGCTTGCACAAGAAGCTGAACAAATTGGTTTCCTAGGAGTTATGAGTGGACCACTTGTCCGCTCTTCATATCGCGCCGGGCGCTTGTACAAGCAGGCCATGGAGAAGAAGTCGGCTCGTGGCTGATCTTGTCTATCCCCCAGTAATAGTTGTCATTAAATCTGTCTGGAAATATTTAGGTTTTAAATTTGATTTTCAAGGCGAAGAGAATGTTCCGCGTAAAGGTGGAGCTATTCTTGCAATCAATCACACAAGTTATTTAGATTTTGCCTTAGCCGGGACGGCTGCTCTTCCTGCCAAACGATATGTACGTTTCATGGCAAAGAAAGAGATCTTCGATAATAAGATCGCAGGTTCTCTAATGCGCGGAATGCATCACATCAACGTTGATCGCAGCAATGGTTCAGCTTCATTTGTAGCCGCACTTCGCGCCTTAAAATCCGGTGAAATCATCGGAATTTTTCCCGAAGGAACTATCTCGACCAGCTTTGAGATAAAGGGATTGAAGTCGGGAGCTGTTCGATTGGCGATCGGCGCTGGTGTTCCAATAATCCCCACAATTGTTTGGGGCGGGCAACGTGTCTACACAAAGGGCGTGAAACCATCATTCAAACGGGCACGCATCCCTGTAACCGTAGCCTTTGGAGAGCCTATTTTTTACAGTCGTGACACCGACATTGAAGTCGCCGAAAAACACCTCCGTGAAGTGATGATCGAAATGTTGCGTGTGGTTCAAGAAAATTACCCTGATAGTCACGTCGGTCAACGTTGGGCGCCTGCTCGTCTTGGTGGAACCGCGCCAGCCCCACTAAACTAAAACCATGTTCAAGAAAAAAGATAAAGAAAAGAAGATAAAGACCCCGCGTTTCCAAACCTTCCGTGATGCCTATGCGGTCACAAAGCAGGTAAAGCCTTGGATCACTGCAGCCCTCATCGGCATCTTTGTAGTCACATGGGCTATTGGAATCTCAATTGGTGTATCTCTTGGTCACCCGATCTACTTTGGATTTATTTTCTTGCCTGTTGCACTACTTGCAACAATGTTTTTCTTTACCCGCCAAGCTGGAACAGCTGCATATGCAGCGATTGAAGGACAAATCGGATCTGGTGCAAGTGTTTTGATGGCAATTCGTAAGGGCTGGACTACGACACCTGCAGTGGCGGTTGCACGTAATCAAGACATGGTTCACCGTAGCGTAGGTCGTGCTGGAATTGTTTTAACGGGCGAAGGTTCAAACTCTGTTCGTCAGATGATGGCTGATGAAAAGAAAAAGGCTGAACGTTTTGCACCTGGTGTTCCGATTATTGAAGTTCTAGTGGGTAATGAAGAGGGTCGAGTACCAATTCGTAAGCTACAGAAGCACCTTCGTCGCCTTCCAAAAAAGTTAACTGCGCATCAAATGCGTGAAGTTCGTGCACGTCTTAAGGCTGTTGGCGGAATGTCTATGCCAATTCCAAAGGGCCCTATGCCAACTCGTGCACCAAAAATTCGCTAACCTCGAGTTAGAACACTTCCGCTAAAACGCTCGTGCATACCTCTGCCATTTTCATCAAAGGTGATAGCAAAGATCACCGTGATCAGAAGTGCGGTGCGAATAAGGGCTTGAAGAGGTGAGATCGCTCCCCCATCTTTGAAGCGCACGATTCGAACTCCAAATACGCGATGGCCTAGTGAGGCCCCTTGTAATGCGGACAGGATTGCAACCTCTGCGAAGAAGAGTGCTAAGACCGTCAGTGATCTGTTGGGCGCCATCCTGCCGATCCCCCCAGCCGTGGCCGCCACAATGAAGTAGCAGGCAAGCCAATCAACCATTAGGGCCGACAGGCGCCGCCCGAGGCTCACACGCTTAAATTGAAAGCTCATGTGGCAAGGGTAACTGGGTATCTGGCTCTACGTAACATGGATTTTACAAGCCGGTTATGCCATTTTGACGCCTTGGACCTAGGGTTCAACTACGCAAAAGCGCCAGAAACTCAACGCCGAGGGATCTGCGCATTACATGTGAAATTGGGAGAAGCATGTTTAAGAACGCAGCAGAAATTTTTGCTTATATTAAGAAAGAGGATGTCAAGCTCGTTGATGTTCGCTTTACAGATTTGCCGGGAATTCAGCATCACTTCAACGTTCCAGTTGAGTCATTTGATGAAGCGGTATTTACCGATGGCCTTATGTTTGATGGTTCATCAATTCGTGGATTCCAATCCATTGATGAATCAGATATGAAGTTGTTGCCAGTTCCAGAGTCTGCATACATCGATCCTTATCGTAAAGAGAAGACTCTTATCATCATCTTCTCAGTTCACAATCCGGTAGATAACACTCCTTACAGCCGCGATCCTCGTGGAGTTGTCGCAAAGGCAGTTGAGTACATGCGTACTCTCGGTTTTGCTGACACTGCGTTCTTCGCACCAGAGGCTGAGTTCTACGTTTTCGACAGTGTTCGTTTCAAGACTGGAATCAACTCAGCTGTTCATGAGATTGAGTCATATGAAGGCGCTTGGAACACAGGCGTTGAATATGATTCTGATGGAACTCCAAACCGTGGATACCGCACTCGCGTAAAGGGCGGATACTTCCCTGTTTCTCCAACAGATCAGTTTGCAGATCTTCGCGATGAAATGGTGATGCAGCTTGGCAAAGTAGGTCTTCTTGTAGAGCGTTCACACCACGAGGTTGGAACGGCAGGACAAATGGAGATTAACTATCGCTTCTCAGACATTCTAAATGCTGGCGATGATGTTATGAAGTTCAAGTACGTCATTCGCAACACTGCATGGCAAGGTGGAAAGACAGCAACATTTATGCCAAAGCCGCTCTTTGGAGATAATGGTTCAGGTATGCACGTTCACCAATCATTGTGGAAAGATGGAAAGCCGCTGTTCTTTGAAGCAGGAACTTACGGCGATCTATCAGACATGGCACGTTGGTACATTGGTGGACTGCTCAAGCACGCTCCATCACTTCTTGCATTCACCAACCCAACTGTTAACTCATATCGTCGTTTGGTGCCAGGTTATGAAGCTCCAGTAAACCTTGTTTACTCAGCGCGTAACCGCTCGGCATGTATCCGTATCCCAATTACAGGATCAAATCCAAAGGCAAAGCGCATTGAGTTCCGTTGTCCAGATCCTTCATCAAACCCATACCTAGCCTTTGCAGCGATGCTTATGGCAGGTCTGGATGGAATCGTTAACAAGATCGAACCACCTGCCCCAGTTGATAAGGATCTCTACGAACTAGAAGGCGAAGAGGCTGCATCAATTCCTCAGGTTCCTGGTTCGCTAGATGCAGTACTTAACAACCTAGAAAAGGATCACGAGTTCTTGACTAAGGGTGGCGTATTCACATCTGACTTGATCGCAACTTGGATCGAGTGGAAGCGCAAGAACGAAGTTGATTACGTTCGACTACGTCCACATCCAGCTGAGTTCGAACTGTATTACGACATCTAAGAGATTCGTCATGACAAAGCCCGCCACCAAAAAGGCGGGCTTTGTTGTTTCTCCTTCAGGTAGATTGAACCTATGTTCATCGATGTGCTGATCTCAACCTTTTTCTTCTTGGTTGGCTTGGAGATAAAGCATGGCTTGAAGGATTTTAAATCTGCCATCGTGCCGGTAGTTGCAGCCGTTGGTGGAATGATTTTCCCCGCGATTATTTATCTCACACTAAATCCTGGTTCACATCTTTGGGCTACCTCGATGCCGACAGATATCGCGCTGGCCTTAAGCGTCCTTTCTCTTTTGGGAAAACGAATTCACCCTCAAGTTCGTGTATTTCTTTTGACCCTTGCAATCGCTGATGACCTTTTCTCGCTCATTGTTCTAGGTATTTTCTACGGAAATGATTTACACCCCGAGAAGGCGCTTTCTACTTTGGGAGCTGCCGCTTTGGGTGTTCTCTTGCCTTTGAATCAGTCACAGTTCAACAAGGTGTTAAAGGTGCTCTCACCAATCTCTACTTACTTCATTGTTCCTGTAATCATCCTCGTCAATATCCCTTTGGATATAAAGCTTGAGAGCTTCACATCTACAACAACTGTAGCTCTGGTTATCGCTCGTTCAGTTGGAAAGATTGTAGGAATCACATTATTTGCTTGGCTTGCCATCCGATTCGGTGGCAAAGCCCATATTCAAATGAAAGCAATCGCTGGCATTGGCGCATTAGCGGGAATGGGAATGACTGTTTCCTTAGTCATTGCTGAAATAGCTGCTAAAGGTCAGAGCGAGCTCAATGAAGTTCGATTAGGTCTATTTATCTCCGCGATCCTTTCGGGAATGCTTGGATATATCTGGCTTAGAAGGACTCCTGCTTCGCAATAACTTTTTTTGCTAATACGAGGTGTCCTACAAAGCCAATAATAAGTGCGAACACCACGCCAATATTTGAAAAGGCCCATGGACCTTCTTTCCCGCCAATTAGGTGGAGGAAGTAGCCTTGCCAGGATAACCACGAGGCAAAGGTATTTGTAACAAATCCCCAACCCACCACTGTTCCAATAATCATCAGAATTATTGAACCCTTGTTAACAGAACCATAAATTCCATATTCATCATATAGATCTTTTTCACTGTATGACTTTTTACGTAAAATTACATCAGCGACAAAGATGGCTGACCACACAGCGATTGGAACCCCGAGAGTAATTAGGAAACCCTGGAATGGATAAAAGAAATTGTCAGCAATCCAAACTATATAAATTGTTCCCGCAAGCATTAATACCGCATCTATCGCCGCGGCCTGATGACGTTTCAAAGGAACACCAATAGAAACAAGGGCTAACCCCGATGAGTAAAGATCAAGTATCGCTCCACCAACTAATCCAAGAATTGCAACCAGTGCGAATGGAATCAAAAACCAAGTTGGAAGAAGGGATGTCAATGCACCTATTGGATCCATCGCAATTGCATCACTTAACTCTTTGCTGCTGCCAGAAAGGGCGGCACCATAAATAACAAGCACTATGGGAACTATTGAGGCTCCAAAGACAGTCCATCCGACAACGGATTTACTTGAAACGGTACGAGGAAGGTAGCGAGAGTAATCAGCGGCGCAATTAACCCAACCAAGTCCTATCCCGGTTATCGCAAAGATAATTGCACCGATAAAGCCCTCGGAACTTCCATCCTTTATTGCAGAAACAGAGCTCCAATTGATGTTATCGAAGGTAAGAGCGATGTAAACAACTGTCATTGCAACGGTTACCACAGTTAAAACCTTTTGAAGCTTCATGATGACGGTGAAGCCTAAAACCCCACCAAAAACAGTTAAAGAAACTGCAATCACAAAACCAATAACCAAAGCTACGTTGTGATCAACTCCCCCAAGACGTGTAAACACCGTTCCGGTTGCAAGTGTTGCTAAGGAAACTAACACCGTTTCCCATCCGACAAAGATCAAATAAGACAGCAAGCCTGGAACAACGCTTCCCTTTACTCCAAAGGATGCGCGGGTTAAAACCATGGTCGGAGCGTTTGAACGCTTTCCAGCTAAAGAGCTAACACCAACAAGGAGGAAGGAGGCGACCGTTCCGATAACGGAAGCGAAGGTCGCTTGCTTGAAGGAGATCCCAAATCCTAAGAAGAATGAACCATAAGAAAGAGCTAATAGCGAGACATTGGCCCCTGCCCACGGCCAAAAGAGTGATCTGGCAGTCCCCTTACGTTCTGACTCTTGAATTGTGTTGGGGCCATTTAACTCGAGATCAAATGCCGGCATTCCTATTTTTTCTCATTCTTGCGCTTTACGAGCACACCAAGAGCAAAGATGCCTAGAAATACGATCATGACAATTCCGCCGATAGAAAACTTTGAGCCTTCTTTTGGAGCTGCAGTTGTAACTGGTGCATCATCTGCGTAGTTTGGCGATGCGTTGAATGTATAACTTCCTTCTACAGGGTGCCCATCCTCGGAAACAATTCGATAATTGACAGTGAATACGCCTGGGGCACTTTGACCAGATAATTTTGTTGAAATCTTTCCACCATCGATAACGGGGTCGCCATAGCTGACAGTTAATCCAGTTGAATCAACAACATCGATCGTGTTGATTGCTTGTCCAGCAAGGGTCTGCAAGTTGCCATCAAATTGAATCCAGACCTGTGTCGGAATTGGTGTGGCATTTGAGTACTGCTCGGGAAATGTAGAAACAATCTCTCCATGAGCTGAAGCCATCGGGGTGTTGAGGAAGGCCAAGGCAGCCAGAGATAGAGCAACAATTAATTTACGCATGAATACAGTTTAGTCTAAGAAGAAATCGAGAAGGAAATCCTTAGTTCCTGGTGTCACTGAATACTTTTCCAAATCAGTGATTCCCTCGCTTGCCAGCAATTCATCGTCGACAAAGAAGTTACCGGTGCACTCTTTTGCATCTCGATTAAAGATCACATATGCAGCATCGGCCAAAATCTCTGGTGTGCGACCTGCCGATGCATCGATTCCCGGAATCATCTGAAGTGCTGCTGTATCGATAACTGTGCGTGGCCATAATGCATTCACGCCTATGCCATCACGCTTGAACTCTTCAGCCATTCCTAAAACGCACATACTCATTCCGTACTTTGCCATTGTGTAGGCCACATGGTTCTTAAACCAGATCGGCTTCATTGATAACGGTGGGGATAGGTTGAGAATGTGCGGGTTACGACCTTCTGCTGCTGACTTACGCAAATGAGGCAACGCAGCTTGAGATGTTAAAAAAGTGCCACGAACATTGACATCAAACATCAAGTCAAAGCGCTTTGCAGGCGTCTGATCCGTGCGGGTTAAATTGATCGCACTTGCATTATTAATGAGGATATCGATTCCCCCAAAAGCTTCAGCGGCTTGTGCAACAGCGGCTTCGATTTGCGTCTCATCACGAAGATCGCACTGGATCGCTAACGCCTTTCCACCCGCAGCAGTGATCTCTGCTGCAGCGGTATGGATTGTTCCTGGAAGCTTAGGATTTGGGTCAGATGTCTTTGCAGCAATCGCAATAGATGCACCATCACGTGCTGCACGTAATGCAATCGCTAAACCAATGCCTCGTGATCCGCCGGTTATGAAGATTCGCTTTCCTGCAAGTGACATTTACTTACCCTTCTTCGACATGAACTTCATAAAGGCTTCCATAGCTTCTTCGGATTGAAGAGCCATGGCAAAGATTTCAAATTCAGCTTTCATGACTGCAGCAACCGCATCATGATTCTTCGCCTTGAGCAAAGCCTTCGTGTTGATGATCGCCTGTGGTGGCTGTTCAGCGATTTGCTGAGCAATTTTCATTGCATGTGCCAGCGGATTCACATCCTTTGCTGTAACTAATCCCATTTCGATTGCGCTATCTGCATCAAAGCTCTCGCCAGTCATAAAGATGCGCGCTGCGCGTTGATAGCCAACTAGTTGCGGAAATAAGAAGCTAGAGCCTGCTTCAGGAACTAGTCCCAATGAGGCAAATGGCATTGAAAAATTGGCGGTTGGTCCGGCAATAACAACATCGCAGTGAAGGAGCATTGTTGTTCCAACTCCCACAGCATTTCCTTTTACCGCAGCAATAAGTGGCTTCGGAAAATTCAAAAGTGCGGCTAGAAATTGTGCGACCTCTGAGTCATCTGACGTTGGCGGATTGTTCATGAAATCTTTGATGTCGTTACCCGCGGTGAAGTGATCTCCCGAGGCGCTCAACACAACTGCGCGTACACCGAAATCCCCCGCCGCGTCATTAAGACCCTTAGATAAACCTGAGTACATACCTCGGGTAAGGGCGTTCATCTTTTCAGGACGGTTGAAGGTGAGGGTTAGCACTTCTTTTTCTTGCGTGATCAAGATTTCACTCATGGTCGCATCCTATTGGGTGATTTATGAAAAAAAGAAGAGCAGAATAGGAACACGCGGAGAGGCGGAAAGACCATGGCACGTGACATCACAATTTCAACACGAGAGTTAACACCCTTCGAACAACTAGTTCTTGAATTGGTTTGTGAAGGAAAATCAAATGCAGCTATCGCTCGTGAAACTTCCCATAGTGAAAAGGTTGTCGAAAACACAGTTAGTCGAAGCGCTCAAGTTTTTGGCATTAGATCTGACGGGGAAACAAATCTTAGAGTTTTGCTAGCCCTTGCCTATCGAACACATTATGGAGACAACGCATTTGATAAGTTAAATGTGCCCTGTTCTCACTTTGAAGTTGGTCCCGACGGCAAATCAATGTGCAACCGTCATATTGAATAACGCTTTTTAATTCTTTTCCAACTTTTGAGGGCAAACTCTCACCGATTACTTACCGAGTGCTGACCCTCGCTATTTTCTCTATCTCTACTGCAGCACAAGAGTAGACATACCTCTGTATTGATTTTCTATTCAATGCCTAAGAGGGAGAGAGAAGTAAATGAAACGTAGAACTTTTGACAAGCTAGTCTCATATGTCGGCCTGGGATTAGCTGCTTTGCTATTGATTTTCGGTGGAATGTTGAACTTTGGTGCTGCATTTGCCGATGACTCAGTTCAAACTCAACTTGCTAATCAGAATATTTCATTTCCAATTGAAGCCGGGCTTCCTGCAGAGACACGCGATCAACTCGCTAAGTGGGCAGGTAAGCAGGTAACTACTGGTGAAATGGCACGTGACTACTCTGATCTTTTCATTTGGGAACACATGAAGGCTGCTGCAACTGCAGTAATGGGAAAGCCAGCAACCTACTCAGAGGTTTCATCCGCTTACCTTGCAGCACAACGTAATAGCTCAACAGATCCAGCTCAGTTGCAAAAACTTAGCGATCTTCAAGAAACATTATTTAAGGGAAACACACTTCGCGGAATGCTTCTTGAGGCGTATGCGTTCGGAACTATGGGTGTCATCGCAGGATATGCAGCCATCGCTGCCTTTGCTGGTGGCGTTCTATTCCTGCTTCTAGGTATCGCTGGGTTAATGCATATTCGTCGCACTCCTGAGGATGCGACGATTTAACCCTCAACTCTCCGTGAGGGGTTAAAAAAGCGCCCCTGGGTTTATCCCAGGGGCGCTTTCTCATTCAATTTTCAAAGCTTAGCGATCAAGCTTTCCTGAAATGAAATCCTCAGTCTTCTGATGAGCTGCCTCATCTGTGTACTGAGTTGGAGGTGTCTTCATGAAGTAGCTAGATGGTGA
>Ga0214919_10006564_pt1 | contig 15957 bp, 12 predicted proteins | sample LL1503_MetaG_FD_177994 | JGI IMG/M metagenome (GOLD analysis project Ga0214919, IMG submission 177994) | Freshwater microbial communities from Lake Lanier, Atlanta, Georgia, United States - LL-1503 | ecosystem: Environmental > Aquatic > Freshwater > Lake | place: USA: Georgia | collected... | reverse complement strand
AATTGCGTCGTCATTGGCTGCAAGCAGCCCTCATTGGAACAGCCATCGCTTTTGTGGGAAATGCGCAGGCACAAAACTACCCTAGCAAGCCCATCCGCTTGGTCGTGCCTTTCACACCCGGCGGCGTGACCGATACCAGCGGCCGTTTGATCGCTGAGCAGTTGTCAAAAAGATTGGGGCAGCAAGTCATTGTCGACAACAAGCCAGGCGCCTCGGGCAACATTGGAACCCAGCAAGTCGCAGCATCAGAGCCCGACGGCTACACCTTGCTTTTAGGTTTTGATGGCACCCTTGTCATCAACCCCCATGTCTTTCCCAAAACCGGCTTTGACACACTCAAAGACTTTGCCCCCATTGGCAAAATTGGCGATGCGGTCCTTATTTTGGTGGCGCACCCCAACTTTCCAGCCAAAACCTTGAAGGACACGATTGCCCTGTCTAAAACTGAAAAAGGGGGTCTTTCATATGGCACATCGGGTACCGGCGGAACGCCTCACATTGCCGGTGAACTCTTGCGTCAAAAAACAGGTGCCAACCTTGTGCATGTGCCCTACAAAGGCGGCGGCCAAGCCTTGACCGATGTTTTGGGCGGCAATATTCCATTGGTCTATACCGCCATTGCCGGCGCCATTCCACACGTGAAATCGGGCAAGCTTATGCCCATCGCAGTGTCTAGCAGCAAGCGGGCCAGTTCGTTGCCTGATGTTGCCACCTTCATCGAAAACGGCGTGCCTGATTTTGAAGTCAACTCCTGGGTTGGTTTGTTGGCACCCGCCAAAACACCGCGCGCCATCATCACCCGCCTCAACACAGAGCTCAATGCTATTTTGAACGACCCTGAAGTGAAGGAAAGACTGAACGGCATGGGCATCACTGCCTCGCCAGGAACTGCAGAAAACTTTGGCGCCGAACTCAGCAGAGATCTTGCCAAATTTGGACCTGTTGTGAAAGCATCGGGCATCAAGGCAGAGTAAATACAAGTAAGAAAATGGGGATGACGCCCATAACTCCTATTTTCAAGACTCACACATCTATCAAGGTTTTAATTCATGCGTCTACTTACATTCACCCGAAACGGCTCAGGCCCACTCATTGGCATCCGTACCGATGAAAAAATACTTGACATCAGCGAGGCTGCAAAAATTGCAGGTGAATCAAACCTCCCAACCAGCATGAGGACCCTGCTTGCAGCTGGCTCAGAAGGCATGAGTCGTGTTCGCCAATTAAATTCAAAAGCTTTAGGTGATGTCAGTCATTTTAAAAATGCTTGGCACGACAAGGCATCCATTGCCTATCTGCCACCCATCATCGATGCTGATAAATTTTTATGTGTCGGTAAGAACTATCGAAAGCATTTGGAAGAACTTCAGCGTACTGCTTTGATCAAGGAAATTCCACAAGAGCCCACCGGATTTATCAAGTTAAATTCATGCTTAGTGGGCCATCAAGCCAAAGTCAAAAAACCCGATGGCATTGTGCGTCTAGATTACGAACCAGAGCTTGTCTTTGTGATCGGCAAGCGCGCTTTAGGTGTCAAAAAAGCAGATGCATTTGACTACGTTGTGGGCGTCACCATTTTGAACGACCTTACTTGCCGCGATCTACAGCAAAGAGAAGTTGCATCAGGCTCACGTTTTTGGACTGCCAAAAACATTCCAGGTTTTGGTCCTCTTGGCCCTGAGATCATCACCATGGATGAAATACCCGATCCCTACAATTTATGGATGACTTGCTCCGTCAATGGTGAGAAACGTATGCGCGTCAATACCAGCGACCAAATTTGGAAGTTGCCAGACATCATTGAGCACTTCTCCCAATATATTCCCATCGAACCTGGCGACATGTTCTCTACAGGTGCCCCTGGTGGTGTTGCCGTTGGAAAGCCCAATGCAGCTGAACTATTTTTAAAACCAGGTGATGTCGTTGAATGTGCCATTGAAGGCATTGCCTCCTTAAGCACCACCATTGTCTGAGTTCAGAGCCATACCAACATTCGCAGAAAAGGCCAAAGATGAAATTTTTAACCAGTCTTCGCTTTTTAAATCAGCCTTTCCAAAGGTCTGTCGCACTTCGTTTTTTAGTATTGCTAAGTATGCTATTTGGTTTGCAGTCTTCGTTTGCACAAACATTCCCCGCTAAGCCAGTCACCATCATTGTTCCTTTTACACCGGCTGGTGGGGCTGACAATTTGGCGAGAATCTTGGTTCCACGACTGACTGCACTTTGGGGGCAGAGTGTCATTGTGGAATACAAGGCGGGGGCTAGCGGCCAAATAGGCGCAGATTTTGTATCAAAAGCAAACCCTGATGGCTACACATTGCTCATGGCCACCACGGCAGTCATCAATGATAAAAATGTCTCTAAATTTACGGGCATCTCATTGGTTTCTGCAGATGCGTATGTTTTAGTCGTTCACCCCAGTATGCCCATCAACAATGCATCGGACCTCATTGCCTATGCTAAAGCCAACCCCAAGAAGCTTTCATTTGGCTCATCTGGTATAGGCGCCGCCTCGCATTTGTCTGGAGAACTGTTTAAGGCCAGAGCGGGCATTGACATGCTGCACGTACCGTATAAAGGTACGGGGCCCGCTTTGAACGATCTTTTAGCCAATCACATTCAACTGATGTTTGCACCGACTCAAACAGCCATGTCACAAATTCAAACCGGCAGAATCAAAGCAATTGGTGTGACTGGCAGCAAATCAATAGAGGCATTGCCCAACATTCCGCCGATAGCAAACTCTGGCCTTGCTGGTTACGATGCGATTGGGTGGTTTGGATTATTGGCCCATGCCAATACGCCCAATGAAATTGTGAAAAAATTGCATGAGGACATTCAGCGAGTGATGAACATGCCTGAAGTTCGTAAATCTATGCATGAAAAAGGGGCTGAGCCTGGCAACCTTACGCCCAGTGAGTTCAGTAGCTTTATCAAACAAGAGCAAATCAAATGGACCAAGTTAATGAAAGACGCAAACATTGTGATTGAGTGAATGCATCTGCTGAGAAAACCCTCAACAATCATCCTCGAGCACATCGACATCAGCGAAGACTTTCAGCGATGCGCAATTAAGCTCATTCCCAAATGAGCAGCTTGTCGTCGTTCATAAGCCAAAAATTCTTCGGTGATTTGACTGCCTCGAACGCCGCCCCTGACCGATCCCGCCTCCACATCGCCAAAATATTCTTTCCACAAGGACGGCAAGCGCTGTCCATTTGGAATGCTTAGCCAAAGGCGCAGCAAATGTCGTTTGCGCTCTGGCTCATTGTGATCTTCAAAATTGGTCCGTGAATGAATGACCACATAGTTGTTCAATAACTGTAAATCACCACGATCGAGTTCCATCGAATAGCAAAACCTCTCATCAGGCAGCAATTCATCCAACAAATCCAACAGCTCAATTTGATGCGGCGTTAAACGAGGCACCTCTGGGAAATCGCGTTGAGCTGCCGTGACATTTTTCCGGTTGGCACGCAATGAAAAATATTCAGGGTCATCTCCAAGGATGGGGCACTTGTAAAAGGGCGGCTGCGATGCGTCGTTGGTTCCCTGATAACTGTAGTAAAACGGTTGTTTCATAACAGGCACAAGGTCAGGCCGAAGGCGTTTAACTTCATCGACCACGGCCATGGAACTGGTCACTTTGCTGGTGCCGCCTGATTTGGCAGTTTGCAAACACATCAAGGCCACGACATCGCAGGAATCAACATGGAAATCTAAGCCAGCATTGGTGTTGTAGCCTCTTCCATTTTTGACTTTGTAACTGCCACCCTCGTCACGCACATCGTTCATCACCTGACTGGCTCGGTTTTGAGTTCTGGCCACGCCCACGTTCAAACCGATGCCCCAATTGACCAAACGCGCATCTTCTACCGACCATCGATCAACAGGAAAGCCTTTTAGCAAACACATGCCGTAGGCTGTTTGTGTGACAGCAAAGGCCCGATCAATGGCCTCTTTGGCATGTCGTTTTAAAGGAAAATCGTTGGCAGTCATTTGCAGCCAAGATTTTTCAGTGGCCTTAGCATGTTGAAGTGCTTCTTCAATTTCAAGCGTCGCTTCACGACTCAGGTGGTGAATCCAAGAAAAATCTTGGCCAAGCTCTTGAGGTCGCCATGCGCGTGGTTTTTCGAAATGGGATAAATTGAATGAACGCATATGGGGATCTATCTTACTGAATAAAGACGCTTGTATTTCTCACATAGGGACAACACCAATGAGAAGGCCTTGCTAGAAAGCACCTACTGTCCCTACACTTTAGGCTTAATTTGTATCGACAAACACAGGCTTCACATGAATCGATTTTTGGCTGTCATTCTTTCTCTGGTCTCCCTCTCAAGTTATGCTCAAGATCAAGCCTACCCTGTGAAACCCATTCGCTTGCTGGTGGGCTATGCCCCTGGTGGGGCCACTGACATTGTGGCCCGCAGCATTGCCATCAAGTTACAAGAATCACTTGGGCAACCGGTGGTGGTAGAAAACCGCGCAGGCGCAAGCAGCAACATTGCCTCAGAATTTGTAGCGCGCAGTGCCCCCGATGGCTACACCCTGCTTTTAGGCACCATTGCCAATGCCACCAACATGACGGCATTCAAGGGCCTAGGCTACGACACGATGCGTGACTTTGTGCACATCACCCAACTCATGACGGCGCCATCGGTTTTAACCATTCATCCTTCCGTGCCAGCCAAGAATCTCAAGGAACTGATTGCCGTGGCCAAACAAAATCCCGGCAAAATTGCATTTTCTTCCAGTGGCAATGGCGGCTCACCTCATCTGGCGGGCGAGCTTCTCAAAATGCGCGCCAACATTGACATGATTCATGTGCCCTACAAAGGCGCTGCACCGGCCATTGCCGATCTCTTGGGTGGTCAGGTTCAAATGAGTTTTCAAACTGCCTTGTCGGCTATTCCTCATTTGAAAAGCGGCAAACTCAATGTCATTGCAGTGGCCAGCAAAAAGCGCATGGCCACCCTGCCCAATGTACCCACCATGGCAGAAGCCGGTTTGCCAGACTTTGAAGTCTCCAGCTGGAACGGCTTGTTTGCCCCTGCCAAAACGCCGCCACACATCGTAGCAGCGCTTTACAGTGCGTCCATCAAGGCCCTGCAAAGCCAAGACATCAAAGACAAAATGGAAGCACAAGGTGCTGAACCTGTAGGCAACAGTCCTGAAGAGTTCAAGTCATTTGTCAAAGCCGAAATTGACAAATGGGAACAGGTCATCGTTAAATCTGGCGCCAAGATGGACTAAGGCTTCAGCCAGCTGGGCCCTCCCGCTTGTGTTGTGCGATGCGCCTTAAATTTGATCGATGGCAGAATTATTTTTGGGCTCATCGCCCACGTTATCTGAGATGGCAAAACGATTCAAAGTGTTGATTTGAGACTGAATGAGTTTGGTGAATTCGTCTCCCACAACGGGTGTTTTGCGTGGCAAAGTTTGATGTGAAATCCATCATCTTAGGCGGCGGCGGTTTGGCGAGTTATGCGCAACAAATTCAAAACATGATTTTCCTGCCAGTCATTGACAGAGCCACTGCGAGTCTTGAAGTATTGGTCCATGACCAAGCACCAAAACCCTTCAGAAATAGAACGGCAGTTATGCTCAATGGACCGGCATGGCCCCTTCGATTGAATCCATCAAGCCGAAATGTTGAAGTTGAGAATCTTCAACATTTCGCTTTGAGCTTGTGAATTAAGGACTGTCGCCTAGAGCAAGACCTTCGCGACGCGGATCAGCGCCACCCCACAAAATAGGTAATCCAGCATACCAACTTGCAGGTGCTCTAATGATGGTTGAGACACCACTGGACTGAGCAGCAAACGACACGGTATGACCCAATGAACGCAAGCCAACCAACAGCGGATCATTTAAGCCGCTGTTTGTAACGTCGATAGAAGGATGCTCACCGCCCACCCCGGTGGTTGGGCTATTTGATGCGCCAAAGTTGACCATGGAAGTTGCTTGCTGTGCATCAAGCTTCCAGTCCAAGGCACTGACCAAAGTTTTAACCACAAACTGAATAATGGACGCACCACCTGGTGAACCGGTTGCCATGACAAAATCGCCACGGCTTCCATCTGCGGCTTTGTTGAAGACAAGAGTTGGTGCCATGGAGCTGCGGGGTCTTTTCAGCGGGCCAATTCGATTGGCAATCAAACCAGAGGAATCAGAAGGGTCGAAAGAAAAATCTGTGAGTTGATTGTTGAGAATAAAGCCACGCGTAAAGTGAAATGACCCCATGCCAGACTCAACCGTGGTGGTCATGACAAGCGCGTTGCCGTACTTGTCCACAATGGACATGTGGGTGGTTCCCTTGCCCTCAGTTGCACTGCTGCCCAAAGCTACAGGCGTTGGAAAAACACCGGCTTGCGCTGTTCCCATGCTCTTGGTCGTTGAAATTAAACCAGCTCTGGCTTTCAAGTAGTCTTTGGCAAGCATGCTACTGACGCCGTTACCTGGAAGGGGCACAAAATCAGTATCAGCAACATATTTATTACGGTCTGCATAAGCCAGTCTTTGTGATTCACTGATTAAGTGAACAGCACCAAGCGATGGCTTGCCGCCTTCTGAATTCACCAGCGTTGGTAAATATTGATTTGACGATAAATCAAAGTTTTCCAAAATGCCCAATGATTGAGCAACCGCAATTCCACCGGAAGAAGGTGGGCCCATGCCGCACACCCAATAATTGCGATAAGTGGTGCAAACTGGCTCTCGCTTAATGGCCTTGTAATTTGCCAAGTCACTCAACTCAGTTAAACCTGGGGTGATTGCAACTGGATTTGCACCGCCGGAGCTTGTCACTTTGATTTTATTGACAATCGATTGAGCGATGGGGCCTGTGTAAAAAGCATTGGCTCCACCCTTTGCAAGGGTACTAAGCGATTGCGCGTATTCAGGGTTCTTGATAATCGTGCCAAGCACTTTAGGAGAAAAGTCGGCGTTTAAAAAGTAAGCTGCTGCTTCAGGATCGCGAAGTAGGTCGTTCTTAGCACCCGCAATGGCGTCAGCCATGCGCCCGCTGATTCCAAAACCATTTGTTGCCAATTGAATGGCCGGATCAAAAAGGGTATCCCATGGTTTTTTCCCATGATCTTGATGCACAAACTCCAACATCTTGACTGCACCAGGGGTACCAATGGATCGACCACTTGCACGCGTGCTAGCAAAAGAGGTCCCTAAATTGGGCAATGGGTTGGTTTGGTTGGCGTCACTGATGTATCGCAAATAGTTTTCGGTGGCTGCTGCAGGTGCAGTTTCACGGCCATCGTAGGACAAGACTTGCTTGGTGTCAGCCTTGTAGTAGAGTGCAAAAGCACCACCACCCAGACCAGACGACTGTGGCTCAACAAGGCCTAAAACCATTTGAATTGCCACTGCAGCATCAGCAGCAGTACCGCCTGCACTGAGAACCTCACAGCCGGCTTGAGTGGCGCGAGGATTGGCTGTGACAGCCATGAAATTGACACCGTTAACAACCTTGTTACCAAGTTTGTAGCCAGAAGATTTTTCAGGAATGGCGGGGTCACCTGGCAGTCCAGAGCCCACAGATACGCCGCCAGTACTGGTGGCCTGCAAGCATGCTTTTAATTCAGCGACATCGCCACCACAACCGGTTAAGGCCAATGCAGCAAGGCTTAAGAAAATGACAGATTGAAACTTAGAAAACTTGCAAGCAAAGAGGCTCTTCATGGTTGACCCTTGGTAAATGATTTTTAATCAATATACGCCCCATTGTCATCAAGGCGCAACCTAGGGTAAACATTAATGTCTTGATCGATGCCTTTGGAAAAACAAAGCACAAGCCAGTACAAAAAGTACAGCGGCACTGATCCATCCGGAAGTACCAATTTCGAAGGCTTGCGAAGGAAAGAGTCTTTGAGAGCTTTTGGAAGGTGTAAAGATGATGCTTTGCTGCTTAAGAACCGAGCCATCAGCTGCTTGAGATGTCACTTTAGCTTCGATAGGATTGCTGAGGGATTGAAGTGCCCAAAGTTCTATGGACCATCGGGTTGGCATCAACTGTGGCCGCAATGCAAACTTGCCAAGCGCAACGATGGCGGGTTGCTCTGTACCTGGCGTGTGTGCTGGTTCAAAACTAACAAAAAGTCCTTCCAACAGAAGCGGCCCTTTGTCATCCATGAGTTGAACATTTTGTGAAATCGCCTGATGCAATTGCTTTTGATGATTCACAAACTCTGTGTGCGAAATGACGCCATCTCCGTCATCATCAAATTGAATGCCTGCAAAAGAAGATGGCGGCAACGACAGCGCCATGAATGCACCATCATCGCGAAAATTCAGAGTTGCACGATCGACAGCCATCAAGTGTGCATGCGCTGGCATCTGCGTGCCGACAAATATCAGCATGCTCATCAAAAGTACCCAGCCTATTTTAGACAAGCTGTTTGTATTGGCAGCTTGATGGATGATATTCAATTCAGCTTGCCTTTGATGCAACGTTGAAGGTAAGGATAGCTTTCAGTGGCCACGTAATAATAGGTGCCTTTAGGAAATTCAGGAGTCACACCGGTGCGGCCATTGCACTCGTCTAGGTCACCGCCGTTGGCAGAGTTGTATTGCCAGTCTTGCCTAAATGTGCCTAATGGGAAAATAGTTGGTGAGGGCCTGAGGTTGCTGCTGGTAGCTGACGAGTTGGGTTTGTAGTTGCTGATTAATTTCTTCAAAGCAGATGAGGCATCGTTGGCAACTGTGTAAGCATATTTGTAATAAATAGGATAACCATCTGAGGCCCATCCGACGATTTGCATTTTGTTGCCAATCAGACTGTCTTCCTGCCCCCCCATCACAGCAAAAACGCCCTTGGGCGCGCCATGGTAGTGGTACTCACCGGTGGGCTGCACGTGAGCATTGTTAAAGTCAGCACCAAAATTAAAGGGGCTATTTGGAACAATGGCTTCCAAGCTCCAGTCTCCGCCGCCCAAATACGTACAAGGCGTCGTAGCAGAAACTTGGCCAGCGCCTTGCGTTGCTGCGGACGTGGCATTGTTGATACAGCCACCGCCCGTGTTAGGGTCAAACTTCACACCATTTAAAGCATAGCCCACAATGGGTACTGGCCTCACCACATCAAGCGATGGTGAAATTGGCGCAGTGTGGTTAACTGTGTAGGGCGAAATCGTATTTGGATTATTGGGATTGGGAAAAGTGCCAACCGTATGATTGGGTATGCCATTGGATGTCAATGTTCTCAAACTGGCATTGCAAGTCCAAGCAAATTGGAATGGCAGGCTGCTGTTGTCGACCAATTTGGTGACTGTCGTGCCATTGCCTTTGTGATCGCAGAGCACGCCAGCCGTAGTCAAGGCATCCGTGATTGGCGTCGTGCTGGCGGTATTGCTAGAACTGCTAGTGCTTTCGCCCCCGCCACAGGCTGTGAGTGCCAGTACAAGTGAACTGATAAGCCAGATCGGTTTAGTCATTGCATAGTCAAACAATTTTTTCTCCAATTACAAAATCTATGAATGCGAGGAAGTAAGCCATCACAATTTACTTGCTTCGGTAAGATGACGCAGCGTGTGTATCTGGCAATTGGTCGTGGCCAAACAGTTTTTTCCGAAAGCTACCTGGCACGTATTCGGTTTTATAGGCGCCACGCTCTTGCAAACATGGCACCACTTCTTTGATAAAGTCATCGAAACATTCAGGCACAACGGTTCTTGATAAATTAAAACCATCTATGCTAGCTTGATCACGCCAGTCAATCATTTGCTGCGCAATGTTTTGAGCTGAACCAACCCATGGGGCCTGTCTACTTCCAAGAATCATTTGTGACAGCAGTTTCCTCCTGGTCCACTGAGGGCCTGCAGATCGAGTCATAGCCTCCACATTAGAAACAATGGCTTGGCTTTTGCCAGTCTCGATGGGCTCATCAATGTCGTATTTTGAAAAATCAATGCCCATTGAAGCAGCCGCATGAACCAGGGCGCCTTCTGAGCTCGCGTAGCGTTTGTATTCTTCAAACTTCTCTTGCGCTTGGGCTTCAGTAGGCGCAGTGATGATGGTGGCACCCATCCAAACTTGAACATCTGTAGAGGCACGTCCCTGCCCGACCGCTTGGCTTCGAATGTTGTTTACGATGGTTTTCACGGCAGGCATACTTTGACCGTTCAAAAAAATGCATTCTGCATGTGTAGCAGCAAACCTAGAGCCTCTTGCAGATGAGCCCGCTTGATACAACAAAGGTGTTCTTTGGGGAGAAGGCTCACTCAAGTGCATCGCTTGAACCTGATATTGAGGTCCTTTGTGATTGACCAAATGCACCTTAGCAGAGTCGGCATACACACCGCTTTGTTTGTTGGCCAACACGGCTCCCTCTTCCCAACTGCCTTCCCAGAGTTGGTAAACCAAGGCCATGTATTCATCGGCCAGGTCATACCGATCGTCATGCGCAATTTGACCCGAAAGTCCGGCAGCTCTGGCGGCGCTGTCTAAATAACCAGTAACGATGTTCCAACCTATGCGCCCTTTGGTTAAATGATCCAAAGTTGACATGCGCCTGGCAAATAAATAAGGAGCCTCATAAGTGAGATTGGCTGTCACGCCAAAGCCCAAGTGTTCTGTCACGCTGGCCATGGCAGGAATCAGCATCATGGGATCGTTCACAGGAACTTGCACTGCGCCCTGAACCGCGGCATTGGGACTGCCACCCAACACATCATAGACACCCACCACGTCTGCAAAAAAGATGCCGTCAAACAATCCGGCTTCAAGTCGTTTTGCGTAATCAGTCCAATATTTCAAATCAAGGTAGCGCGTCGATTGATCGCGCGGATGCGTCCAGAGGCCTTGTTGAATATGCCCGACACAATTCATATCGAAAGCATTGATTTTGATTTTTTGAGACATATACGATCGAAATGAAGTGGGAAGATGTTCTAATCATAAGACATGTCCTCAACGCCAACACGCATTCTCCCCACCCTAGTTTTGGCGCAATTTGCAGGTACTTCATTGTGGTTTGCTGTCAATGCAGTCATGCCCGACCTGCAACAGCAAATGGGCTGGCCAGCATCCGCTGTTGGCCGCCTCACTTCGGCCTTGCAACTGGGATTTATAGTGGGCACCTTGGTCTTTGCTTTGCTGGCCATTGCCGATCGATTTTCTTCCAGACGTGTTTTCTTGTCATGTGCCTTAGCTGGTGCTTTGTGCACATTGGGCGCATTAGTGCGTGTAGAGTCCTTTACAGAACTTTTACTTTGGCGGGCAGCCACTGGATTTTTCTTGGCTGGCATTTATCCAGTCGGCATGAAGATCGCCTCGCAGTGGTTTCCGGAAGGTTTGGGCTACGCGCTTGGTTGGTTGGTTGGCGCACTCGTTTTAGGATCTGCAAGCGCACATGGCATTCGCGCTTTGTCCGTTGAACTCCCTTGGTCAACGGTCATGATCAGCGTCGCAATGTTGGCCGCAGCGGGTGGCTTGATTCTTTTTATGGCCATTCCAGAACCGCCTAGTTATTCGTCAAGTCCCAAAAAACTAGAATGGCAAGCATTGGCTACCATTTGGACTGACTGGCGCGTCAGGGCCTCGGTTTTGGGCTATTTTGGCCATATGTGGGAGCTTTATACGCTTTGGGTTTTGGTGCCGCTCATCTTGGCAACGCAACTGAATGGTCAAGCCTTGTCATTTGCCGCTTTTGGTGTCCTTGGCATTGGGGCATTGGGGTGCATTGGGGGCGGTTGGCTTGCAAAGCGTTGGGGCAGCGCCCGCGTAGCCACACTTCAATTAAGCATGAGCGGCATTTGCTGTCTTTTGGCGCCTTGGTTGATGTCTGCGCCGCTATTTTGGTTTTTAGTATGGTTGGCTGTTTGGGGTCTGACTGCTGCTGGCGACTCACCCCAATTTTCGACACTTACGGCTAGCAATGCTCCAAAGCACGCTGTGGGTAGCGTGCTAACTCTGACCAATTGCATTGGGTTTGCACTGTCCATTGTGAGCATTGAACTGTTTACAAGTTTGGCTCAGCAATACTCACTAGATTCGCTTCTGCCATGGCTTGGCTTAGGTCCCTTATTAGGCATCATCGCCATTCGCCCTCTTGTGCACAAGCAGCTTACCTGACGCTTTTAAACAAAACAGGCAATGCAGTTTCAGACGTAAACATGCAACGTGCATCATGGCCACAAGCAGGTACCATAATGGCTTTGTGGTTGGCTTTCAAGCTATCGCTCACAAACTTTGCATAGGCAAAGCCTCTTGCCAAACGCGTTGGTCCTTGTGCCATCGCAGGACAAGAATCGTCAAATCCATAAAGAGGCAATATGTCTAACTCGCCTAAAAGATAGGTTGCAGATCTTGAACTCAACTGCCGTTTGAGTTGTTCGTCAGGCATTGATTTGGCAAAGCCTACCTTGTTTTCAAGTCCATAGGGCCAATGGTTAAAAGCCGTGCAATTTTTCCTGTCGTTGAATATAACAAATGCAGTCTCAGTGTCAGGCTTTGCAACAGGCATATAGCCGGGCGAATCTGCCGCGATATGGGTTGGCAAAGCTGCTCTCGTGGGTCTTAAGGCTTCGGGATAGGTATAGGAGGATGGATTTCCAATGACATATGACATTTGGATTTTTCGATCTGCCATGACTTTTTCATGCATTCGATTTGAAAATTGATAACGATTGACATATTGCCCTCCAGCCGAATGCCCTGCAATGACAATGGACTTCAGACTTGGAAATACTTTTACATCTGCAAGTTTAGAAATGATGGCATCCATGAAATCAAAAGAATTCAAGGTCGGCGCAGCGACATTGGCTTGATTGCCGCCACTTCGCCAACTGTCAGCTCCTGAGCAAATCCAACCGACTTCTTGAGAGTCCAATCGATCTAAGCATGACTTGCCGTTATGGGAGGCAAAGCGAGGGGAAATGACAATTGTGTTTTGAAGCGAATCAGCCAGAAATGCGGCTGCCAGCATATGCCTGAAGTAACCATCTGCATTGCGCCCCTGTCCATGAATGACGATGACAGCGTGCTCAATTTTTTCATGGGTATTAGAAAGTGCGTGTGTTCGGTAGATTCGGCCACGACTTCCATTGGCATCTAATGCCACCCATTCCGTGCAAGTGTCCTGCGCTTTGATGCAAGGCTCTGACGCAATAGCTTGCGATGCATCTGTCAACATTAAAAAACTAAACCCAAAAATAATATTTAGCAAGTGTGGGAATTTCAATTTGAGTCCTACTTCAGTTCAATTGATGGGGCAAAGATGGGGGCTAAGACACATTGAAGATTTGAAGGTGTTGACCTTTCACACCCTTGTCATCTATCCACTCTATTTTAAATTCAGCAGTGGCTGTAGCGCGCACACAGAATTCAAAAAATGGATTGGCAGAAATGCCCGATGACGGCTCGATCCGAAATACCTCTTGATTGCCCAAATTGCAAATCAGAGATCGAATGATATTTCGCTGAACCACTTTACCTGTTAAATCTTGCAAATATCCCGTGTCCATGGGGTGCTGTATCAACATCCTCACATTGATCACTTCGCCAGCGCGAACATTGTCAGGCCAATGAACGCGTGCAATGTTCATGCGGCATCCACACACGCAGATTCAGTCACAATAATTTCCATTTGCTTGTATCTAAATTCGCCATTGAACAAGCGGGCGAGTGCCACCACTTCTTGCGTGCCAGCCAAACGAATTCGAGTACTCACGTCAGCGCGGCCGTTCCATGGCCCGAGTTGGAACATTGCCATTTGAACCACAGGATTGCGTTGCGATAACAAGTAAATGTGTGTGACGTGGTCCAGAGCCGACATGGGGCTTTGAACTTTAATTTGAATGGGCACCAAGGAGCCGTTATCCGCCAAAATGGGGGCTTCAATTTGAAGATCTCTTTTGACGAGCTTCGCACCCTTCACAATCGGCTGGACCATGTCTTCAAAAGAAAGCAGTCGGCCTGAGTTCATTCGCTGCGCATAAGCGAATTGGCTACTCAACCATGACCCAGACATTCCTGCTAGCAAGAGACTTTGCAGCCCCTTGCGTCGCAACCAACCTTCAGTCTTCATGCCTGCTGCACCTTAAGCCTTCAAGGTCAGGCCATGATTTTTGAGTGGCAGTGAGCGAATGCGTTTGCCCATGGCGGCAGAAATAGCATTGACCAAAGCCGGCGCCAAGGGCGCTTGCGCAGGTTCGCCCACACCGCCCCAGAAACCACCAGTAGGTGCAATAACCACCTCCACCTTGGGCATTTCGTTCAAGCGCATCATGCGGTAGTCATGGAAATTGGATTGCTCCACGCGACCTTCTTTGATGGTGTTTTCACCCCAAAAAATGGCCGTCAAACCATGCACCACACTGCCTTGGAATTGCGCCACGATGTTGTCGGGATTGACAGCATAGCCAGGATCAATTCCGATGACCACACGGTGAATCTTGACCTCGTTTCTGGCATTGACAGAAACTTCGCACACACAGGCTGTCCAACTGCCATAGCCTTCTGTTTCAGCCACACCGCGAAACACGCCACTGGGCAATTGACTGCCCCAGCCTGCAGCCTTGGTCACAGCTTCCAAAATGCTTCTGTCACGTTTTGAAGTTTCGTTGTTGGGCAACATGTCCAAACGGAAAGCTAATGGATCTTTGCCTGCAGCCAAAGCCAACTCGTCAATGAAACATTCCCGGCCAAATGGATTCTGAGAATGTCCTACAGAACGCCAGAAACCCACCGGCACGTTGGTATTGCGCTGGGCGTAATCGACCAAGGTGTTGGGAATGTCATAGGGATGATCATTGAAGCTTGCCACCGCTTGGCCATCAATTCCTTTGGGCAAGGGCAGTTTTAAGAGCGTCGCCAAAATGGAAGGCGCACTAACTCGAATGTGCAGGGCCTCAACTTTGCCGTTGGCATTCAAGCCAGCCTTAAAACGCATCAAGCTTGCAGGGCGGTAGAGGCCGTGTTGAATTTCCTCCTCACGTGACCAAAGCATTTTGACGGGCTTACCCGCCATGGCTTTTGCAATCATGACCGCCTGCTTTGTAAAGTCTTGTGGACTCTTACGGCCTAAGCCGCCCCCCAATTGCACAGGGTGTACCTTCACATTGGTCTGTGGCACGCCTGCTGCAGCGGCACTTACGGCCAATGTGGCTTCAGGATTTTGAGTGGAAGACCAGACTTCCAGTTTGTCACCTTGCAACCATGCCGTACACACCATGGGTTCCATGGTGGCATGTGCCAAATAGGGCGTGAAGTAATCAGCTTCAACCACCTTAGCTGCTTTAGACATTGCCTCGGCTGTGTTGCCATCGTTGCGCGCCACAGCCAATTCAGTTTGCTCCATGCCCGCTTTAAAGTGCGCCATGATGGCCGCGCTGCTCAGGGTGCCGTGCTCACCCACATCCCACTCAACAGACACTTCACGCAAAGCTTCTTTGGCTCGCCACCAGTTGTCAGCAACCACCGCCACAAAATCTCCCATGTTCAATACCTTGACAATACCGCGGCGATTTTCAACCTTGGAGGCATCAATGGATTTGACTTTGCCGTTGAACACTGGGCAAGCTGCAATAGCTGCATGCAACATGCCGGGCAATTGGGTATCAATGCCGTATTGACGCTTGCCCAAGACGATGTCGGGAATGTCAACACGGGGAATTGATTTGCCAATGATCGTCCAAGTTTTTGGGTCTTTCAGTTGAACAGTTTTGGGGGCCTCTAACTTGGCAGCATCAGCAGCCAATTGACCGTAGGTGAAACTGCGTTTACTTGAGATGTGGGTCACTTTGTTCAAAGCAGCTTTGCACTCACTGGGTGGCACATTCCATTTTTGAGCAGCCGCAGCAACCAGCATTTCTCGAGCTGTGGCACCTGCTTTTCTCAAATACTCTTGAGAATTTCGAATGGTGCGACTGCCAACAGAAGCCATGTCGCCATAAGCGCGTTTGGTGCGCAAATTTTCATGGGCAGTGGCGTATTCAACGCGCA
>Ga0214919_10006562_pt1 | contig 15961 bp, 14 predicted proteins | sample LL1503_MetaG_FD_177994 | JGI IMG/M metagenome (GOLD analysis project Ga0214919, IMG submission 177994) | Freshwater microbial communities from Lake Lanier, Atlanta, Georgia, United States - LL-1503 | ecosystem: Environmental > Aquatic > Freshwater > Lake | place: USA: Georgia | collected... | reverse complement strand
GCTGAGACCTTGTTGCGCGAAAAGCTCTTTGGCCATGTGCTCGACCTGAACATTGGCTATCACGACAAAGCACAAACTGGTCAGTTGATGAGTCGCGCGTCGAGCGACTTGATGCAAATTCAAGGCTTCATCGTGATGATTCCGATCACGATGTCAAATGTGATTCAGATAATTTCCGTCGCAGCGATTCTGTTTGTCACCGACCCGGTTCTGGCGATTGTCGCAATCGCGCCGTTGCCTTTCGTCAATCTCTCTGCGCGACGTTTTAGCAGCCGAATTCACCCTGCTTCACTTGCCGTTCAGGCCGAACAGGCTCAACTCGCAAATGTCGTCGAAGAATCTGTTTCGGGTGTTCGAGTCGTCAAAGGTTTTGGCGCCGAGCAGGTGCAGTTCGACAAACTCTCGAAAGAAGCCGACGACATTTACGCCGAGTCAATGAAGGCCGCGAAGATTCGCAGCAATTTCATGCCGGCGATCGATATTTTGCCCGCGCTCGGGGCCGTCGGTGTTCTCGGTGTAGGTGGTCATCGGGTTTTGTCTGGTCAAATTTCGATCGGCGATCTCGTTGCGTTCAACGTTTATTTGACGCTTTTGGTTTGGCCGTTGCGCAACGTCGGCATGATTATTGCGCTCGGCCAACGGGCGGCCTCGGCACTCGTGCGAATTCATGAAGTGCTCTCGACAAAGTCAGAAATCGTCGACCCTGTCGTCGCTCGTGAATTGCCTTCACAAAATGGCAAGCAACTCGGTGCGGTGAAGTTTGATCATGTGCAATTCGGTTATGACGCCGAGCGACCTGTGCTCAAGAATTTTAATCTAGATATTGCCGCTGGCGAATCGATCGCGGTTGTTGGCGCCACAGCCTCGGGCAAATCGACAGTCGCTCGGTTGTTGTTGCGCTTTTATGACACCAACAGCGGTCACGTCTTTTTAGACGGCGTCGATGTGCGCAAACTTAAACTTCGCGATTTGCGACAGCAAATCGGCGTCGTTTTCGAAGACACGGTGCTATTCAATGACACAGTCAAAAGCAACATTTCATTTGCCAGACCAGGTGCCAGTCAACAAGATCTTGAACGTGCAGCCAAACTCGCTGGCGCGCATGAATTTATATTGCAGTTGCCAAACGGTTACGACACGGTGATCGGTGAGCGAGGCTTCTCGCTTTCGGGTGGTCAGCGCCAACGTGTGGCGATCGCCCGCGCGATCATTTCTGACCCACGTGTGTTGGTGCTCGACGACGCGACGAGCGCAGTCGACCCGAGCAAAGAAGGCGAAATTCGCGACGCGATGCGCACCGTAATGTCGGGTCGCACCACGATTGTGATCGCTCATCGACCGGGCACGATCGCCTTGGCGTCGCGAGTCGTGTTCATCGATGACCAGACGGTTGCCGCCATCGGCAAACACGAAAATCTCGTGGCCAACAATGCTCGTTACCGCGAAGTTTTGGCAAACATGCAGCAAGCCAAAACTGAACCAGCGAAAACGGCGGCCAAATAATATGTGGCAGGCAAGTGGGGTTAGCGACGAAGATCGCCTGAGTCGTGCGCAAGCCCGCACAATTTTGGGTCGGGTTTTCAAAATGGCGGCACCGTTTCGCAAGACGATGTATATCGCGTTTGGTTGTGTCATGGTCACGACGGCAACGACCCTTTCTGCGCCTGTCATTGTTCGTCACGGCATCGACGCTGGCATCAGGGCACGCGATACAGGCGCGCTGAATCTTTCGGTGGCCATGTATCTGGTAGTCGTTTCGTTTACATATGTCTTTGGTCGTCTGCTTTTCGTTTTTGTCAATCGGACTGGTGAGTCGTTCCTGCGATTGTTGCGACTTGCCGTATTTCGCCAAATGCAGCGGCAGTCGATGGCTTTTTATGATCGCAACAAAGCAGGTGTTTTAGTTGCGCGAATGACGGCTGACATTGAATCGATGTCAGAACTCGTGCAATGGGGTTTGTTGCAGTTTTTATCGGCAGTCTTGATGCTCGTATTTTCGATTGTTGTTCTGCTGGCACTCAGTTGGCAATTGACGATCGTTGCGTTGTTGGTCATGCCGATGTTGGTTTTTTCATCAATAAAGTTTCAACGCGATTCAAATCGTGCATATCTAACTGTGCGTGAGCGCGTCGGCGCAAATCTTTCAGCGTTGCAAGAGGGCATAACAACCGTGCGTGTGATTCAGGCATACGCACAAGAAGATGAAGTTAAGAGCAAGTTCAAAACTTCGAATCGATCACTATTCGCCGCGCACGAAAAGAGCGTGCGAGTTTCAACTTGGTATTTCGCGCTCGTCGAATTTTCTGGCGTTCTTGCCAGCGCACTGATGATCGGCATTGGCGGTTGGTTTGCTCACCGTGGCACCGTCACTCTCGGCACGGTCGTTGCGTTCGTGTTGTTGCTGTCGAGTTTGTTCGACCCAGTGCAGCAACTCTCGCAGCTTTATAACACGGTGCAATCTGCGGGTGCTGCGTTGAACAAACTTTTTGCAATTCTCGATTCGAAGCCCGAAGTTGACGAACATCATTCGGCAGTTGATTTGCCCAAGACTGGTGAACTCAGAGTCACCGATATTTCGTTCACTTACGCAGGGGCAGATTCGCCAGCTTTAGACGGAGTGTCGATCAAAGTTGGCGTCGGCGAAAAACTAGCTCTCGTTGGCCCTACCGGCGCAGGCAAATCGACGCTGGCCAAACTTATGGCGCGACTTTATGACCCGCAAAGTGGCACCGTCGAATATGGTGGCGTCAATTTAACGATGGCAACTATGACGTCACTTCGCGAACGCATCGCCGTCGTGCCGCAAGAAGGTTTTTTGTTCAACGGATCAATTCGCGACAACTTGCGCATCGCTCGCGCCGATGCAACTGACGCCGAAATCGAAGCGGCAATCGCAGCAATTGGTGCAACCGAGCACTTCGCACAATTTAGTGATGGTCTAGACACTGAAGTTCGCGAACGCGGCAGTCGGCTTTCGGCAGGCGAGCGCCAGTTGGTTGCGCTCGCTCGTGCCGCACTCGTCGACCCGGCAGTGCTTGTGCTTGATGAAGCGACATCGAATCTTGACCCAGGCACCGAGGCTGAAGTCGAGCACGCACTCGAGCGTTTAATGACTGGTCGAACGGTTATTGTCGTTGCGCACCGTTTGTCGACGGTGCAACGCGCCGATCATATTGCTGTAATTGTTGATGCGAAAGTTGCCGAATACGGCAGTCATAACGAGTTGCTCGCGCGCAACGGTCACTATGCCGAACTTGCTCGCGCCTGGCAAAAGTCTCACACAACTAGCTAAGTCTTATCTTCACCTTTGCGTCAAGGCCTGGCGCGAATGGCGATGTGTCAAGTTCAAGTGTCATATTACTCGCTGTTGCGAGTTGTGCCGCGACTGCTAGACCCATTCCGCTACCTTGATTTTCTCTCGAACCATTTGAGTCAACTGACGGCGATCCACGCCAGAAGCGATCAAATGCGTGTGCGCGTTGCTCGGCCGAAAGACCTGGTCCTTGGTCTCGAACTGTGATTGTCAAGAATTCAGCATCTTGCGCAGCATGAATCTCGATCTTTGTGTCGCGCGGCGAATGCTCGATTGCATTATCTATGTAATTTCCGAGAATTTCGCGCAGGGCGAGGGGGCTGGTGCGACAAGATATTTGCTCGCGTACACAATTAGATAACTCAATAGCATTTTCTTCAGCAAGAAACGACCACTCGTCACATATTTCTTGGCATACCTTTCTAAGATCGACATCTTCAATTTTCAACACAGCGCCCTCGGTGCGAGCCAATCTCAATAACTGCTCGGTGAGATTCGAGAGTCTGTCAGTCTCATTTAGCGCCGCATCAATGTGGTCGCGTGCGAGATCGGGAGAGTCAACGATGGTGTTGTTCGCTTGCTCAAGTCGAAGGCGCAACGCGGTTAGCGGGGTTCGCATTTGATGGGCTGCATCGCCCGAAAAAGAACGCTGTCGCTCAAGCATGTTGCGCACGCGAGTTGCCATCGAATTAAACGAACGGGCCAATTGTTTTGTTTCAATTGGTCCTTGCTCAGAAACTTCAGTTGACAAGTCGCCGGCAGCGATTTTGTCGGTGGCTTTTCTTAAAACTGTGATCGGGCGCGAAATAAGCGAAGCCAACATAAACGCGGCAAACACTGCGATCGCCAGAGAAACGGCGGCTGCAAGAGCGAGTGATCGTACGCGTTCGGCGACTCGCGCGTCAATGGTGCTTTTCGGGTAGGTGAGTCGCACGACACCTAGCACCTGCTCGCCCGAAAATATTGGCACCGCAACGTAGATCAAACTTTCACCGATTGTGTTAGACGCACGGACGCCCGAGGCAAAAGAGCCAAGTAAAGCAGTGGCAACCTCGGGTCTGGTCGCATAGTCTTCTCCGGCAATATCTGTCGGTGATGTCGACGCAAGAAGATATCCGTTGCGGTTAGTGATGACTGCGGTTGCATCGTTTGTCGTCGCGAATTCATCAAGAACAGTCGACGCCTCAGCGCGCGCCAAGACGTCGTTTTTTGCGATGAACGAATTGACTTTGCCGCTCAGTACATAGGCATCGCGCTCGAGAGTGGTGATCAGACGATCGCGCTCTGTTCTCGAAATATATGACGCCAACGGCACATCGTGGGCAACAAGTACGAGTGCGATAACTCCGACGACTACGCCTAGAAATCGAAGCTTCATGAATTGATCTCGAATCTGAAACCGACGCCACGCACTGCTGTTATCCAATCTGGGTGACCCAGTTTTTTTCGCAATGCTGCAACGTGGGCGTCAAGAGTTTTCGTTGGTCCATACCATTCTGTGTCCCAAACTGTTTCGAGAATCTCATTGCGTCGATGCACGACCCCGGGCTCATTTGTCAAATATTCGAGCAGATCAAATTCTTTTGTGGTTAGTTCGATTTCTGCGCCAGCGACAGTGACCCTTCTTGTGGCTGAATCGACTGTCAGATCGCCGATCACAGTCGTTGTCGAAATAGCTGAGTCTTGAGGTGTGATTCTTCGCGTCACTGCTCGAATTCGAGCAACAAGTTCGCGCAAACCAAATGGCTTGGCGACATAATCGTCGGCGCCAGTCTCAAGACCGAACACCCTGTCAATTTCATCTGCCCGTGCCGTCAACATAATTATTGGCACTCGTGACGTCAGGCGCACTTGTCGACATACTTCAAAGCCATCGAGATCAGGCAAACCGATATCAAGCAGCATCACATCAAAATCGGTCGCCGCAATTGCTTGTGCGCCAGTGGCCACATGAGTCACGGTCATGCCGGCAGATTGCAAACCGAGCATCAATGAAGTGGCGATCGCCTTATCATCTTCAACAACTAGAACTCGCACACTTATATTGTCGTATAGAAAGAGTCGTTTCGTGCAGTGTTCTGGTCGCCAAACGGTTATTCCACAAAAAATTGGATAAATCTTTGACATTGCTTGACCAGTCTTTTACTCGACGATCCCTATGTTTGGGTGCATGAAAACATCAATCGCCACAACAGTTTCAATTGCCGCAGTTTTGGTCGCCGGTGGTGCCGCTTTCGCGGTGAATTCGCAGGCATTGAATGGAGGCTCTCCGGCGAGCGAATCGGTGCCAGAAGTGCAGGTTTTAAGTCTTTCCGCAAACCCATCGGCGTCAAATGCCTCAGCCACCACGACCGTGCCCGGCACACAGACAACAATCGGTTCGCCCGAAGTCGACGCCCAAAACGAATATGAACTTGCCGGGGTAGGCGTCGTTTCGCTCAAACTTTCGTCGAACACATTGGCCGTCGCCAAAGTTCAGCCAGTTGTTGGCTTTACCTACTCAACTTGGCAAATCGCCGCCGATCAAGTTCGGGTCGAGTTTCTTTCGACAACTAGTGATATCGAGTTTCGTGCCCGACTGATCGACGGTCGTGTGGTTACCGATGTGCATTCGAGCGATATCGCACGAAAATCAAAAGTTCGTAGCGATGATGACGATGAAGATGATGAATATGAACACGAGGGCAATAAAAAGCATGAAGATCGCGATAAACACGAACAAAACGAAGGGCACGACGATGACGACTGAACGAAATCTCGACCATCTGTCTGGTGCAAACCGCAAACGCGACAAGCATCCGGCACGATCTGCACGAATTTTGACAACAGGGTTTTCAATCGCCGCGGTTTTAGGTCTCACTACTGGCTATTCTGCCGCAGCAACTAAAAAAGTTGTTGACAATGCGAGTCAAAACAATGTCGAAAGTGTCAAGGCTTCAGTGGCGGTATTGCAAAGTCTTGTTGCACAAATACCTCAACCTGTGGCAGCCGCTGTGCCAGTCGATTCGACGACACTGGGGCTCGCGGTCAGTTCACCGAAAAGTGCAATTGTGGCGATGCCCCTGCAAGTGCAACAGCAACGCCAAAGAATTCAGATTCAAGTGCCCGCGACGCCAAATCCCGCGACAACTTCTAGTGGCTCAAAATAGTAGTTACAAAGTTCGTCTGAAAGTTCTTCAATGACAACTCGGTTCGCCACATCGCAAATTATTGAGCGCTCGTTCGCGGTCATGGGCAACACCGCACATATTTCGGTCGTCGATGGAGTCGATGCTGATTTAGATTTTGCGCAATTCCGACTAATTGAACTTGAAAATTTATGGAGTCGTTTTTTGACAACCAGCGAAATTTCACAGTTAAATCTTTCTGAAGGCGCGCCAGTTTCAGTGCACGCCGAAACGATTCGACTCGTTAAATATATGAAGGTCGGTCGGCAGGCCACGAACGGATTGTTCGACCCGACTCTGCTGCCAGCACTGGTTGCAAATGGTTATGGTCGCTCGCTTGTCGAACCTTTGCACATAACTTTGTTGCCTGGTGGCGCAAAGTTCAATCAACCACTTGACATGGTCGTTATCAACGAATCGAGTCGCACGATTTCTATGCCAAAAAACTTAACTCTTGATCCTGGTGCTATCGGCAAGGGTCTTGCGGCAGACATCGTCGCCAACGAACTGATGCAAAGAGAGGTCGCGGGTGTTTGCGTAAATGTCGGTGGAGATATCCGTTGTATTGGTCGCGGCAATGATTCAGATTCATGGCGGCTTGACGTTGCTTCGCCCTTTGATGAATCGCTAGTTGGCTCATTGCGTTTGCAAGATGGGGCAGTGGCAACTTCGAGTGTTCGCGCAAAAACATGGTTGCATAACGGTGCAATGAAGCATCACGTGCTCGTGCCAGATACCGGGGCGCCGCGAGACACGTTTGAAAATAGTTTTGTACAGGCGACTGTTGTAGCGCACGAATGCGTTTGGGCCGAAATTTTTGCAACGGCGTTGTTGGTCGGCGAACCTAGAAACGGGTTTGCAATGGTCGACGAGAATGATCTCGCTGCACTTGCTGTTATGGCTGACCAAAAAGTGTTTCGTTCATCGTCGTGGTCGAGGTTCGATGTTTAATAACCCACAGTTTTGGTGGTTTTTGTCTCGAGCATCGGGCATTGTGGCGTGGGCTTTGTTGACTGGTTCGGTTCTTTGGGGCATCTTGTTGGCCACGAGAATGCTCAAGGCGATTGATCGTCCGGCATGGTTACTCGATCTACATCGTTGGTTGAGTGCCTTGACAATTTTTGCCGTCGCGTTGCATTTGGTTGCACTTTATGCCGATTCATATGTCGAGTTTTCGGTGACCGATCTTATGGTGCCATTTGTTGCTACTTGGCGACCATTCGCCGTGGCGCTCGGTGTTTTTGCCACATACCTGCTCCTAATTGTTCAGGTTTCTTCGTTGCTAATGAAGCGTTTGCCAAGAAAAATTTGGCGATCAATTCATCTCACTAGTTATGTGATGTTCGTTTTTGTCATCTTGCATTCTTTTCTCGCCGGGCACGATCGCGGTGCGTCGATGTTCGTCTCATTTTCTGCCGTGCTCATTTCGGTCACCGCGATCGCCACAGCGATCAGAGTTCGATATGCAACTAGTCCATCAAAAACAACAACAAGAAAGGCAATTATTAATTTATGATTATCGCAATTTCGAAAATATTTGGTCTGCCGGCGCACCCACTCTTTGTGCATGTGCCGATTGTCTTGATTCCATTGGCGTTAGTTACGGCTTGCCTTGCCGTTTTCAAAAAGTTTCGGCGAGAGCTGCTTGTCGCAACTGCCGCGATGGCTGTGATCGGTGCAACTTTTCTTTCACTAGGTGTAGGTTCCGGTGAGGCCTTAAAACACGATCTTCCTCGGTCCGAGGCGATTCACGAACATGCCGAAATGGGCGAGCAGTCACAGGGTCCAACTATCGCATTTGCAATTTTGGCTGTAAGTGCAGTAGCTAGTGGTGAGGCGTTACGTCGAAATCTTGTTGTGAAAGGCAAGTCGTTGCCGAAGTGGTCTGCGACTGCACTTCTTGCTCTTACTCTCGCTGGTGGAGCGGTGGCTACGGCTGTTGTTTCACAAGCTGGCCACTCAGGCGCAAAAGCAGTTTGGGATTCACGCCTTGCGCAAACTAAACCGTAGATTTTGAAAGATCGCCAAAAATCACACGCCCCAAGTTGAGCGGTGCTCGTGCCGAAAACTGCACACCGCAAGTTGAACGGTGCCGCAACTCGCTAGCGCACTTTAGATGTCGGCGAGAATGTGTTCGAGTTTGAGTTTGGGTTCGTCGACTTCGAGGCGTTGTAGGCGATAACGGTTTTCAAATAAAGCAACTAGTGCTCCGTCGCCGCGTTTCAAAATGCGCACCCCGCCGATTTGGCGCAAGCGATCTGCGCTCTCTTCATCAGTGACGCGAATTGCTTGATAGGCGAGCGAACTAATTTCGGCTGGCGAATTAAATTCGTGTTCAAGACGATGCGAGAGCACTTCAAATTGCAACGCACCAACCGCGGCCAAGATCGGGTGCGAGTCGCCGACATCGGGGTCGCGCAAAACTTGCACCACGCCTTCTTCATCGAGTTGTGCGAGCCCGCGGCGAAATTGTTTGACGCGCGAACTCTCGATTGGCCTCGCTGTTGCATAAACCTCGGGGGCAAATCGCGGCACCGCTGGGTATTCGACGCGTTGCGATGTGTAAAGCGTGTCGCCGATCTTGAGACCGGTCGCATTGATGAGACCGATCACATCGCCAGGAAACGCATCTTGAATAATCGTGCGATCTGAACCAAACGCCGATGTCGCATACTTCGTGCTCAATTCTTTTTCGGTGCGCGAACAGGTGACATCCATGCCGCGTTCGAATCGGCCCGTGCAAACCCGTGCGAACGCCAGCAAGTCGCGATGTCGGGGGTTCATGTTCGCCTGAATTTTGAACACAAATGCTGAGAACTCGTTGTCGAGCGACTGTGGTTCGCCAGCCAAATTTTGTCGCGCAACTGCCGCAGGGGCAAGATCGATCACAGCGTCGAGCAACATGCGAACGCCAAAGTTTGTTAGCGCTGAGCCGACGAAGACGGGCGTTGTTTCTCCTGCGAGAAAAGAGTCAAGGTCAACATTTGCGCCGATCTCGTTGAGCAGGGCACACCCTTCGAGTGCGGCTTGCCATGCAGGGCCTTCTTCAGTTGCGGCGCGATCGTTCGGCACGATTTCTTCTGGGGCTGCCGAACCACCACGAGCAGTACGAGTAAAACGAATGAACTCATTCGTGCGACGATCGATTACGCCGCGAAAGTCACCAGGAATACCAACTGGCCAAGTTGCGGGCGTCGGGCGCAAACCAATTTGCTTCTCAACTTCGTCAAGCAACTCGAGTGGGTCGCGACCAGGGCGATCGTATTTATTAAAAAATGTCAGCACGGGCAGATTGCGCGATCGACAAACTTGAAACAGTTTCAGCGTTTGTGACTCGATGCCTTTGGCGATGTCGAGCACCATGACGACGGCATCGACGGCAGCCAGCACGCGATACGTATCTTCAGAAAAGTCTTTGTGGCCAGGTGTGTCGAGCAGGTTAAACACATGATCGCGATACGGAAACTGCAACACGGTCGACGAAATTGAAATGCCGCGCTCGCGTTCGAGCGCCATCCAGTCTGATGTTGAAGATCGTGCACCGGCCCGGGCCTTAACTGCGCCGGCTTCTTGCACCGCACCCGCATAAAGCAAAAACTTCTCGGTAAGCGTCGTTTTGCCCGCGTCGGGGTGCGAAATGATGGCGAATGTGCGGCGGCGCGCAGCCTGAAACAGAACGTCGTTTTCTTTGCTCATCGCCAAACTTTCACTTGCGTATTCTACGCGGGTCTAGTTTGCAAATTGCCTTTCCGCGGTTGGGATTATGTTGCGATGAGCCGAAGGGTGAGTAGCGACAACCAAAAACTTGCTGACTTTTCCGTCATTTAGCTTCGCAAAAAACATTGACGCGGCAAAATATGATGCGCATGCAGTCGTGAGAACTGCTCGATAACTAAGCGTGCTGGTTGCAGCAATGCCGATGACCCCACCAGATATATAGGCAGCGTTGTAAAGCACGTCGTATGTGGCAAATATCTTGCCGATACTCGCTTTTGGCGAGTTGGCTTGAATAGTTGCGTCTGATCGAACCCGCAAATTTTGAAAAGCGAAGGCACAAAGCAACACACTGCCAAGGGCAATTCGTGGATGAGCAAAGGCCGAGGCAACACCGATGACAACACTTGCAAGGGCGAAGGCGATGACGGTGACTGATCGTCGTGGAAAGTGCTCTGAGATCCATTCGGCACTGATTGAACCAAGAAATGAACCAGCAGCCGAAAAACCCAGCACTGCAAGATAACCAGTTGTCTGCATGTTGAATGATTTGTCGATCATTACGGCGATGCTGGCGATACAGATGCCCAGTAAAAAGCGGTGAGTTGCAGTTGCCGACATTGCAAAACGGGTTTTGGGCGATCGTAGATGCTCGACTAGTCGGCGATAGTTCAGCTTGTTGAAACTTTGACGACCTCCACCAATTTTTGTCTTAATGCGGCCGTAGTTTCGCGCGGCAAAGAGTTGTAGTAGTGCCGCGATTACAAAACTTACAGCGGGCATTCGATGAGTAAGTGCAAAATAAATCGAACTGCCGCACGCACCTGCGAGCACGCTCAGAATCAATGAACTTGAGTCGGCAGCGACGAGTTCGTGGCGTCGAACCAAAAACGAAAGTGATGTCGCTCGTGCCGTGTAAAGAATTCGGGTGAGGCCGAGAAGAACGCAAAAGCACAGGTAGCCGACGATTCTTCGCCCCGAAAAAAATTCGATTGTTGCGAATACTGCTGAGGCAGTGAATGCAGCACGTGCCAAGTGGCCTCGGCTGAGAAGTTTGACGCGATCGAATCGATCTGTCAGGTCGCCGGCGATCGGACCAACCAAAATCAACGGAATGAGCGAAACGATCAGGGTTGACGCCATCGCTGTGAGCGACGGGCCATCGCTGAATTTGAAGACCAGAACATTCGCCAACGTAATGGTCGTCAGCGCGTCTGCAACTTGCGACGAAAACTGGGCGCTCATTGCGCGTCGAAAATCGATGTACTTGAATAGGTCGCGACGGCGCACGTGCACCGCTGTGGTGGTGCGACGCAATTGCTTCACGAATTAATTGTGCTCGAGGCTCTTGGTGCAGATTGCTGATTTTGGTTAACAGCAACTGAATATTTGGTTACTCGTCTAGTCTTTGTAGCCATGAAACCGATCGTGCGCAAAATTTTAGGTCTTGTAGTTGTGGTGGCGGTTGGGGCGGTGGCTGGTCCTTGGGTTTATATCAACCTGATTAAAGATGAAGCGCCCGAGGCGTTGACTCTTGAGCCGGCAACTATAACTATCGCGCCAGAATCATCGACGACGATTGCTGCCGAGTCGACAACAACAACTGCACCAGCGAGCACAATCGACGGCGAGTGGAAAGTTGTCGCTGAATCAATCGTCGGCTATCGCGTCAAAGAAACTATCGTCGGTCAAAAAACCGAAGGCGTCGGTCGCACTTCAGAGATTACGGGTTCGCTGACAATTGTCGGTGAGCAAGTTACTGCTGCCGAATTTACGGTCGACATGACAACACTTGTGAGCGACAGCACTAGACGTGACCGACAGGTCAACACACGCATTCTCGACACGGTCAATTTTCCGACGTCGACTTTTGTCTTGAAAAAACCGATCGTTCTCACGCCAGAGGCGCTTGCCGGCAGCGACTTCAGCGTCGACACAACAGGCACGCTCACATTGCGGGGCGTCACAAAAGACATTGATCTCACGCTGAAAGCGCGATTAGTTGACGATGTAATTGAAGTGAACGGATCAATTGAGATTGTGTTTACAGATTGGTCGATACCAGACCCGAGTATTTCAGGGATTATCGTCGTCGATCGCGGCTTGCTCGAGTTTTTAATTCGGTTCGCGCGTTAAGCGCTAGTAACAGTCACGTAGATGCCGCCGTTAGTTTCGCTCGCGTCGTAGCGAGTTAGTGGGCGGGCAGCGGGGCCATTAATAACGGCACCAGTTTCGGGGTTAAATCGCGAGCCATGAAGCTCGCACTCGAGCACAGCACCAACACGACCAACGGGAAACCCTTGGTGGGTGCAATTAACTCGCAATGCAGTAATGCCCGCACTGGTGCGAGTTAAAACAACGCCCGTCGTGCCACCGTTTGGCGCGGGGGCGTTGACAACTTTCGTTTTGCCAAGTTCGAGTTCTGCGCTTTCGAGCACACGCACAGTTATCACTTTCGTTGTCGCTTCACCAGGCTTTCGACGCCAAACAAGTTTGCCTTTGGCATTGCGGCAGACAAAAGTAACGCCGTCAACCGTGCGTTCTTTGCCTTTAACTTTGCAAGGTGCACCGGCCGATATTGCCGGCGTTGTTGCCGCAGCGCGCCCGCCAGTTATCAGCCACGCGAACGATGCAACTGTCGCCGAAATAAATGCGCGTCTAGATGACTTGCTTGACATCTTGAAATTTTAAAGCCACTTATATTTGTGAAACAACCTGAACAAGACACCACAGACAAGAACTAATGCACCAACTACGACAAAGTATCCGTAGCGCCATTGAAGTTCGGGTAGATACTTAAAATTCATGCCATAGATGCCGGCGACCATCGTTGGCACTGCGCCGATGCCGACCCAAGCCGATATTTTTCTCATGTCGGCGTTCTGTTGGGTTTGAATTAGCGCCGCGTTGGCATGAAGTGCCGCATTAATCAACTCGTTCATCGATTCGACCTCGTCGATGACCTTAAGCAGGTGGTCACGCACATCAGAAAAGAGTTGCGCTGAGTCTGGGTTGACATTGCGTACTTTGCCCGACGCCAATAGTTCGATCGGCTGCACCAGCGGCATCACGGCACGACGAAATTCGATGATCTCTCGCTTTACAAAATAGAGTTGCGTCGCAGGTGCGGGGTGCTCGTCGTCGAACACAGAGTCTTCGATTTGGTCGACATCTTCGGCCAGATGCGCACAGACATCGACATATTGATCGACCAATCGATCGACGAGTTCGTGAAGTACTGCCGTTGGTCCGCCGGCTAATCGATCGGGGTGGTTCTCGAGGTCGGCACGAATTGAACGCAGTGGCATCGCCTCGCCGTGGCGCACGGTCACGACGTAGTCGGCAGCAAACATCACGGTCATATCGCCGAGCACGACGCGTTCGGTCTTGGTGTCGTAGTTGATCGTCTTCAGTAGCAGTGTCGAGTGCTCGTGATATTGATCGAGTTTCGGGCGCTGCTTGCCTGACAACGCATCTTCAACAGCGAGCGGGCTCAGATGAAATCTGTTTTGAAAAATTTTTAGTTCGGGTTCGGTTGGGTCGATCAACCCGACCCAGGTGAACGCGTTTTGCGCACCGGGCACCGACTCTTGCAACCTCTTGCCGTTTAGATATTTTGCCTCGTCTACCAGCACGTTTTCAGAGTAGTGCAGTTCGTCGGTTAGTTGGCTTCAGCAGCAAGCGCCAGCCATGTCTCTTCGGCGGCATTAACTTTGGCTTGAGCCTTGGCTAACTCTTCGCTAATTTTCGCCAACGCAATGTGATCATTGCCCGCTGAGGCAATCTGCGCTGTGATTTTTTCGAGTTCGGCTGTGGCTTTGGCCAGAGCAGTTTCAGATTGAGCGATTAGACGTCGCAACGTGCTCGGGCTCTTTGCCGATTTTGGATTTTTTGGCTTTTGTGCGAGTTCGGCAGCCGCAACATTCGGTGTCGAAATTAATTTGCCGCGTTGCGAACCAGACATTTGTTCGGTTGGCGCTGCGCTACGTTGCTTCAGCCACCCGGCGACTCCGCCGCGTACAACTGCGGCACCGCCGACACCGTCAAGTGCGAGCACGTCGATCACTGTTCGATCAAGAAAGACTCGGTCGTGACTGACGACGACAACGATGCCTGGCCATTCGTCCAAATAATCTTCGAGCGCACGAAGTGTGTCAAGGTCTAAATCGTTGGTCGGCTCGTCAAGCAACAAAACATTTGGTTGCTCGATCAATGTCAACAAAAGTTGCAGTCGGCGTCGTTCGCCACCCGACAGCGTCGAAATCGGTGCGTATTGTGTGTCGCCGTCAAACCAAAATTGGCGCATCAACTGATTGTCTTCGATTGAAGGTTGACCTTTGTCGCCAGCAACCGCTTCGCGAACACGTTGGTTGAGATTTAACTCGCGACCAAGTTGGTCGTAATAACCGATTTTCACTGTGCTGCCAATATCAAGATGACCGTGAGTAGGTTTCAGTCGACCCGAGATTAAATCGAGCAGTGTGCTTTTGCCTGCGCCGTTTGGTCCGACGATGCCGAGGCGATCGCCCGGTTCGAGCAGGTGATTGAACGGATTCAAAACGAGCGCGCCCGCATCATCGCCGCTAGCGCCGGGTTTTGCACTTGGCCACGAGAAGCCAACGCCGACGAGCTCGATTCCTTTTGAGCCGAGCCTCTGACTGCCAAGTGACAAACCAATTTCGCCAGATCGGGCTGCGGCTTCGGGTCGACGATTTACGAGTTCAGTCGCGGCGTCGATTCGCGCTTTTGGTTTTGTCGTGCGCGCCGGTGCGCCGCGACGCAACCATGCGAGTTCGGTTCGTGCCAAATTTTTGCGCTTCTGTTCGGCAGTTACGGCTTGTTCTTCGCGCTCAATTCGCGCAGCGAGATATGCGGCATAACCCGACCCAGCATTGCGATTTGCAGGCATGTGCAGATATGCCTTGCCGCGATCGATCTCGAGAACTTTTGTCGTCACGCGATCAAGCACGTGACGATCGTGCGTCACCAAAATCAAACCACCGCGAAAATTTGCCAGCCATTCTTCGAGATAGGCGATGGCGTCAAGATCTAAATGGTTTGTTGGTTCGTCAAGAATCAGTGCATCCCATTCGCTGACGAGAAGTTTGGCGAGCGCAACTCGCTTTTGTTGACCGCCTGAGAGTTCGTTTGTTTGCGCGTCGATCAAACCCGACATACCAAGGCGGTCGAGCATCGCTTCGCCACGCCAATCTTCAGATACGGCGTCGCGAACTGAACCCTTTGGCAACACTGGTTGTTGGGCGAGCATGCCGATGCGTGCACCGCGACCGTATCGCACGACGCCCGAATCGGGCGAGTAATCGCCACTTAAAATTCGCAGCAAAGTGCTTTTGCCGCAGCCGTTTAATCCGACGACGCCGATGCGATCACCGTCGCTCAAGGTCAATGAAATGTCGTTGAATAATGGGCGATTCGGTCGAGAGGCTTTTAGGCCTTGGGCGTCGATCAGAATCACAGCCCCTTAGGCTATGCCTCGCGCGCAACGACAAGACGATGATGCTTATTTGATTTTTGCAAACAGCGCAGGAAAAACTTTTGAAACTTTCGCGGTGAGATAGTCGCCGTATGTGCCTGTCCATGCTTGAACACTTGTGTTGTCCCAACGGCGAGCAGCGTCGTCGCTCGGTGGCGTTCCGTCTAGTGGCAACGGTTCGACGGTTGCGTTCCAAGATGGGTCGATAAAAAATGGATAACTCATGCGCTCACGACCGCTGACGTTGCGAACGCGATGTGGCGTCGAGCGATA
>Ga0214919_10006560_pt1 | contig 15962 bp, 19 predicted proteins | sample LL1503_MetaG_FD_177994 | JGI IMG/M metagenome (GOLD analysis project Ga0214919, IMG submission 177994) | Freshwater microbial communities from Lake Lanier, Atlanta, Georgia, United States - LL-1503 | ecosystem: Environmental > Aquatic > Freshwater > Lake | place: USA: Georgia | collected... | reverse complement strand
ATACCACTGTAATCTTTAATTTTTAATAATCTATCAGTACCTGATACTTGAACTAAAAAATTTTCTAATTTATAAGCCATTATATTATTCTAATTTTTTAAGAAGTTATATTTAAATTTACAATTACACCATCTAAGTAATTTTGAGCAATATCTGAGAAATCAAAAGATAATGAGTGAGTTCCTGTTGATGTTATTGACGAAACTAAATTACTTTCAGTTCCAAGTAATATTAAATTTGATCCAGTTATTGACATAATACCATCTCTTCCATCAACTACTGAATTAATCAATAATCCAATTAAGTCATTTTTAGTAATTACATTAGAAGTACCATAAGTTGATAACGATATAGAGGTTGAGAACGTATATCCGGTTACACTATAAGAACTTCCACCAACATAAGTAGGTACTGAAGAAGTTAATGATGATGAAATAGTTGCTCCAGTTCCACCAACATATGTATTGAAATGGATTACTGGGTCTACACCATCAGCCAATGGGTCAATATTTGCAATATCAATACTTGGATTTGATAAAACATAACTAAGTATTGAATGAGCTTGAACAGCATCATACTCTGTTAAAAACATTAAAAGTAATGTTCCTAATGTTTCATCATCAATTGTTAAAATAGTTGATGTTCTTGTTATTGAGTTAATACTTGATAAATTAATGTATATAAGAGGTCTATTATTAACATCACTAATAACAATTGATTCGCCTACTATATATGATGATATATCTGTATAAGATAAGCCAGTAAATGAAGTACCTGATTGATTAATAGTATCTGGAAAAAATGTGTATGTATCATCAACAACAGCGACCATTACATCTAAAGTAACCGCATATTTAGAATTTGGATTAGTTAAATATAACTGTTTAATTCTATTAGTTGAGTTACCAGTTAAAACTATTAATTGATTAAAAGAAAATCTTGTTGAAAGATTATCATAGTAATAATAATCAACATAATTATCTTCTTCATTCACGGATGATGTGTTATAAGTAGCTTTTATAGCTAGGAATGTCGCATTATCCCCAAGTCCTAAATGGTTAAGTAAATAATTAGCTTGACCAGCTTTAAGGACTACTCTACTTTTAAGTAATTGTTTATATGGAATTCTTATATCACTACCGATTAGTCTTTCTACGGTATTAACTCCTTCGATAGCAACAATGTCTGATCCTTGTAATTTAATGAACTGACCACTATTACCGAATATTGTATTTCCAGGGCAACCTATACACATGTTTAAGTTTTATATTTAACTTATATATTAAATCTAAAACTTTAAAGTATATTAATATTGAATATCTCTTATATCTATTAGATACTTTTCAGCAACAGGAATTTGATCTAACTCACTGATTCTAGTAATTCTTATCATTTGACCTTTATTTATATCTAAATAAGGACTATTTGATAAAATAGATGACGAGGCAGAATGTATTGTTAATGGTAATTGTCCACTACCATAATCAACAAAATCATTATTACTTGTGATATCTAATCTAATCATAGATGATGTTGTTCCAACAGAATTAACAAGATATTGACCAGAAAAATCAAAAACTGAACTGGTCCCTAAAAATAAGTTATTAACAGTATATGTATCACCCTGTTTTATAGAGTTATAAACAACATATGCATTAGAATTCAATGTCAACTCTAATAAATTATTAGAAGTTAATGTGATATCTGAATTAAGGTCTATTTCAAATTTAAAACTCTTCCAAGTCTTTGCAGAATTCGGTTGAGTAGTAGTTTTATTATAAAATACCGGTAAGTCAATATCACTAATAATTAGAGTTTCAACTTGAGTCTCATCAACTGCAGATGCTGTAGCAATACCCAAAGGATTTATAGTTGAGATATAAATATCTAATTTTTTATTCTCAGATGATAAGTCTGTTCCAGTTACAAGTATATCAATACTTTGTCTAAATTCTAAATCAGAATCGAGTAATAATTTTAAATTATCATTATTTGGTAATGTTAGAGAAACTTCATCGTTATTAACGATATGTACCATAAAATCTTTATATTTAGGAACAGTAATACTAACTGGTATTATTCCAGTAGTATTATACATATCAGTAGCATTATAAATTTCAATAGATTTATACTTTCTATCAATACTATTATATTTTATACTAGGTGGAACTGTTTCCGAGTTTAACTCAACTTCAATAGTATCTGAAGATTCAGTCTGCATAGTAGAATAAAGTCTAAGTAATTCTTCTAAATTAGATATCTTAGCATTTATTGTTGCAAAATCTGTCTGTGAGTATAATAATTGTTTAATAGAAAGTATTTGGTCTTTTAAAGACGAATGTTCACTAATAACATTCAAGAAACTATCATTAGCAGAAGCTAATCTCTTCATAGCCTCATTGAATAGATTCATACTAAATACCGAATTCACAGCCTCAGGATTATATGCCTCAACTGGATTATCGTGTATAATATTGAAATTTAAATTAAGAGCAAACGCATATGACGTTCCATCTTGACTACCATTCGTGGCTAACTTTTTATAAGGTGGAAATCTTAAACCAATCTCAGCATCTTTTGGATTGTTATCTGGATGGTCTAAGAATGATATACCATATAAATTTGTCTTTTTAGTGCCTGTATTATCCTCAACAGTATAATACCAAAGTATAGCATTAAATTCAAAATCAGATGGTGGTGTATTATTAACTTCTAAAGCATTAAACTGGTCAAAGTTTGAAAGAGCCCTATCTGGTAAATTCATTTTAACATAGTGAGCTATGTCAAAATCTAATATTATACCATCTACGGTAGATCCATCTACTACAGGAGCATTTATATCACCATTAACACCGTAGTAATCACCGCTTCTTCTTAATGAGTCACCATTTGAAACCTCATATGTATAATCTTCAGTATCAAAATGTCCATAATATGAACCAGGATAATTTTGAGGACTGCTAACAATCGGAGATGAGAATAACTCAGATCCTAGTATCTCAGGTTGATATTGGTTTGGTATTATTGGAAATACCATACCTGGCTTATAATTAACATCAGCCATCGTTCTAAATAGGATATCCGGAGTTCTACCAGTGTGGTCAGGAACGTGAGCATATACCTCAGTATAAGCCTTATTTGCTTCTTGTACATTAGAAACACCGTTAACCTCACCAATATATTTAATTAATCTATGATAAACAATCTTACCAACACCATCCTGACTACCAGGTGAGGTTATAAGAGTTGGAAAATCTACTATAATATCGTGAGCATCATCCATATTTACAGACACTGCTAAAATTCTAAATTTAACTGGAGACCAGGTAGTCGAACCCGCTCCAAATACATCCTCTATAAGAGGTATATCTGTTATCCCAGAAACTTCAATAACATCACCTGCTCTAAAATTAGTTATAGAGTTCATAATAAACTTTAGAGTTTGTTCACCAGCAGATACAAAAGTGCCACTAGATGGAGAAACAACTGAATCGATATCAATTATTGTATAATCAGTAACTTCTCTTTCTTTCCAAAGATATTCTTTAAAATAGGTATCATCTGCAATATTGTTTCTTTGGAATTCTGTTAAATTATCGAAATATTCATCTTCAGGAAGAGCTGGCTCTAAACTAATTAATCCTAGTTTTTTACACCATTTGAAAAATATTTTTTCAGCAGTTGTTTCTAAAGCAGTATTATCATAATAATATTCAGTATTATTTAATCTAGATTCTCTAATTGTGATTTCATGATTAGCTACATAATTTCTAAGAGATTCAATTACTTGGTCTGCAAAATTTTCAGGTTGAGTTATTGATTCTGTGCTAAATGTTCCAAAATCCCAATATAAATTTTCCGAAGCTGTTCCACCAAGATTATCTTCTTCTACAAGATTTTGAATTGGAAAGTCCAATAAAACGTATTTTGAAAAATACATTTTATAATTAGAATTTTGGTAAGCTGCAGATATATCTTCGGCCGCACCAGGGAAAGCATAAAATGATGTTCCGTTTTGTTTTAAAAATTTATAAAGTGGTGTAACCATTATTAATTTAAATACTTTTTGTATATATATTTAGATATTGATGCTCTACAAACAATCTTATTTATTTTAACTATAATTAAAAATTAAACATTTAAAATGATTGGCGACATATTTTACTTTATTGGACTACTTATTCTAATAATGTCATCTTCAAATCTAATAAACTTTTTAAAATTCTTTGAAATCAGAAAATGGGCATTGACCTTTAAAAAAGTTACAGGAAAAGACGTTGATAGAAAAGATTTTAAATCTAACGAAGATTATAATATATTTACAATATACTCTACCTTTGTTCTCTTTGAATCTATTTGGTTTCTACTTGGATTAATTACATCGAGTTGGTATATCTTTTTAGGACTAACAACCATAAGTGTATTAGTTAGAATTGTTAATTTTCTAAAGATAGATTTTATATCAAAGATAATAGGATTCTCATTTCAAATTATAAAATTCTTAATAATACTATCATTGATTTTGAATCACTTTCACTTTCACTTAGACTGGCTACAATTATTTAGATAATTCTTTTAAAAATTCTAAAACAGCATTTAAAGTACCAATTATTGTATATTCATACAAACCAAAAGCACCCAATTCTGATGGTGTATTATCATAATAATTAACATCATTAAGACACTCATCTATTTGATTTCTATATTTTAAATAAAAGTCATAAACATCTGAATCATTTATTAAACCCTCAATTTTAACATTTTTTGGATCTTTTATATATGACTCTACAAAAGACTTAAATTCACCACCAGATTTTTCAATAGTTGAATCAACCAGTGACTTTACCTCATCAATTACTTCTTGAAACTTATTAGCTTCTATAGCTTCTGTAAATTTTTTAATTCTAATATTTTTCATTAGTTATATATTAATTTTAAATTTTAATCCAACCATCTTTTTCACTAAAAGTAAATCCATTTTTAGGATCTTTTAAATAGTCTAATGAGAAAAAGTCTTTCTCAGATGCAACATAATATCCACTTATTTTATAAACCCAACCATTCTGTGCATTAGACCACTCGTAACTATCTAATTCATCAGTTTCAATTCTTTGACCATTAATATCATATTGAGGTATGACTTCTAATGGCTCACCATCTGTATCTGTGAGTACATAATATTTATTATCTAAAGGTTCATAATTTGATAAGATATCCTTTTGTCCATATATAAAAGTATCCATATACGGAATATCTCTTACTTTTCCAGTAAATTCTTCTTTACTATATTCTTCGATATTAAACTTCAATCTTATTTTCATTGTAAACCATGAAGATTTACCATCTTTAACATATTCAACCTGTGAACCACTCTTATTTTCTTTTTTGTAAATTAAACCATTTTTAGAAGCGTAATCTATAAATTTATAGTAATCTTGATCAAATGCAGTATAAACTCTATCCATAAATAAACCTTTATCAGTTTGCCAAATAAGTGCTCTTCCGAAAATGTGATTTTCATTATTTAATAATACTAAAAGTTTAACCGGAACATATTGATAGAAATCAATTAAATGTAATTCATCATTCATACAAGAATTTAGAAGTGGATTAGAACTTGAACCATCGTAAGTATAGTTTTTGGATTGATATCCAGAAATAATTTTATTTCCTTCCCAGATTTCAAAATTAAGAACTTTTGAATCTAAACTAGACTTGTATTGATTTACAAACTTTTCAATTTCTGTGTCACTAAATTTAGAACCAAATAACTTTCTAACTAATCTACCTACTTTAATATTAGTTCTATTTTTATGATATATTTCAGTATTTCTACTCAAAGGTTGAATAAATAAATTGAGTTGTCTTTGGTCATCGGTTTTAAAATGTTGCGAGAGCTTCTGAGATGTTGTGAATGATACTGTATCAGGATCATCACCAATATTTAAAAGTGAAATATCAGATGGTTGAAGTCTCATTTTTCTAATCTCTGATGATATTGGAGAATCTATTTCTCTTAGAACATAATCAAATTCTTGGCAAAATTGAAAAGGAACTTCAATTTTCTTATAGTTTTCTAAAATAAAATTAAAAAAGTTTAAAATTTTCATCTCATTATATATAAAAATAGACAAATCGATTTAAATCTTTAATATATAATTAAAATTAAAAGCCTTTTATATGAAACACTTAAAGAAATTCGAAAACTTTTATCTCTCACCAGATGTTGACTCTGATGAACAAGATTACTTAGACTACGCTAAGAAAATGCGTGAGGTAAGACCAGAAGAAGAAATTACAAATCCACCACATCCACATGAAGAGGAGGAGGAATTTGGAATGGAAATGGAACCAATGTCTCACGAGGAAGAGGAAGAATCTGAAATGAGACCAATGGCTCATGAAGAAGAGGAAGAATCTGAAATGAGACCAATGGCTCATGAAGAAGAGGAAGAAGAGGAAGAAAGAAAACACATTATGAGCTTTGAAGCTAAAAATAATTCATATAAAAAAGGTAAAAAGAAATCTAAGCCAGATTTCTTAGATTTAGATAAAGATGGTGATAAAAAGGAATCTATGAAAAAAGCAGCTAAAGATGCTAAAAAAGGAGGTCTAACTGCAGCACAGAAAAAACTACCAGAAGGATTAAGAAAAGCAATTGAAAAAAGAAAGAAATAATTCAAAACCCACTCAATGAGTGGGTTTTTTAGTTTAATATATATTCTATGAGAATTAAAAAATATCAAGACTTTATTTTGGAAACAAATGGTGATGATTTAATTAGTAAATTATCAAAATTAAATATAAAAGATGTAAACTATCTACTAAATGATTTAATCACAGCAGATAGTCAAGAAAAACCCAGAATAATAGAAGAGTTAATAGATGAACTACAATCCAGAAAGATTGATATCTCAGATATGAAGGAGGAATTAAAAAAGTTATCAAGTGAAAATGAGAATAATTAAATTTAATGAATCAGTTGATAAAGAAGAAATTGATGATATTCTTTATGATTTTAAAGACGCTGGTTATGAAATAGAATCAGATATATTTGAAGGCGTTATAAACATAACTGGTAAAATAAATTCTGATATTGATAGAATTGAATTTCTTAAAGAAGTTATAAACTTAAATTCGAGAATAATATCACTTGGATATGAATCCATAAATGAAAAATTACACGTCTACACCGGAATGGTAAATGGTTTATCTGAATGTAGTTTTAAACTTAGATTTAAAGACACTGAGGCTAAAGCCAACAAGGATGTAAATTCATTTGAAGAATTTAAAACATACTTAGAAAAACATTTAGACTTAAAATTTTATGAATGGGACACAGAGGTTTACATACCAGATTTCGATGACAATTATGGATATCGAAAATCTAAAGTTATTCTGAAGCTAGATGTTGATAAAGATAAAGATAAATCATTTGTTATAGTTTTTGAAAAAGGAGATTTAGGAGATATCAACACAAAGTATCAAAAAGAACTATCCGAATTAGTAATAACAAATGACGAATGGGCATCTATTAATCTTTGGTCTATTCCAAATGATCAGAAAGAACAATACTCAGATCCTGAACTTGTAAAGAGGGCTCAATCAAAAGTATTCAAATTTGACAAAAAAGGAATAGAGGCTGTAGAAAAATGCTCACAAGCCTTTAAGCATTAATTTTAACATTTACCTTCTTAATTGCTTCTTGAAACCAATGTGGGAAAAAGTGACCAGAGTATTTCAATAAATCTGAAAAAGAACCATCAATAATAATTGTATCGGCATAGTCCTCATTCGATCTAACAGCTCTACCAGTCATTTGAATCAATCCAGAAATTGTTTTCCAAGTATACCAATCAGGGTTATTTTTCTGTCTTAATTTATTCTTCTGAGAGCCTAAACTTGGATAAGGAATTTTAGCAATTACTTGAAATCTTGCCTTATCATCATCAAAACTAACACCAGTATCCATACTTGGAGAAACTATAACAGTTGGTTTTTCAGTTGCATAGTGCTCTTGCAATACTAAATCTTTATTAGATGAATCGTGATAAACTAATCTTGGATTATTAACATCACGAGATATCCAACTTGCTAACTCAAAAGAATTAGTATGTATGATTCCTTTCTTATCAGGATATTTATTTAGTATCTTTTGAATAAATGGCACATAATTCTTAAAAGTATCTTCTTTTGATTTATAAGACATCTTACCAAGTGGCATATAGTAAATTGGACGATTCTTAACCGGGAAAGGAGATTCAATTGAATAATAAACTGCTTTCTCAATATCCAATCCATTTAATTGACAAAATAGATTTTTATCAAGAATAGTTCCAGACATCAAAAATACCATATCATATTTTGAAAAAACATACTTATCAAGATAATCAAAAGCCCAAATAGGCTCTAATGATAATTCCTTTTGTTTTGTTTTCTCATTATAATTTGATTCTAATACCCAGTTATTAGGATTCGCCTTATATTCATTTAAGAATATTTCAATCTTAGATTGATACTGTTGTAAATCTGTTATAACTTGCATCAATTTAATATCAGAATTTTTACCACCCAATACTTTATTAACAGCATTTTCTCTTTTAACGGATCTTGCATTTCTTTTCTCAGCACTTAAAGACCTTTCAACATCACCAATAGTAGTTGCAATTTCTCCCTGTAAGTCTTTTAGGAAGTCAATATATCCACTAATATTATTAATCTTTTTTAAATCTTTAAGTATTCTGTCCTCATTTGAAAATTTCAATTTCTTAACAACAAACTCAGTTATCTTAATCGTTATAAAGTCAGACATAACATCATCAAAATCATGTGCCTCATCAACAATCAAAACATTACCACCTCTAGAATCCATCATCTTTGTCATATAAAGTTGAAATAGAATATAAAGATAGAAATTAGTCAATGACATTCTACCAGAAACATAACCATCTCTAGCTCCAGAATGAGGACAGAAATCACAACTAGATTTATTTAATCTATTGAATTCATTACCTTGTGCACAAGAGCAAGAGTATTGAGCGCACTCATAGTTTTCTTTACCTTTTAAATCATTGATAGACTCATATGTTTCAACATATTGGTCTTGTAGGATTTTACTATTTGTAATAACGTCAAACTTAGCATTACCATTGACATTTTTTAAATACCAATCGGCAATCATCAAAGCTAAGTGTGATTTTCCAGTACCTACTGGTAGATTAAGAAGAAAGAATTTATTTTCTTTATTCTTTTTATACTCCGCATCGATAAAATCAATACATTCTTGTTGCTCTTTACGAGGCTGATATTTTAGTAAATCTTTTTTAAGTGACATAGTTATAGTTCTGCTTCTAATTGTTTAATTTCATCCATGACTGCTTTATATTCTTCTTTCTTCTGCATCATGATTTTTTTATTCTTCTTTCTGTCGGCATAAACATCATCCAACATCTTCAAAGTAGGTGAGTATCTTTTCTCAAATACTACACCATTAACACAAACAACATGCTTTTCTGGATCAATTTTAATTCGTTGATTACCATTAAAACAATATTCATTTTCTTCTTCGGTCTTAACACCTACAAATGTTTCAGGCGCAATAAAGAACTGAAGTTGTGTTGTTGGATATAGAGATGCAAAGTCATAAATAACACACCATTTATTCATACCAACAACTGGGTCTTTAACCCATCCACCTGCAATTCCTGATTCTCCTCCGCGAACTGCATTCTCATCTTTAAAGAGGATGATATTCTCCATATCACGGAATCTATTTCTCAATACACCCTCTGTAATAGCGAGTGAACCAAGTGCATTATTCATCTGAGAAACAATATCAACTACTCTGATTTTAGCAAGAGCTGAAATAGCAAAAATAATAGAGATATAATTTCTGGCTTCATGTATCTTTTGAACCAGAACGGAGTCAACAGCATTATAATACATAAAAGTCTCAAAGTCGTCCTCATAAAGTTTTTGGAGTGAACCAGTATATTTAATTTTATCCACACCGACCAATTTATTAGATACGAAATCCAATGATGAGCTTTCTTTAACTTTAATCGAAGTATCACATATCTCATATAATTGCATGTAGTCAAATATCATTCTATGTGCTGGAACTTCATATTCAGTGGACCAAACTTTATTAAGTCTTTTAGTAAAGGAGGAAACTGCAGGATCTATTTTAATCTCTTTCCCGTTAACCCATTTACTTAATTTTCTTGAACGGTTTACTAAATATAACCAGTCATAGTTTAAGAAATTCCAACCAGTAATAAGTGGCATTTTCTTAACCATATTATTAAAAAAGTTGTATAACATATCAAACTCATCATCATATTTAATGTATTTGAATTTATATTCAACTTTTGATTTTTCAAAATATTTATTTGTATTAGTTATAATACGATCCTGCATATCTTGTGGCATATCCTTTAATCCCAAAAGAATTATCTTGTCATCATAGACGATGGATATAGATAAAACTTGAGTAGCAGCACCTTCTTTCTTAACTGTTCCATCTGCATTCAATACATCAGCAGCTTCTGGAAAACCATCTACAATTTCAGTCTCGATATCTATAAAGAATATTTTAGGCAAATTGAACTCGAAAATCTCATCTCTTTCTTTTTCAGGAAGAGCATCTAGAAACTCATAAACCGCATATCTATCAGGATGGTTTACCTCAACCTGTTTAACGTGTTTATTATCCCAAGATTTATAATCTGGGTGTCTTTGAGGATCATTTTCTTCACAAGTTACATACTTTAGTGGATTTTCCCAATCATAATATTTTAATTTAATATCGCCGGTTTTATCAACGTAACTTACAACTAATTTCTTCGTATTTATCAAATATTGTGTATCTACTAACATGAATTGTTTTATTATATTTTAATCAAATGTTTAAAAATCACAATCAATATATTCAACCGATTGTCCTGTTCTTGTATTGGTAAATACTAAATCTTCTCTTCTATAAACCTGATAATCAAAGTGTCTTGATACCTTAAAAAGAGTTCTAATAAAAGGTATCTCATCACATGTCTGGATAGTATCTTCATCAACCATCAAACATAAACATTTAGTATCATCTTCAGCTGTAATTTGAATTTGTTCATAATCGTCAGAATCCTTAAACGAATTCTTTTTCCCAAAACAAATAAACTTAGTTATTAAAGATTCATTAGTTTCAGTATAAGTAATTGAGAAATCATCACCTTCTTTTAAATCTGAGATTTCATCTTTAATATAAAGACGAATCCATATATAAACTTTTTGCTTTTCAACTTCTGAACTCAATGGTCCTTGATCGACATCATCTGAAAGATCATCTCTGTCAATTTGTTTGATTTGTTGAACTATACTATCGTAAATTGGATCGTATTCTATTTCTTCATTTATCATATTATTAAATTATTTTATATAGCTATTTCTAAATTAGAACTTAACTTTTTAATGCCATTAATGTTGTGTATTTCAAAATCATCTATTGTGAAATCATAAAACTTCTTATTTGACTTCAATGAGATGTATGGCTGAACATTAATCGATTCTCTATCTAATATTTCATTAAGTGCTTCAAAGTGTCTATCATAAACGTGAAGATTTTGAACAAAATGGCAAAACTTACCAATTTTATAATCCAAATGTGAAGCAATCATCATCTGTAAAGCAACATATTGTATCTTATTAATATAGCCTGCCATTATATAATCATTACTTCTCTGATTAAGAGTTAAATCTAAATAAAATTCACCATTTACTTTTCTAACTGACCACATAGTCTCATAAGCACATGGAAATAATCCATTTGTCTCTTCCAAATCGGAATATTGATACATATTTATTATGTGTCTTCTTCCAAATGGATCATACTTTAAGTTATGTAGTAGTTTATCTATTAAATCATATCTCTTAATTGTAGCACCGTACCGTTGACCAATTGTTTCATCCCCAATATTCCACTCATCCCACCAATTTATACCCATTTCTCTAGCAACGGCTAGAGAATTTGTTTGCTTTTGATATATCCATAAAACCTCTTTTATACCGGTTTTAATGGCAGTATTTCTAAGTGTAGTAATTGGAAACTCACCACTTGATAAATCATATTCCTCAAACACTTGAGTTATAAATTTACTATGTCCTGGTTGACCATCTGCATATTTTGGTCTTGGATCCTCATCAAATGTTCCCTCACTAACAATCTTAACAAGATTTTGAATATAATATTTATCAGCTTTAATCATTTTCAAAATTTTTAATTTTTTCTAATATTTTATTAATCTTATTTTTCTTAAAATCACCGAATAAACTCTTAATGATCTCAGCGTCAATTGATTTACTTAGTTCATCAGATAATATTGAAGTTAATTCATTCTCTACATCTAATCCATAGTGTTCTCCAATATTTTGTATATCAGTTTTATTAGTTTGCGCTTTCACTTAAAAGATTCAATTTTATTTCATCAGATGATAATAATCCTCTTCCAAATTTTTTCAATCTATCAGAATATCTTTTCTTAACATATTCCTGAATTGGAACTGAATTTCCATCATCATCAATTTTAACAAATTTAATATTTGTATGTGTGACCACATCTTGCTCACCAGTATATACATTGTGTTTTCTAACTTCTATATAAAGAGATACAGATGTTCTTCCGAACTCTAAAACCTTTCCATATATTTTAATTAGATTACCAACTTTAACAGGTCTTTTAAAGATTAATTCATCAATTTTAATAGTAACTATTCTTGGTGTGTCACAAATTTGAGCAGCATAAGAAGCAGCGGCATCATCAATCAATGACATCATTGTTCCACCGAACATATTGTCATGCACACCTATATCACCCTTTTTACAGATATAAGTCGTTATTAGTTCCATACTAATTGTTTAATTTTATATGGGCATTCACTAGCCCATTTTTCAGTAAACCAGAATGTTCTTCCAGTTTTATCCTCACAAGAAATTCCCTTTTGATAAAAAACCCATTTAAGAAACTCTTCAGAACTTAAATTTGGATTTGGATTTTGCCAATCTCTTAATTGACCACCATTTAGATTATAAGATTTCTCAATAACTTCTCTACACATATCAAAGATATTTGGATTATTATTAATAGTATCTCGAGCCGATTCAAATGGATTGACATCTAAATAGTAAAGTATTGTGCTTCTAATATAATTACCAACTCCATCAAAATATCGTTGATCTAAAAGCATCTCACAAATAGGTTTATCAAATACTTTAGTATTTATATTTGATATAATATTGTTTTTAAATTTGTCAAAATCTTTAATAATATCAAATCCTCTTTTTGTATTGAATCCACCTATTTTATATTTTGGACCCATATATCCACCGTATAAAAGGAGACTCATACCATCGTCTCTATCAAGACGCATACGGGTAAATTTAGTATCTGACCAAGATTGGGTCGGAACTAATTTCCAATTACCACTCATACCCATAAATACTGAAATATCCATGGATTGGTTTAATCTATTAAAAAACTTTAATTGAAGTTGTTTTCCATAGAAGTCAGCAGAAACAACATATGAATCGTAGTTAGAATCTACGGCATTATTACCCTTCTCAACATGAAAGAGTTTTTTAAATTTATTATTCTTTGAATTCTGATTTATAAAATCAGACATAATTCTTATCTCTGGTGCTTCTGGCATAATCGTAGTTTTTACTACAATTTATACATGAAATCGCCAAATAAGTTTAACCATGAATAGGACAATTTGGATTAATATACCGGTGTCCAGTTCCATATGTATCTTGATTATCAGACTTTGGACATTGACATTTTGGCAGGTCCCAAAATCTATGATATGTGGAATCAACTTTGAATCTCCATAATTTTTGTAATTGGAAATCAATTTGAGTAATAAGTAAACTCAATCTTTTTAACTCAGAAGCATCATCTGTATTCTCCATCAAGGTGAGATAACAGTTTCTCACCTTGTGAAGATTATCAATTTTAATAACTTCATCAGAGTCAACACCTTGGTTAGCGACTAACCTCGCATTTATTGTTGTTATTTTGGTTCCAAAAATATTAGACATTGAACTCCTTAATATCATGTTCATTAAATGCTTTTCTTGGTTCATTTGAAATTAATTCAAACATCTTACATTGTCTAACAATATATTCAGAGTGAAAAATATTCTTTTCGTTGGCATGTCCAATAGTCAAGTGAAGACCATAGTATGGATCTCTTGTTAATCCAAGAGCCTCTCTTATACTCTCAGCATCTGGACAATGAACTCTTAACCACCAATGGCTTCCGTTAGATCTTGGTTCAGTTTCAATATAGAAATCGATTTCTTTACCATTAAATACTCTTGAAGCTTCGTCAAAAATAGATTTTTCTAATTTATCAGAGATAAAAGTAACGTGAGAACCTCTTAAATTCTGATTCAATTCAAGGTTAAATCTTTTTCTCAAGAACCAAGCATAGTATCGATCCATATCACAATCAGTTCGAATCATAGAAACACGCTTCCAAGAAGATTGATTTTTGTGCTTTCTAGTCACATCTTCTGGGCTAAACTCTAATATGCCTTTTACCTTGATTAACATATAGCAAATATAAGAATTTTTATATATAAAAACAAAAAAATTCAAGATATGATTGAAAATGGCTTAAAGAAGAATGTTCTTTCAGAAGATGAGCAACTTTTACTTAGAGAGAAATTTATTAGTGAATATTCTAAAAAGAAAGGTTGGAACTCTAAAGAGTTAACATCAACACAGATGTTGGAAATAGCAACACAGAAAGAATATAAAAATCCTGGACTTATCTTAGGATAATTAAAAAGACTCTCAAATTGAGAGTCTTTTTTTATTTTATCTTTTTAAGAATATTCAAATCCTCAATTGGAATAGATGCCAATTTATCAATAACATGAATCAATTCATCTCTATCTCCGATATATTCTTTATGTGAATCATACTCAACATAACAAGATTTACCATCCCAGTCAACTCCTATAAATCCACCATATGATCCTGTTCTAAAAATCCAATCATAGATAAATCCTCTTTCATCTATAAGTCTTGGATTATTCAATTGAACCAAATATAAAGCTTCATCTATCCAAACTTTTAACTTAGCAGACTCAAATTCATAATCATCATCATCATCAGTTGGTCCGTATTGATGTATATCATATTTACGTGGGTCTCTTTCAGTCGGTAGTTTTTCCCAATTAACTTCGGTACACAATTGACACAATTTTTTCAAATAAATAATATCTTGTGATTCTGAAAGTGTATGTTCTTTAAAATATCCAACTGATAAGTTAGTGCATTCTGGAATTTGTTCGACAAACATAGCCGAATCTGTTACTATACCAGTTGAGTCCGGCGAATAAGATAAACCTAAATTTGTAAGTTCTTCTGATAATCTATTTGCAAACACTTGAGAACAACAACGACCTCTTAATTGGTGTGTTATTACCGATCCATATCCTCGTCTATCAAAAGATATACACCTTTTATATTTAGAAAAATCTAATTTAGCAGCATATCCTGATCCAATACATCCAACCTCTTCTCCTAGAAAAAAGTAGTAAAGACCTGGAACTTCTTTACTAATCATATAAAGCATTATTGTCATACCTGCTTTATCATCAGCTCCTAAAATTGTAGTTCTATCTGTTTTAATAAAATTATTCTCAAATATATGATTTACCTTTTCAAATTTAGACGTAGCTGTATCAAGGTGGCAGGTAAACATAGTTTCACTATCACCAATTTTATAGAAATAATTATCAAATCTATCTTTCTCAAAACCTTTTGGTAAATACTTTTCAAGTAAAAATTCCTTTCCGTGTGTATAAGTAAATTTTGTTAGATTAACGAAGGTATTTTTTATATCCATAAAACAAATATACGAAATTATATCATTCAATACAAACAAAATTCAGACTATAAAGT
>Ga0214919_10006559_pt1 | contig 15963 bp, 13 predicted proteins | sample LL1503_MetaG_FD_177994 | JGI IMG/M metagenome (GOLD analysis project Ga0214919, IMG submission 177994) | Freshwater microbial communities from Lake Lanier, Atlanta, Georgia, United States - LL-1503 | ecosystem: Environmental > Aquatic > Freshwater > Lake | place: USA: Georgia | collected... | reverse complement strand
AGCAATTACTGCATGAATTCAGCGCGGAGTTTTTGCAAGAGGCGCCCAAGGAGCGCAACGGCTGGAGTTTGCTGCTGCTGACCGAGCCAGGTGCCCAGCACAGCATGGGTTTGTTCATGCTCAGCGAATTCTTCAGGCGCGACGGCTGGACGGTCACCACAGGCGTGCCCCAAGACATGGCTGAATTCAAGCGCCTGGCGCAATCTGATTGGTTTGATGCTGTGGGCGTGTCCATCAGCACCGACCGGCATTTGCAGGCCTTGGCGACGGCACTGCGCCAACTCAAAGACAGCACCGTCAACCCGAGCATGCAATTTTTTGTCGGGGGGCCCATGGCCGTGCTCGAGCCTGCGCGGCTCAAAAGCATGCCTGCAGAGGTGGTGGCTCATGATGCGCCAGCCACGGTCAAATGGGTCGCCCAGCGGATGCCTGTGCTCGCTTTGACATCAGGTAAAACCCTTAATGTGCAGGGGTAATTTCATCAGAACCATTGAACTCAGGTGTTAATAGATGTACACTGATATTATAAATTTAAGCGTCAACTTTCTGATACTTAATCTACTTTGGTTTACATCATGAAATTGCCCGCACTGGATTCGCCCACCTTTTCCCAACTGTTGGGGGTGGTGTCTGATGTCACCTTGGTGATGGACGCGCAGGGCGTGATTCAAGACGTGTCGACTGGGCGAGACAAATTGGCATCGTTGGGCTGTCAGACTTGGATGGGTAGGCGCTGGGTCGACACCGTCACCACAGAAAGCCGCATCAAAATTCAGGAAATGCTGAAGTCGCAAGGTGCCCCCGACCAGATGCGCTGGCGCCATGTGAACCACGTCTCGCCATTGGGCAATGAGGTGGCTTTGCAATATGTCGTGTTGCCCCTGGGCGCAGGCCAGTTGCTCGCCATGGGCCGAGACTTGGAAAGTTTGGCCGAGTTGCAACGCCGATTGGTGGAGACTCAGCAGTCCATGGAGCGAGACTATTTGCGACTTCGCCACATTGAAGCCCGTTACCGTGTTTTGTTTGACACTTCTTCGGAAGCGGTGTTGATGGTCGATGCCAATAACCAACGGGTGTTGGAGGCCAATGTGGGGGCCCAATCGCTGCTAAAAGATGCAGGCAAGCGCTTGGTGGGGCGTGACGTGCGTGAATGTTTTCACGCTGACAGCCAAGGCGAAGTGCAGGCTTTGCTGCGCATGGCGCTGGCCACAGGTCGGATTGAAATGTGCTCTGCCCGTGTGGCCGGTTTGCCCACGCCGTGGACGGTTTCGGCCACGGTGTTTCGCCAAGAAGGGGGTGCTCATTTCTTGGTGCGTTTGTTGAGCCGCGAGACCGCTGCCGAGCCCAGTCACGACCCCCAGTCGTTTGCGGTTTTGAGTGAAGCCATGGCGTATTTCCCGGATGGCTGGTTGTTGACCGACACCACGGGCGTGATCAAAAGCATCAATGAAGAAGGCATGGCTTTGCTGGGTCTGACTGCCACGTCGCAGGTGGTGGGCCAAAACATGGAGCGCTGGCTGTTGCGAGGTGCGGTCGATTGGGGTGTGCTCAGCACCAGTTTGCGCCAACTTCAGCCAGTGCGCAATTTCGCGACCGAAGTGAGAACCCTCTCCGGCGTGACTTTGCCCGTGGAGGTATCTGCCGTTTGTCTGGCACGACCCGAAACCTTGTATGTATTTTTTGTGCGCGACATGGAACGCAGGTTGCAAGGCAGCACTGCCTTGTCGCCCGCCCAGGCCAGCCCTTTTGCCGAGCTGTCCCAACTGGTGGGCCGCCGCCCGATCAAGGACATCGTGGGCGAGACCGTCGACACCATCGAGCGCATGTGCATCGAGGCGGCCCTGGGGCTGACTCACAACAACCGTGCCTCAGCTGCGGAGATGCTGGGTTTGTCGCGCCAAAGTCTGTACGTCAAGTTGCGCCGTTTTGGCATGGTGGCCGAAGCTGAAGCCGAAAACCCCTGAAAGTGTCACATTGAGTTAACAGTTAGTGTCAACCCTTGTTGACATTTCTGGGCTTGTCTTCACAATGGGGGCATGGACAACCCGCCCCTTGCTCTGTCTGCCCCTCCCAACCGGCCTGCCTTGGGCACGGTGGCAGAGTTGCTCAAACCCATCACTTGGTTTCCGCCCATGTGGGCCTTTGCATGTGGCGTGGTGGCCTCTGGCCAGGACCTGGGCACGCACTGGGGCATGCTTGTGTTGGGTCTGGTGCTCACCGGACCTCTGGTGTGTGCCAGCAGCCAAGCCGTCAACGATTGGTTTGACCGCCATGTAGACGCCATCAACGAGCCGCTGCGCCCCATTCCGTCTGGGCGCATGCCCGGTCGTTGGGGCCTGGGCATTGCGGTGGGCTGGACGGTGCTGTCACTGCTGTGGGCCACCCTCATGGGGCCTTGGGGATTTGCCGCATGTGGCTTGGCAATCGCGTTGTCTTGGGCCTACAGCGCCCCCCCTGTGCGATTGAAAAACAACGGTTGGTGGGGCAATGCCGCTTGCGCATTGAGCTACGAGGGCTTGGCATGGCTCACAGGCACGGCCGTGATGTTGGGTGGGGCCTGGCCAGGGCCGCATTCCTTGGCGTTGGCGTTGCTCTACAGCATGGGTGCGCACGGCATCATGACGCTCAACGATTTCAAGGCCATCGAGGGAGACCACCGCTTGGGCGTCGCCTCATTGCCGGTGCAGTTGGGTGCACATGGCGCTGCGCGTGTGGCGTGTTCGCTGATGGTGTTGGCACAGGTGGCCGTGGTGTTGTTGTTGGCTTTCTGGCAGTTGCCTTTGCACGCCGCAGCGGTGTTGGCGCTGACGCTGGCGCAGTGGCCGTTGATGGCCAAATTTTTACGTCAACCGGTTGAGCGAGCCTTGCATGTCAGCGCTTTTGGCGTTCCCATGTTTGTCACCGGCATGATGGTCAGTGCCTGGGGGCTGCGCCAAATCCAAGCCTCGCATTGGCTGTTGGAGGCGACATGAACAAGCCCTTTTTTGGTTGGTTGCAAATAGCCCGTCTCGGTTTGATCCAGGCTTGTTTGGGTGCCGTGGTGGTGGTGACCACGTCCACCCTCAACCGCATCATGGTTGTTGAACTGGCGCTGCCCGCATTGCTGCCCGGCTTCTTGGTGGCTTGGCATTACGCCGTTCAAATGGTGCGACCGCGCATGGGCTTTGGGGCCGACAAAGGGCGGCGCTGCACGCCCTGGATGATGGGCGGCATGTTGGTGTTGGGTGTGGGCGGCGTCTTGGCCGCCGTTGCCACCGTGTGGATGGGCACGCAGCCTTTGTACGGGGCTTTATTGGCGGTGCTGTCGTTTGCGCTGATTGGTTTTGGCGTCAGCGCTTGCGGTACTTCATTGCTGGCATTGATGGCCAAGCAAGTGCCAGAAGAGCGGCGCGCACCAGCGGCAACCGCTGTTTGGATGATGATGATTTTGGGCTTTGCCGTCACTGCAGGTTTGGTTGGCAAACTCATTGACCCCTATAGCCCACAGGTGTTGCTACAGGTATCAGCGGGATTGAGTGTGTTGACCAGCCTGATCACGGCCATTTGCTTGTGGGGGCTGGAGAATCCGACGTTGGTGGATGGTCAGTCGCCAAGCCCACCCGTGGCAGCAGATTTGCAAAAACAAGATTTCAGGGCTGCGTTGCAGGAAGTGTTGTCCGAGCCTGCCGCGCGCACTTTCACTGTGTTTGTTTTCATGTCCATGCTCGCCTACAGCGCCCAAGACCTGATCTTGGAGCCGTTTGCGGGTGCGGTCCATGGCTTTTCTCCGGGACAGACCACCCAACTTTCGGGCTTTCACCACATGGGGGTGTTGGTTGGCATGCTGGCTGTGGCGGGCGCGGGCTCGCGCTGGGCGGCAGGGCGACTGGGCTCGGTTCAGGCATGGATGGTGGGGGGCTGCTTGGCATCGTCTTTGGCCACCGTGGGCTTGTTTGGCTCAGCCTTGTCGCAGACGTGGCCACTGAGAGCCAATGTGGTCTTGCTCGGAGTGGCCAATGGCGCTTTTTCGATTGCCGCCATTGCCACCATGATGCGCTTGGCCAGTCAGGGCGGCCCGGGCCGCGAAGGCACGCGCATGGGCTTGTGGGGCGCGGCGCAAGCTGCCGCCTTTGGTCTGGGGGGGCTGTTGGGCACCGCTGCCAGTGACTTGGCACAAGTGCTGCTGGGTGAACAACGCACGGCCTATGCGGCCGTGTTTGGCATGCAAGCGCTCATGTTTGCTGCGGCGGCAACACTTGCCAACGGTGTGGCAAAACGAAAGCCCTTGTCCTTGGGTCCGATTTTGATGTTGAAAGGTGGGTCGCGCACATGAGCCAAACCAATTACGATTTTGTTGTGGTGGGCGGCGGCCCATCAGGGGCCACGGCCGCACACGACTTGGTGCGCCAAGGATGGCGTGTCTTGTTGCTGGACCGCCTGGGCCGCACCAAACCCTGTGGTGGCGCGATCCCGCCGCGCTTGATCAAGGACTTTGACATTCCCGATCATTTGCTGGTGGCCAAGGTGCGTTGCGCCCGCATGATTTCCCCTGCAGACAACAAAGTGGACATCCCGATCGACAACGGCTTTGTCGGCATGGTCGACCGCGACGAGTTCGATGAATTTTTGCGTGTGCGCGCCGCCCAAGCTGGGGCCGTGCGTTGCCAGGCCATCTTCGACAAAATAGAGCGCGACCCCAGTGGCCAGTTGTGGGTGCACTACACACCGGTCTCGCGCAAGGACCACGCGGCCAGCGAACAGGCCATCCCTATCAAGGTCAGCACGCGCATGGTCGTGGGGGCCGATGGCGCTCGCTCTGAAGTGGCGCGCCAGGCCATTGCAAATGCGCACAAAACCAAATATGTTTTTGCCTATCACGAGATCATCGAGTCACCCGTGGGTCAGCCTGGGTACGACGCGGGGCGCTGCGATGTTTATTACCAAGGGGTGGTCTCGCCCGACTTTTACGGCTGGGTGTTTCCGCACGGCAAGACCATGAGCGTGGGCATGGGCAGCGCTGATAAAGGCTACTCGCTGCGCACGGCCACGGCACGCTTGCGCGAAATTGCCGGCTTGACGCACGCACCCACCTTGCGCCGCGAAGGTGCGCCCATTCCGCTCAAACCCTTGCCCCAATGGGACAACGGCCGAGATGTGGTGGTGGTGGGCGATGCCGCGGGCGTGGTTGCTCCCTCGTCGGGTGAAGGTATTTACTATGCGATGGACTGTGCCAGGCGAGTGGCCCTGGGGGCGCACATGGCCCTGAAAACGGGTGACAGTGCTTGCCTCAAACAAGGCAGAAAGAGCTTCATGAAGCAGCATGGTCGCGTTTTTTGGATTCTGGGGGTGATGCAGTACTTCTGGTACCAAAACGATCGCCGGCGTGAAAAATTCGTCAAGATCTGCGAAGACCGTGACGTTCAGCGTTTGACTTTCGAGTCCTATATGAACAAGGAACTCGCCCGCAAAGACCCCATGGCGCATGTGCGCATCTTTCTCAAAGACATGGCGCATTTGCTGGGTTTGGCGCGCACCTGACCGCTGGCTGGGGCAGGCTTGGCTGAACGAACCGTGGCCGGTTTTTTTCTGGCGAGAATACGCCCCATGAACCGGCAATCCCTTTTTCGTTTGGCCCTGTCCGTGGTACTGAGCTACGCGACGGCTGGCATTGGTGGGGCTTTGACGGAACTTGGCCCTTGGTACTTTTCTCTGCGCCAGCCTGAGTGGAAGCCGCCCGATGTGGCATTTGGGGTGATTTGGACGCTGATTTTCACCCTGTGTGCCGTCAGTGCTTGGCTGGCTTGGCAGGCCAGCGACAGCGCGGCCAAGCGGCGACGTGTGGTCGTTTTGTTTGGCCTCAATGCAGCCCTCAATATTTTCTGGAGCGCTTTGTATTTCAAGTTGCAGCGGCCGGATTGGGCCCTGGTGGAGGTGGTGTTTTTGTGGTTTTCCATTGTCTGTCTGATGGTTGGGCTGTGGCGACTGTCGCGCTGGGCCAGTTTGTTGCTGCTCCCCTACTTCTTTTGGGTCTCCATTGCGTCGGTGCTGAACTTGCAAACCGTGGTCCTCAATGGCCCTTTTGTTGGGCTGACTGGACGTTAAGGGGGTGTATTAACCCCTCTTGACGCGTGGTTTTATCCCCGAATTTCCTCGGTTTTCAAAGTCTTTATCAGCTGCTCAAGCCCGGTTTGTCCAGCCTAGGGTTTGCCATGCTTGATGCAAGATGTAAAAAAAACTATAAATTATCCTGCGGATGCGAATCGGAAAGCTATATCGCTGGCGCAATGACGCCCTGATTTTCACTTACTGAAAAGTGATGCGCATTTGCTGCAAGGAACCAATATGTCGGAGTTCAATGGCTTGGGTGGGCATGCATATGGCTACAAGCCACCCCCCAGCCTGGGGGAGGAATGCAAAGAATCCTTGCTGGCAACGCTTGAAAAGCAGATCATTCCAAGGCTGCTCAATGTCCAACATTTTTTCTCCAGCGATCAAACCCCAAACCCGCCTGCCCCCGCCGCTGAGTTGCCTGAGTTCCAGGCTTTCACGCAGCATTGCCTGAAAAACGATTCTCTGCACGCCAATGAAGTCGTTGACGCCTTGATTGCCGGTGGGACACCTCAGGAGCACATCTTTTTGGCGTTGATCGCCCCGGCGGCCAGGCATTTGGGCGTTTTGTGGGAACAAGATTTGTGTGACTTTACACAGGTGACCTGCGGCTTGGCCATCATGCACCAGATGATTTATCGCCTGGGCTACGAGTCACCTGCCAGCACCCACGAGCAGGACGACAAAGAGCGGGTCATGTTGGCCTGTGCGCCGGGGTCGCAGCATTTTTTGGGGCTGACCATCGTTGCGGACTTTTTTAGAAAGGCCGGTGCCGATGTGGTGCTTGAAATCTCTTCGACGGAGTCGGAGTTGTTGCGCGCTGTGGCCAACGAGTGGTTTGACGTGGTGGGTATTTCGGTCGCGCTGGACGCGCAGTTGCCGACCTTGCCCTCGTTGATCGCGCACCTGAGGAAAAGTTCGGGCAACCCGAAAGTGCGGGTGGTGTTGGGCGGCCCGATTTTTTCGATCAAAACACTCAGCCCAATGTCACTGGGCGCAGACGCCATATTGACCGATGCGCGGGACGCGGTGGGCGCGGTCAAGCGCTTGATCCGGGGCTCATCAGCGCGCTGATCTCCAGTTTTTTAAGTCTGCGCATGCTCCGGCGCTGAGCTTTGGGTACACCAGCGCAAGATTTGTTGCGCGGTGCCCAACGGGTCTTGCTCATGGGCCAGGTGTCCCAGCCCATGTTGCAGTATTTTTACCGCCTGCGGCAAGCGCAGGCAGGCCTGCTCGGCCAAAACGGGTGGGACGGTCTGGTCGTGGCTGCCAATGGCCATGTAAACCGGGTTTCGGATCTCGTGCAACCGAGAGGCCAGGGGCTTGAGTTGCCAAGCCGCCATCATCGACAACACGCCATGCACATGGCCTGGGTGGCCAAGCACACGGTGATACAGGTCCACGCCTTGTGCATCGAGTTGAGAGCCTGTGCGTTGCAACCAACGCGCCATGGTCCCTGGCTTGCTGGCCATCTTGGCCGTGGCCCAAGCCGACAGTGGGTTGAGCTGGGCCAGTTTGGCGGCAGGGCCAAACAACCACGCTGCCGCACCCGGCAAAGGCAGCCAAGCCGGGTTCAGGCCGATCAGGGTGGTGCCTGCCATGTGGGCGTGCTCTAGCACCATGTGCGCGGCAATGGCGGCCCCAGCCGAGTGGCCCACAATGACTTTGGGCGTGAGCTTGAGTTGCCACATCAATGCGCGAAGGCCCTCGACCATGCCCGGCAGTGACAAGGTGCCGTCAGGCCCTCGGCTGCTAAAGGCATGCCCAGGCAGATCGGGTGCAACCACTGTGAAATGCTTGGCCAATGGCGGCAGCAAGCCACGCCAGCTGAAGCTGCCCGAACCGGTGCCGTGCAACAACAGCATGCATGGGCCTTGGCCCAGTGTTTGCACATGCCAGTCAATGGCGCCAGCCTGCACAAACTGGCTGTGCTGCGCCAGCGGCCAGTCGGACCGGTATGCATCCCATGACATGCCTGGGTAGTAGCTATCAAACATGGGAAGCGTTGGGCGGCTTCAAACCGTGTGGTTTGCGATCAGGCTGTCCATGGCATGGGCCATGCGCTGGGCTTGAACTTGTGGCATGGGCAAATAGTCTGCGCCCATCACACCGGCCAGGGCCCGGGTTTGTGCGTCGGGCTGCACGCTGGTGTCGATCCACAAAGCGCGGTGCCCGCTGCACTGCCATTGTTGGGCCCACGTTTGTGCATCGGCTTGTGCCTGGGTGCGGCCACCCAGGCCTTGCAATGTGACGTTGGCGCGGCCGTCGCTGAGCACCACCAAGATGGGGGTCACGCCTTGGCGCTTCAATTGCGCAGCTTGTTCGTGTGCCATTTTCAGCGCCAGTGCCAGCGGTGTGCCGCCGCCACCAGGCAGGCCGGTCATGGCGCGTTTGGCCCGCACCAGCGAGCGGGTGGCGGGTAACAGCAATTGGGCATGGGCACCGCGAAAGGCCACGATGCACACGCTATCGCGCCGAGCGTAGGACTGTTGCAACAGCAATTCAACGGCACCCTTGGCTTCGGCCAGGCGATGCAGCGCGGCGGAGCCAGAGGCGTCCAGGGCCAAGATCAAGCAACTCGAAGACCGTTGCTGGTAACGCTGGATGTGGAAGTCTTCGGCCCGTATGCGTACCCTGGGCACACGGGTTGCGTCAGTGGTGGTCAGCGCCTGCGCGTTGGGCGGCGGATGGCGCAAGCGCTGGCGGGGTGCGGCGGCACGCAAAGTGGCCAATACATGCAATCGAGCATGGCCACCAGGTCGTCCTGGGCGGGGGGGCAGGGGCCTGCCGCGCTGCTGACCGGCGCGGGTCTGGCCACTGCGGCCCGAGGAATTGCCCTGTCGCGCGCCTGCTTGGGTGACCAGTTTGTCCAATACGTGGGGCGGCATGCTGGCCAACGCGGTGGCCACCATCATCTCTTGCAGGTCTTGGGCACTGGGTTCGGTTGGAGAGGCATCGGGCTCGGTCGGTGGTTCATGGGGTTCGTCGGGGACATTGTTTTGCGCGTGGGGCGGCGGCTCGATCGGCTCGCTGGTTTCTTCGGGCGCTGAATCTGCGTTTGATTCATCGGGTAGTGGCTCGCTGGGCCACTGGGTGGCACGTGGGGCCAGCACACAGCGGGCAGCAAAACCCAGGTCATCGGTGTCTAGCTCACTGTGCCCGTTCAATGCCGCATGGGCGCAGGCCACGCGCAAGGCCAGGCTGGGTGCGCGCAAAGAAGCAATGCCCAATGCCAATGCGCTGGCGCACAGCGCGTGCAGCTGTTCATCGCTGGCTTGGATGTGCTGCAGCCGCGCGCGTGCTTGCGCCAAAGCCTGTGGGCTGAGCTGGATGTGCAGTGCGTCGAGCTCTGGGCTGTCACTGCTTTGTGCCTTGTCCAACAGGGTGACGTCGATGTCCGATGGCGCGAGAGCTTGCAAGTCGAGCCAAACGCCCAGCCGCTCTTGAAGTGCGCCACCCACGCCAGGTTCATCGGGCAAGGACTCATCCAAGGCCACCACACCAAAGCGTGTGTTGCTGGCCAAGGTGTTGTGGTGGGTTGCGGGTACCTGGCCGTTTTCGAGGGCTTGCACCAGCGGGGCCAACAATGCTGGGGGCATGCGCTCGGCCATGGGCAGGCAGACCAGCCCTTGATCGGCTTGTTGCAGCAACCCGGCTTGCATGCGCAGTTCGCCAGTTTGCAGGGTGTGGGCCAGGTCAATCCCGCCGAGCAAGCGTTGCGCATCGGCCGACCCCGGCACTTTGACCAGTGGCAAGCCCAGTTGCGCCAAAGCATGCAGCCAGCGCTCGCGCACCGGTCCATGAGGGGCGCGCAAGCACACTCCGCCAAAGCCGTGTGGGTCCAGTTGCAATATTTGCAAACAGGTCAGTGCATCGTTCCAAGCTTCGATTGGCGCAGCGTTGGGTGCGTTGTCGTGGATCATGCCAGCCAGCGCATGCAGACTCAGGCGGCCAGCACTTCTTGCAGGCTGCGTTGCACGCGGGCGCCGGAGTCGGTATCGTCCAGTGGGTTGCGGCGAAGGCGGTGGCGCAGGGCCAGTGGGGCCATGCTTTGCAGGTGTTGGGCCTGAACCGACAGCTGCCCTTGCAAGGCGGCAAAGGCGCGGGTGGCGCGCAGCAGTGTGAGCTCGGCGCGCAGACCATCGGTACCCAATTGCTGACACAACCGGGCGCACAGCATCAACATGTCATCGCTCACAGTCACTTGGGCCAATCGCTCCCGTGCCTTGACGATGCGTTTTTGCAGTTTTTGGTTTTCTTTGTGCCAATGCGCTTTGAAACCAGCCGGGTCTTTATCAAACCCATCGCGGCGCTTGATGATCTCCACCCGCAGCGCCAGGTCTTGCGGGGTGCGTACCTGTACCGACAGGCCAAAACGGTCGAGCAACTGGGGCCGCAGTTCGCCTTCCTCGGGGTTGCCGCTGCCCACCAGCACAAAGCGGGCCGGGTGTCGCACACTCAGGCCTTCGCGTTCGACCAGGTTCTCGCCCGAGGCGGCCACATCGATGAGCAAGTCCACCAGGTGGTCGTCGAGCAAGTTGACCTCGTCGATGTACAAAAAGCCCCGGTGTGCCTGCGCCAGCAAGCCGGGCGAGAATTGCTTGACGCCTTGGGACAAGGCTTTTTCCAAGTCAAGCGCGCCGACCACGCGGTCTTCGGTGGCCCCCAAAGGCAGATCCACCACGGCCACAGGCTGGCGCTGCACCCCGGTTTTTGTTTTTGGATCTTTCGCCTGGCATACCGGACAGGCGTTGGCAGGTTGGGTGGGGTCACAGCGGTAGGGGCAGCCCTTGACCACCTCTATGGGGGGCAGCAAGTCGGCCAAGGCGCGAACGGCGGTCGATTTGCCAGTGCCTCGGTCGCCCAAGACGAGCACGCCACCAATAGAAGGGTCCACCGCCACCACCTGGATGGCCAGCGTCATTTCGTCTTGACCAACGATGGCCGCAAAAGGAAAGGTCAATGCCATGGGCGATTCCACAAAACAATTCTCAGCCCATCATCCAAAAGACTTGTTAAAGTGTCAAGTTAAATTTACAGGTAATTTAAAAAAATGTCGTTTCTTCAACCCTGCTGGCCCGAGTTCACTCGGAGTAAACCAAGGGTTTTCCTTGGTGGCGTCCACTGTGCCCTATTTAAACTGTCAATTAAACTTGACATTTTGTCGTGTGGATGTAAATTCACGATCATTGAAGTAAAAAGTGAAGACCAATCATGGACGCCTTGCAGGAATGGATTCAATCGCCAACGCAATTGAGAGCGCTCTCTGAGGAGCGCTTGCCAGCTTTGGCCCATGAATTGCGTCAACGTCTGATTGCGTCGGTGTCACAAACGGGTGGCCATTTCAGTTCGAATTTGGGCACGGTAGAACTGACCATTGCCTTGCACTATGTTTTCAACACCCCAGAGGACAGAATGGTTTGGGATGTGGGTCACCAAACCTACGCCCACAAAATGCTGACAGGCCGAATGGACCGCATGGCGACTTTGCGCCAACGTGGCGGCTTGAGCGGGTTTCCCCGACGTGAAGAAAGTGCCTACGACGCTTTTGGTACGGCACACTCATCCACCAGCATCTCGGCGGCACTGGGCATGGCCATGGCGGCAAAACTCTCGGGCAGCCGCAGAAAGTCGGTGGCAATCATTGGCGATGGCGCACTCACCGCAGGCATGGCCTATGAAGCGATGAACAACGCAGGCACGAGTGAATGTGACCTGTTGGTGGTGCTCAATGACAACGACATGTCCATCAGCCCACCAGTGGGGGCCTTGAACCAATACCTTTCTGAATTGATGTCGGGGCGTTTTTATGCACAAGCCAAAAAGTTGAGCCATCAACTGCTGCGCAATGCACCGCCTTTGTTTGCACTGGCGCGTCACTTGGAGCAACAAGCCGAGCAGTTCATCCAGCCAGACACGATATTCGAAAAGCTCGGATTTGAATATACCGGACCGATCGACGGCCACGATGTCCTCGGGTTGGTCGAAGCGATGAAAAAAATATCCAAACAAAAAGGCCCACAGTTTTTGCATGTCGTCACCCGCAAAGGACATGGGTATGCCAAAGCGGAAGCGGACCCCGTGAGCTACCACGGGCCGGGAAAATTTGACCCCGCTGTGGGTTTGAAGCCGGGCGCACCGGGAAAACCAACATTCACGCAGGTGTTTGGGCAATGGCTGTGCGATATGGCCAGCCAAGACCCGCGCTTGGTGGGCATTACGCCGGCCATGCGAGAGGGCTCCGGCATGGTCGCGTTCAGCCAGCGATTTCCAGACCGTTACCACGACGTGGGGATTGCAGAGCAGCATGCAGTGACGTTCGCCGCAGGCCTGGCCTGCGAAGGCCTCAAACCTGTGGTGGCCATTTACTCCACTTTTTTGCAAAGAGCCTATGACCAATTGATACACGATGTGGCATTGCAAAAATTGCCGGTGGTGTTTGCTTTGGACAGGGCTGGCTTGGTGGGTCCCGATGGTCCCACCCACGCTGGCATGTTTGACATTGCATTTACCCGTTGCATCCCGCACATGGGAGTGGCTTGCCCGGCTGATGAAAACGAATGCCGGCAATTGCTCAGCACAGCTTTTGCAAGCGATCGCCCAGTGACTGTGCGGTACCCGCGTGGTTCAGGTGTTGGTGCCACCGTGCAATCAGATTTGAGCGCCTTGCCCTTTGGTCGAGCTCAAATTCGGCGTCAAGGCCAAGGCATTGCCATTTTTGCATTCGGGCCCTTGCTGTATGAAGCGCTGAAAGCAGCCGAATCGATCAATGCCACGGTGGTCAATATGCGTTGGGCCAAGCCACTGGACATAGAGATGGTGAAAAAAATAGCACAAGCGCATGAGCGCTTCATCACGATCGAAGATGGGGTTCGCATGGGTGGCGCAGGCGCTGCCGTCGTGGAAGCCATGCAAGAAATGGGCATTGCCAAGCCTGTGTTGGTCATGGGCTTTGAAGATGAGTTCACAGAACATGGGGACCCGCAAGAATTGATGCGCTTGCATGGACTGACCGCAGCCGGCATTGGTCAGCGCATGGTCCAGGCCTGGCCCCAGGCGGATGCATCACCCATGTTCAAAAAGGTGGCTTGAATGGCGGTCTGGACTTTGGGGCTCAATCACCGAACCGCACCGATTGATTTGCGAGAGCGATTTGCCTTCGCATCTGATCAATTGGTGCTGTCATTGCAAGGGCTGCGTCGCAACTTTGATACGCACAAAGAAGTGGCTATTTTGTCGACTTGCAACCGAACAGAAGTTTATTGTGCTGGCGACGAGGTTCAATGGCAGGATACTTTGTCGTGGCTGGCAGATGCGGGCAATGCACAGGTGGATGATTTGCAATCACACATCTATAAGCTCGAAGGTGGTGCCTCGGCCCGGCATGCGTTTCGTGTGGCCAGCGGACTGGATTCCATGGTGTTGGGAGAGTCCCAAATACTGGGGCAATTCAAAGATGCGGTGCGCGTGGCTGCAGACTCGGGAGCCTTGGGTACCACTTTGAACCAATTGTTCCAACGGTCATTTGCGGTTGCCAAAGAAGTGCGCACATCGACAGACATCGGTGCGCACTCCATCAGCATGGCAGCGGCGAGTGTTCGCTTGGCCAGTCAAATATTCGAAAACATCAAAGACACCCATGTCTTGTTTGTGGGTGCCGGTGAAATGATCGAGCTGTGTGTGGCGCACTTTGCAGCCAAATCCCCTCGCTCCATCACGATCGCCAACAGATCTGCTACCAGGGCCGACATGCTGGCAGCAATGCATGGTGGAAAAAGCATTGCATTGGCAGATCTTCCAACGCGGCTTCCAGATTTTGATGTGGTGGTCAGCTGCACGGCCAGCACCTTGCCGTTGATTGGGCTTGGTGCAGTTAAACGGGCTTTGCGTGCGCGGAAAAATCGGCCGATGTTCATGGTTGATCTGGCCGTCCCGCGCGATATCGAACCGGAAGTCAAAGGCCTGTCAGACGTTTTTTTGTACACCATTGATGACTTGACCCAGGTGATCAACAGTGGTCAATCCCATCGACAAGAAGCGGTGGCAGAGGCTGAGGTGATTATTGACGTAGGGGTTCAAAAATTCATGGCTTGGCTTGAGATGCGCAGCCTCGTCCCCATGATCCAACAATTGAATCTCCAAGCCGATGCCTGGCGTCAAGCCGAGTTGATCCGCGCACGCAAACTCATTGAGAAGGGTCAATCGGTTGACAGTGTTTTAGAGTCTCTGTCCATGGGATTGATGAAAAAAATGCTCAACAATCCTTTGCGCGAACTCAATCATCCCGATGGCGCCCAACGCACCAAGGCCATCGATGCCGTCAAACACATTTACTTTAACGGTGGCCTGTCATAAAAAGGTGTTGCCGTGCTTGCATTTTCATTCAGCAAGCGACATAAAACCTGGCGATTGATATAGGTTTTAAATTGATCATCTGTTGGCTGCCATGGATACCTTGCAAAGTCTTGCAAGGTATTTCGTTATCGCTTTTTACAATTAATTAATGCAAGGATCTAAAAATATCAGCTTTAATTATCTCGCCGTTGCTGAAATTAGATTTGTCATCGATGCTGATCTGTCCAACCTCATGGGCAAAGGGCAAGCGTATTTTGGTTACGCCAAGTACAGTGGCTTCTCTGTGTTGCAAAATCAGAGCATCAAATTAGAAAATTTTGGCGAGCAAAAAATGCTCGTTCCAACCATTCACAAAACCTATGCCTTCACCAACGAAGGCCTGACCCGGCAATTCATTTTGAATGAGCATTGCCTGGCGTTCAAAGTCACTGACTTTGAGGACTTCGAATCTTTCGTGACCTTGTTTCAAGAAGGCATCTACATCGCCAACAAGCTGCTCAATATCGCGACGACCCAGCGCATGGGTTTTCGTTTGCTCAAGCGCATCATGCCCAAGCCGGATGTGAGTTTAAAAGACTATCTGCAACCCAGTGAGGCCAAGTTGTTGGGGCGTTTTGGTGGCTTGTCTGAGTACAGCCATACCGAAGTGGCGCATCAATTCAACGATATTCATTTGCTGCACCGGGTGAAAACCTGCCCAAATTCAGGCTTAGAACTGCCCAAAGATATCCACGCCAATGACATGACTTTCATCCCAGAAGTGTTGGCATACCAAGGTCCAAGTATTTTTTTGGACAGCGACGGCTATATGGAAAAGAACCAAGAGTTGAGTCTGGTCACCGTCAAAGACAACCTGAAAAAAATCCATGGGATTTTGAAGTTGGCATTCAAATCATCGGTAAGCAACTTGGCGTTGCGCGAAATTGGATTTCATTAGGCCCCGCCAAACCATCTGCCCAGGGATGTTCTGCCACTGAGCATGGACCCAGGCTGGGTCGGCAGATTGGCTGGGGGAGTGATGGGCAGGTTGACAGGTACTTGGAAGGCGGGCAGCAATCCGGGGACCAAGGTTTTCACCAAAAAGACCACGGAGGACACACCCGTCAAAACTTGATAGGTCACCGGGCTTTCCAGCACCTCCCGAATGCCCGCATACACGCGGTCTTCCCAGACTGTCGATACATTTTCAGGCGCTATGTTGGGTGACTCCAACGAGGCCATGACCTCGGGTGCGGCTTGCATGGGTGGCAGGGGCACTTCGAAATCCACATCCTGTTCAGCCAGTCCCATCACGAGCCCAGGCGCTGCCATATTCGCTGCCTTGCCATCGGCAAGCTTGGTCGATGGCAGGGACCTTTGTCCCAGCGGTGGTTGTACGGATACAGATTTGATGCTGCTGGTGGTCGGGATGTTTCTGTCGAAAATGATGGGCTTGGGTGTCAAGGCTGAGCTTGAGGCCACCACTTGGTTTGTTGGCGTTGCATTGGGCGGTCTGGCTGCAGCAGTTTGGGAACGATTGGC
>Ga0214919_10006558_pt1 | contig 15965 bp, 10 predicted proteins | sample LL1503_MetaG_FD_177994 | JGI IMG/M metagenome (GOLD analysis project Ga0214919, IMG submission 177994) | Freshwater microbial communities from Lake Lanier, Atlanta, Georgia, United States - LL-1503 | ecosystem: Environmental > Aquatic > Freshwater > Lake | place: USA: Georgia | collected... | reverse complement strand
CTTCGGCTCGTCCTTTTTTTTTGCTTCTTTGTTTTCTATTTCCGCTAACTGTTTCTCAAGTTCAGCAATCTCTTCTTTTGCAAAGTCTTTCTCGTCTTGAGGTACACTAGCGTCTGCAATCAACTCTTTATACTCCTCTATTTCTTTTTTAATTTCAGATATTTTTGACATTTTTATTAGTTTTAATTGTTTATATTTTTAAGTAATTTTTCAATGATTTTTATGCGGGTTTTAAGCACCGATTTTGTTGGGTCTTTTTTGAGCATAGAATTTACTATTTTCAACCTTGTTTCTAAAACTTTGGGACTTGTTACGGTAGTTGTCGTACTTGTTACGGTTTCCGTTGGCGTTGCAGTTTCCTTTGGCTTACTTGACCATTTTAAATAAACTGAATAGATATGTCTATCTAAATCAAGTGCCAATGGAGTTTGTTTCTGAAAATTATCAGTTTGACTTTTTAAAAAAGTTACAATTTGGGCAAAGTTAAAATCAACTCCTGTCATTTGTTTTACTACCTCCTGTTTTTCGGGGTAGATAGAATTGAAGTTAATTCCCTTATCAATCAATTCTTGTGTTTTATAATCATATCGCATTTTCTAACGCTTTTAATTGGTTTATATATATATTAGCAATCTCACTATTAAAATCGGCGTACTCAATCGCCTTATCCCCTTTCTGCTCTTTCCTTTCAGCCAAAATCAAATAACCAAGAAACTCATAGAGTTCATTTAAAACGTCGGCACTTCCTTTCGCTTCTTGCCACGTTGCAAATTTAGTTATATTTTTCCGACTACCAAACAGAATTTCTTGTATAAAGTTACAATTTTTAATTTTACAGTAAACAGTTAACTTTTCTCCTATTCGGCTAATGCTTACAAATGAGTTCTTATCCCACTCTAAATTTTTTACTACTATCGAGTTAAAACCATAAGCACCAATACTTTTAAAGGTATCGTAAAGCAAAGTTCCGTATGCGTAATAAGGGTCAAATAAATTATTGTTGGTATTAATGTACCGCAATAATGATTTAGCAACCTGTTTGTCAAAATCAACCATTGTTACTAGGTCTGTTTCAAAATTTCGCAATATTTCGTCTTGCTTCATACCGTTCGCTTGACGACACAAATCAAGTGTTTTAGATAAAGACGGCGACAAATGACAGTAATAAAAATTTTCTTTATTAGGAAGCGTGTCTTTTTTAGAAAACTCGTTCATAATTTCATCAATTATTTCAACGGAAATTGAACTAAAAACAGTTACGTCTTCTTGTTCTTTTTCGTCCCCTAAAACAACCCCCAAAATATTTCTAACACTATATTGTATAACCTTTTCGCCAACTCTAATCTTTGCAAGATTATCTATTTCGCCACTCTCTCTCTTATCCTGTAAAAAAGCTACAACAACACCTTTTTGATTTTCGGGGTTGTCAAAACCTTTAATAATAACAGTATCTTCCACTTTAGCAAAATAATTTCTAGGGAAATCTTCTACCGCACCTAAATCTTCTAAACGGATTAAGTGCCTATCATATTCATTTTTTTCTCCCGTATCGTTACCAAAAGTATTTTTAAAGATACCTTCAATAATTACACAATCGTAATTTTCACCTTCGTTCTCGTCTTCATTCTGTTTTGGTATTGATTTTATAACGTCAATAGCCTTTAATTCTCTTTCGTCTTCTGTCGTTTCGGGTAATACATTTAAAGTACCCCGCATTATATTCATTGAATTAACTTTTGCTTTCCAAGTTTTGTTTGCGTTTGGTGAGCCTTTGTCTTCGTAAACTATCTCGTCGCCAATATCAACAAAGTCAATACGGTGCAACTGTGTTGTATGTGGCTCTTCGTCTTTACCGTTCATAAACTCTAGTTCATAATAAGGCAATACGTCACCAACAACAACTTGTCTGTAATCTAAAATTTCTTTGTTTTCTTTATATGTACTTTCGTCAATAACCCAATCTTGTAGTCGTCTTCTAGGCACATACATTTTTCCCGCCAAGTTTTCTACATACACAATCATTACAGGTTTCCCTATAATTGGGTCTTTGTCGCTATCTCCGTCGCCTTCGCCTTCGTTATCACCGTCGTCACCTTCATTGTCGTCGTCACCGCCCTCATTATCGTCGCCTTCACCTTCTCCTTCACCTTCGCCTTCTCCTTCACCTTCGCCTTCACCTTCTCCTTCTCCTTCACCTTCGCCTTCACCTTCGCCTTCACCTTCGCCTTCTCCTTCGCCTTCTCCTTCACCTTTGCCTTCTCCTTCTCCTTCACCTTCGCCTTCGCCTTCTCCTTCACCTTCTTTCGGTTGACCTTGAGGTACGTCACCATTAGCACCGTTATCGTCTTTGGTGAACTCTATTTCTTCTATTTCTTCATTAATGTCTGCCATATCCTTTATTTTGTTACAGGCTCAACGCCTTTCATTTTTAATTCAATTGCTCGTTCGGTTATTTTGGATTTTGCATAAATTTCCGCTTCCGACTTATGTAACTCTTTTTGCTCTACTCCGTAAGTTTCTGACGGATTTTCCGCTTCCCACTCCTGTTGTAATCTTTTCGCTTCAAACTTAAAGTCTTGCGTGTAATAATCACTTAATTTGTTGATAGCCGATACGCTATTTTTAGTCATAAAATTTACCCCGAATAATGCGTAAAACTCCATTCTGCGTCCATATTTCGGTTGTTCATTTTCCTCTTCTTCCGCTTCCTGTGGCACTTCCGCTTCTTGTGGCACTTCCTTTGGAATTTCGATAGGCTCTTCCACTTCTTCTTTAGTCAATACTAATTCGCTATCCGATTTTGTTGGTATTTTAATATCCGAAATGTTATCAACTTTTAAGGTCATAACAACGGTTGGATTGTTAGCGTAAGTGAACACAATCTCGTTTCTGTTTGAAGCAAGTAAGAATATTGCGTCTGATTTAAAACTTAACGGTTTAACCCCTTTCAATATATCTCTCCTCAACTGTGCAACATACACAACGCTACCTACATTTTTAGCAAGTATTTTTTCAGCAACTCCGCCTGTTAGGTATTTTCCTAGAACAACGCTTCCTTCATAAAAGAACTCGTAACCCTCTGCGTGAGGATTTTCAATTTTAACCAATTCGTCTAGCGTTAGGTGTATTCTTTTCATACCTCCGTTATCCAAAACCTCTAATTCAGCAACGCCGTTTTTAATACCAACGATTTCACCGTAATTGTCGTTTTGCGGTGTGTTAGGAAGATAAACAATTTCGCCAACGTCGTACCCCTCTATCTCTGTTTGTGCTTTCGGAATTTCTTGTTCTGTTGAGGTTTCGATAAAATCGTCTTCTAATTTTGTTAGGTAGTAAATCATTTTTTGGTATTCCTCTTGTTTTTCTTCTTCTTTAGGGTAAAACATTTGGTCTAACAAATCTTTAAAAATATCCTCTTTCTCTGTGAATTGAGGATTATCAGATAATTCTCCTAAAATTCTAGGCGACAAAGGTTGTTTAGAAAGGTAGTTTTTAAATAAATGACAAAAAACTTCACTTGTACCGCCAACGCTTTCAATTTTACTTTTATCGAAATTGTTTGCGATAGCAACGTCTATTTCATTTCTTCCAATATAATCACCAACAATGTGCCCTAATTCGTGAATTAAAGGTATTGCCGAAACACTTTCGTAAAGGTGTACTACATATCCGCCGTCTTCAACATTTTCGACCGCCCCGTAAATCCTGTTCGGCAATATCTCGTCAATTAACAAATCCTTGTATATTGCGGTTACTTTTTTTGTTTCTATACTTTCGCTAGTCAACGGCAAAGCGTAACCTAAAATGTCGTCCTCCAATTGTGAAATATGTTGAACGTCACGGCTCTCAATCTCTCCCGCTAATAACATATAATTTTTCATAAATACAGAGTGCATTTGTTGTTCCGATAAACCCTCTCCTCTTAATTTCAATACAACCTTTCTGCCGTCTTGATAAAATTTAATAAGAACTGCTATGTTTTCACAAAACTTTTTGCCCAAAAATTCCTCTAAATCTTTTTTCTTACTATCGTTGGCATTTAGGTAAGAGTTTAGCATTTCAAATACCATATCTCTAGCACTTGAATAATATTGCTCTTCGGTTTGTATGGAAAAGGATTTAACACCACTCCCTAACGTAATTCTGTTGTAATATTTTAAATACCTCTCGTATGAATAACTGCCGTCGTGGTTTGCTTCTTTTGAGTATGTTTCTTCTAGTTTTTTAGTAACATAAAAAAACTCTTTCACTCCCTCTCCTCCAAATGCCTGTATCATTTTTGCAACATTCAAATCTCCGCCTTGACCAAACCCCTCTTCTTCTTGAATAGCGTGTTGAACTTCGTGCAATAAAACAGTTTTAAAATCAAAGTTTTTCTCGTTACCATAAATGAATAAATACCCCTTTGGACTGAAAAAGAACGCATAATCATTGTCTTCTCCGAAATCCTTTGTGTTATTGGCGTAAAATATTGGAAGAGAATAAAGTTTCGGGTAGTGCTTATACAACTCGTTATGAGGTAAAACTTGACCTAGAGTAACGTCCCACCCGTCACGAATATACGCTTCGATTTGAGGAAGAGAACTATCTAGGTCGGGTGCGTTCATTAAATCATAAATCTCGTCTTGCTTCGACTTAAATGTACTACCTTCTGTAACAAACATACTGTTTAAAGGAAGTTTAGGCACGTCAACCTCTTTATCTCCTTTTAAGCGACTTCTCCACTTTTTATCGTTGTCGTTAAAAAACCAATTTGTTTTTGTGAATATTTCCGAATAAGTAAATCCGTTGCGAAGCATTTTTTTTGCTTCTTCTAACATTTTATCACCCGAAACCATAGCGGAATTTTCTCCATAATAGAGGTATCTCAAAGTACCTCTCTTTTCGGGTATTAAACCACCATTAGGTATCTTAACCGCCATAACAACCTTTTTCAAAGTGTCACCGTAAAAAGATTTCAATTTTGTTCTTTTGGAATATGTATCAATACAATCAGCCAACCCAATAATGTCGTCTTTTACTTGTTGCCTACCTTGTACAAATCTATTAACCGCACTAACAAAATTGTCCCTAGAATAAATATCAAAAGAGTTTTCGTAGATTGTGTTTTTTTGCTTACTCTCAATATTCTCAATATCGTGAACTCTGCAAGAAGCGAAAAACTGCGTCAAAATCTGTTGGTGTTTTTCCTTTTCAGTAAAGACATTTGTTACAAAATAATATTTTAAGAACTGATAAAACAATATATTTTGAGTGTCTAACGGGTTTTGAAAAAAGCCAATATCATAAGGTAAACCTCCACGAACAGGTCTTTTTTTGTTTAGGTTTAAAGTTATTTCAGAAACTATTTCGCCACCTATAATCTCCGTAATTGAACTCGTTTTGTCGTCATACCAATAGTAAAATACATAAAAGTTATTACCTGTAAGGTATTTCATTTTATCTATCGGTAAAAAAGATAAAATGTCACTAGATTTACTATTGGCTACTAGGTCGTCTATCGTTATTATCATAGTATTTTCTCTATAAATTTTAAATCATTAAAAAAGCCGACATAACAACCGCCCTTCTCTTCAAAATCTTTTATTAAATTACCCGTTTCTTTATCAAAAGCATAAATTCCCCAACGCTTATCGGAAATTGAGCCATTATGAAAAGTATATTTCTCGCTAACTACAAAAATGTAATTTGGTGAACTTTCATTATAAGCAATTTCGTAACGCATTTCGGAGTAACTATACCCCCTATTTGGCATCGGCTCAATAATCTCGTTAATATTCTTTTTCTGAATGTAGTTAATGATAGCGTCTTTTACTTCTTCTTTTAATTCCATACTGATTTGTTTAAGGGTTAATATTTAATTGTTGTAATATATTGTCGCAATCAATATCACCTACTTTAGTGTTTCTATCAAATTCCGTTTGACTTCCACCGCTAATTTTAGATAATAACTCGGCATTTCTTTTCTCTGCGTCACAAATAATATAAGCAAGATTTGTTTTAGCACCGTCTAACGAAGTAACATTGTCGCCCCCTAAAAAGTAGTAAAGAGTATCTTTTTCTTGAACAATATTTCTTTTTTTTATCTCCTCTTCAATAACCGCAGAAGCGTCTTGAAATTTTGGACTGTAATAAAGTCCGCCGTGTAAATCGTCTTGATAAAACCATTGTTCAGCCATAAAGTAATCAAACGTCCTAACCCTAAAAAACGAAGCGTCTGCTAAAGGATATAAAAGACCTAGAACGTCACATTCCTCTTCGTAACTTTTTACGTCCATTAAACTAACTCTATAACCGTCAGACTTAACGCCGTTAAAATTAAACGGTCTGTTTGGGTTTATTTGCATATTGTTTCTACTCTCATAAGTACTTGAAGTTATTATAACGGCAGTAATCCTTACCGCATACCCTTTAGTCATTAAGAATTTAGCAGTCATAATTGCAGTAATACCCGCCCAATAAAGTTCTGTCTTATTAGCGTTTCCGCCAATTATTACAAACAACCTCACATTGTTATTCGGTCTTGGGTGCTTTTCTTTATATAGAAACGATTTTTTATTGCCACTACCCCATTGTGCGTCACCGCTTTGTGCCAAACCTTTTGAACTAAAGGTTATGTCTTCTCGGATTTGCGTTAAGTAAGCGTCAGAATTGTCTTCTTTTAGTTTAAAAAGAACTAAATCTTGTTCGTCTTCAAAAATTTTAATCTTAACCTTTTTACTCTCTCCATTTTTATCTAGCACAATATCTCCTTCTCCTAAATAAAAGAATTTTTTATGCTTTACACTCCAAAGTCCCAATATTTTTTCGGGCGACATTAATGCTCTCTCAAGACTAAATATTCCTAAATTTTTATCATTAGGCTTAATAACGTCTTTAGGGATTATGCCTGTTGAAATCTTTTCCAATAATTGAAAATAATCTTTCAATTCTTCATACTTGTTGTTATACAACGTCATATTTTGAAATGTACGCCTATCCATAGCGTCAGCAAAACCACTAGGTATAGGAAATCCATACCAATCTTGTAATTGTCTTATTGCGGAAGCCGAAGCGGTTGACTGATTTGCTAACTCTCTTTCAATTTGTTGCCTGTAACTTAATAAGGCACGGGCATATTGCGGTCTTACCGTATCGGCAATACAATCTTGAACTATTTTATCAAATGCAGAACAGTAACTCCAAATTCCTTTGTACTGTTTTATGCTTACTTTATATGGCATTTTTAGTGTGCTTTTAGGTTAATAATTCACAAAGACACTATTTGTCCCAACTAACTCCCTTACTGTTTTTGCCTGTTTCGGGATTAAACCCTGTTAATTTTTGATATTCTTCAATAAACTTTGTATTTAACTGCATACTTGCTTGTTCAAGTATTTCGTCAATGGTTAAATCAACACTAGGATTAAGAACTGACTTAAATCTAGCGTCTTTACGCATATTTTTTGCTCTATCTTCTCCTAAACTATCAATCCAAGTATCAACACTATCTTTAAGCCTTTTGCCACCTTTCCAAGTGCCGTCTTCGATTTCTTTTGGTGTTGTTCCGATAGGATAAAAGGCAATAGGACTTTCAATAGAACGTAACATTTCCAACTGATAAACACGATTAAAGTTCAACATAGAACGAAGAGTAATCGCTTCTGTGCTTTCATTTGGAAGTTGAAGGCGAATACCCGCACCTATACTGTAAACAACAGAGTGAACAAGACTTCTTTCTAATGTTTCGTCAACGTCTAATTTGTACATTGAGCCACTAAAACGGTCAACTAATGAGTAATCTTGACGGTTGTTACCCGAAAAGTTTACTGACACAGACTTCATATCTGTATTACCCGTTCCAATAACCATAAAATCGGGGTGTTTCTTAATTTTTTCCCCTTTACCGTTAACGATTTCAGCATCTTTACTTCCCGATTTTGCCAAAGCGTCATTCAATAAACCCGCAGTATTTGGGTCTAGTTTTGGCAACTCGTCCAAAATCAAAATACCGCCGTAACGCCAAGCGTTTTCCAACTGCCCCGCTTCGTAACCTTTTATAGAAAATCCACCAATGATTTGCATTGGAGAAGTCCATTGTGAGCAATTGATTGTATAAAACCAATCTTTGCTACCTTTTTGGTACTGACCTGTCTTGTCACACAAAACTTCGGCTAATTGTTCGGCTAGGTAGGTCTTTCCTGTACCCGCTTTACCATAAAGATAAACATTGTTCTTCAACAACAAGTCGTCAACAACTTTTTTAAACAAGTTGTTAATAATCACTTTCTTGTCTTCACTTTTGCTTCCCGAAGGTACTCCTTTTGTTTTTACTACGGGCACAGAACTACTACCGCCCACGATTTCAACTTTTGCCATAATTAGATTTTTTAAATTGTTGTCTAAATTTTCTTCTGTTATTTTTATGTTTGCCATTTCTTCTTTAACGGCTTTTTGTATTGCTTGTGCTTGTACAGACCCTTCCGCCTTTAGTTCGTCAAGCAACTCTTTTACTGTATCTTTCATATTTTTTATTTTATAGTGATTTGAATTTAATCATAAAGTCTTGAACTGTATCCCAACTAATAGGCACTTTTTCAATTGCTTCCGCTTGAACTTCTACTTTTTCTGCGTCAACGTCAGCACTAGGAATAACAGGGTTGTCAATGTTGCTAGAAATTACTTTACCCGCATATTTAGGTGTAACTAATCCGATAGCGTAAATTGGGTTAATTCCGATAATCTCTTGCGTCATTTTAGCGATACCAATATAATCATCTTTCATTGATTTAACGCCGTTAATATAATCTAGTCTTTGATTGTCGTCAGCAATAGAATTAAGTATATTTCTTACCGCTTGTTGTTGAGTTATGTTTGCGGGTACAATTTTATAAATACCTCCCTCAACAACACTAACGGGATAGTACAACGAAAACATACCGTAATCATTATCGGGAGTTGTTCTAAAACTGTCCTTGATATAGTTTGGAGGAACTGCCGTTTCATCAAATCTTGTTGTCAAGAAGTAATCGTAAATACCTTGAGTTTCTCCAACAATATCGTCACCGCCTTTTTCTAAAGGGTCAACTTGTTTTTCCAAAATAAATCCTTTGGAAGCGTCCTTTAGGTTTTCCATTGTTTTAAATCTTTCAAAAATAACATCAAGCAACTCAAATAATTTATCTTCATTTAAAGAAAAGTAATAGAACTTCATTTGATTTACGTCCTCTGTCGTGCCTTTAGAATACATTTCAAAAGGGTCGTATGTACTACCTAGTCTTTTTTCAGAATAAGGTAAACCGATAGCCTTTTGCAAATCCTCTAAAACCGATTTTGTAAACTGTGAAATATATTGCTTCTGTGGTTTGCTTCTTTCTTTTCCGCCACGAATAATATCATACCCCGTACAGAAATACATTTTATATGTACTTCCTTCTTTTTCAATAAATTCATTGTTACTAGACCACCAAAGTTTACCTTTTAGTGTTTTAAGAACGTCTTTGTAAATGTCAGAGTTAATTGCCGTAAAAGTAGGAGAAGCCATTTCTGTAAGTGGCTTCCATTGTTTTAGCCACATTTTAATACCTGTTTCAACAGTCCCCGCAGAGGTTGAATATTTTATTAATCTCTTTTTTCTTTCGTAATTAATATCTTCTCCCCAAAGTTTTTGAGCCATTTCAAAACCTCTAAAAAGTTCTCCTGTTAAAACTCTCATTTTATCCCTTTCGGAAGTTTTTTTAATAATCCAAGCCTTAACTTCTGCCACCTCAATTAGAGATATTTCGTGTGCCTTAACGTCCATAATCCAATCAATAATACCCCTGTACTGTGTAGTGAGAGAAATTCGGATATGCGGTTTCAATCTCGACGTACTAGCGAACTCCAACTCGATATTCATTGGCGACCATTTATTATCAGACTTATTATTTATTTTAAATCCTACAAATTTACCAATTTTAGGGTTGGCACGTTTTCTGACGGCTGAACCTTTTACTACTTCAAAAGCACCGTCTTTTAACATATCTGTATCAACAGGAACGTAAAGAATTTTATCGGGTTTGAAGTAAGCAAGAGGGTATCTCACCAAGTCGTCCTTTTGTTGCTCTTTTAGTAATGCGTCTTTAACCATTGTTTCAAAATCCTCAACAATTTGGTCTTTTTCCTCTTGAGTTGTTACAACAGAAGTGTCGGGTTTCCCAAAACTTTCACGCAATTTTTTCATTTTATCCCTAGCGTGTTCCTCAAACTCTTCGTTTAATTCATTATGAAAATCCGTGTAATCCTTCTTATGTGCTAAAAAATCCATACGTTCTTTTAACTGCTCTTTAGTATATGGAACACCTTTTGAAGTTACAAACTTGTCTTCAATATAAACAGATTTAGTGAACTCGTTTTTACTACTTCCTTCATATAACACTTTTTTATTCATAGTGCTAGATTTTAGGTCTTCAATAGTCGTTTCTAAATCCCACTCGTCGTTCTTCAACATTGTGTTCATTAAACTTGTGTACATAGAGTTCATTCCATTATAGAAATCTTCCTGTTCTACGCAAGGAAGTTTCTCAATTTCACGAAGGTAAATATCAAACTTGTCTTCGGGAGAGGAATTTTCCGTGTACCATTTATCCTCAACTAACCCCTTGAATTTTTCATTCCCTTGTATGTTTACGAAATCCAATAAAACTTGGTATCCATACTTGTTTGTCATATCCTCAATTTCGTTGCCCTCTTTGTCCAAAATTTGAGAAGCCTTTGCTGACTGCTTTACGTTCCCCGTAGTAGTAGCGTCAAGTGAACGAAGTTTTCTGCGTAGCATTAATAATTTACGAACTTCCGAAGGAATACAACTTACAACATAGGTGTAAGCGGGGTTATTAACTTGCCCTGTTCTGTTAATACGTCCACGTTTTTGAACTTCTGTGTAAACGTCTAACTCTACTTGGTGAAGGAATAAAATTCTAGGTCTTTTGTCTTTAAATTCGTCTGAAATAGAAGAGTGTAAACTTAATCCTGTACTACCCGCAGTATTTACAATTATAACGTCAGATTTACCCGTGTTGAAATTATCAACTTTGTCCATTGTTGTTTTTTGTGGCGGAGTAACAACCTCAAAATAATCTTCACCGTTGACTTTCCTTACAGAAAGCGACCTTTTAGTAATTTCTTCAACACGGTAATATTCGGAACTTGTGTACTTCTTATCCCAATTAGGTCTAGGTGTACTTTCAATTCTGTCAATCATATAATCAATAGGCGAAAGTGGTAAATACTCACCCGTTTTTTCGTCATAAGTTGTTGCCGTTGACATTTGAGCAATTATTTTATTGTACTTAACTCCGTTATCTTCAAAATCTTCGCTTTTAAAAACGCAATTTTCAATCTCTAATATAGTTTTAGATTTATTAACAGGCTCAAAAGTCGCTTTTGCAGAAGTAAGTCCTTTTGCTATATTGATTAATGTTTTAGCGTAATCGTTATCCTCTCTCTTAATCTTTTGACCTAATTTATAACCCAAATCTTTTAACGAACTTTCTGCCGTATTTCTAATTCCAATTACAGGCTTGAAGTTGGTGTTAATCATTTCAACGCTATCTCCAAATCTGTATTCAGTCATAAGTGGCTTCCCTTTGTCGTCCTCAAGGCTCGTTAGTGTCTTTACAACTTCGTTAGCAACGTAATCTGCCTTAATACTAAAAAGCAAATTTTCAATCCATTGAAAGCGGTTTTTCACACGGTTACTTGGGTCGTAAGTCATTACATACTTATTCCTGTTTCTGTGTTGCCACTCCTTGATAAATTCCTCTTCGGTAGGCATTGGGTCATTTTCGGGCACTAAATCGAAACCCTCTTCGTCTGCAACCCTAACTCTTGCCTTTTTTAATGCGTCTTTGTAAAGGGACGATTTTGAAAACACTTCTATTTCATTATATAGCGACATTACTTTGTCGTACAAATCGTAGTATTTTTTTATGTTTGTTTTAATATAATTGTACTCAATTTTACATTTGTCAAAAGTTCGTTCACGCCTTATCATTTGACCGCTTTTTACAAGCATAGAAGCAATATATTCTTGTACCGCTTCACCACTTTCTTTTACCGCCTGTACAATTGTAGAAGGTCTAATATTACTATCAACAATATCTGTTTTAGGAATATACAACATCATTGATTTTGGCTCTTTTGAGTATGTAGCCGAAGAAAAAACTACACCGTTCGCTAAAGAAATTAAATTAAACAAATTTTTAGCCGAATTTCCGTCACCCGCCCCACAATGGCTCTCGTCCAATACAAAAAACATTTTATCAGAAAGACCTTGTAAAAACTTAAACTTTGATATTGCGTTTGCCGTTCTAGGTGTTTCTTTTTCTAGGTTTGCATTTAATTGGCTATATGTTAGCATAATTAAATCTACACCTTTTGGCAATACCCCTCTGTCTGTAATCTTTCTTAAATCCTCTCTCTTCATTGGGGAAAACAACACAGAAAGTTCGTTTTCTCCTTCTTTTCTGTATTTTACTACTGCGTCGCTATCATTGTTCATAATCAACGGAGTGGGAAGATTTTTTTCGGATACGACAGGTATTTCATCACCGCCAAATCCTCCAATATCTTTAAAGTCACGGTAAATATCAGTAAAAAGAGTTGTTTTAATACTAACGAAAACAGGTATCTTTCCTTGCTTTTTCGCATAACGAAGAACACCCGCAACAACACGACCTTTCCCTATACCCGCCATATCACCTAGAATAAACCCTTTTTGTCTTTCAGCCTGTACAATAGCAAGTGCAATAGCGTCAACCTGTTCTGACGCAAAAGCGTCACATACAGAAATCTTACTCTCGTATCCTAATTTCTCACGAACAAACTCCGTTGTATCAGTATTGTTAAGTACAAATTTATTAAGTGCTTCAACTGTTTCGTATGCCAACTTTGTAGGCACTACCGCACCAATAGGTGTACAACTAGAAGCGGTAATATAGGGCATTGTATTACGGTTCTCTCTCACCGCTTTTGTAACGCCGTCGCCTTGTTTTTCCTCGTATTGACTTTTTAAATTATCTTCCATTTTACAAACTGTTTTGTTCGTTAATATTCCCTAACTGTTCAAGTATTGCTTCTATTGATATATCCTCCGTTAGTTCCTCTGCGGAAGCAACGCTAACCTTACCGTTTGCGTCCAAAACAATATCGCTAGGCTTTAAATTGTTTTTTGACATAAACGCTTGTGTCCTTTCAATAACTCTAGCAGACCAAGTTTTGTATGAACTGTCAGACATAATCAAATAAACCAAATTATCTATGCTAAAATCTATTGTTTTTATACCTAATTGTGTTTCTAAAAGCGGTCTAATATCTGCCTTGAACTCTTCGTTGAAAACTTCATTATCGTAATCTCTACCGCTATTAATAACATTTAATTTTAATTCTTCTTTGTATAACTCAAGTGCAGTTTTTAAACGCTTCTTGAAAATATATTCAAGTTTAGTGGCGTTCAAAATTGAACTGTCACCTTTAACTTTTATACCGTTAAGTGCCGTTGTATTAAATCCACCCAAAATAAAATCGGCTTCTTCTACAAAAATATTGGGGTTATAAAAAACTTCTGATTTTTCCATTTTACTTGCTTGATTAAATTCCACTTTGTTATAGTCAATATTATTGCTTTTACTATTGTCAGTACCGCAAAGGTGACAAACTTCTAGTTTAGTGGTGTGATTGTCTTCTTTATGCCAACTGTGTCCACATTTTCCACAAGTTATAGTACCGCCTAGTTCTTTTTTTGCTTCATATCTACGTTGCTCACTTAGACCAATCGCTATCGCCTGTTTAATATCCACTACTCTGTCACCGTTAGAAGACTTTAAATCGCCTTCTTTGAACTCACGCATTACTTGAGCAATTTTTCCGCCGTCCTTCATACCTTCCATTTGTGCTAGTCGGCTATAATAGTCGTCCATTTCTTTTAAATGGTCAACCGCTACATATAAAGGTGCTTCTTCGGGAGTTATTTCGTGGTCGTATATTTTTTGGTACGTTTCGCTATGCTCTTGCTCTGCGTGAACGCCCATTTTAACTTCTTTTTTGTCAAGGTCTTTGATAAGTTGGTCGTATTTTCCAATTTCGCCACCTGTCTTCATTTTCTTCAACTTACGCTTCTTGATTTCGGCTTCGATAATATCTTTCATATAATCCCAACCCTTATCAACAACATTAAGCCATTTAAGGTTTGCAATTACACCCGCAATTAAAAAGTCGCCACTATGTCTAGCGTTGAATGATTGCCATTTAACGAAAAACCACTCTTCGCTTTCTAGCCAATGTCCACGATTAATTACACGTTCAAGATTATTGTACGCTTCGTTTCCGTAAATGTTTCCCCCTAAATCCCAAATAGCGGGATAGTTTTCTTTGATTTTTTTAGCGTAGGAATGTACCCATTTTGAGGGCATTTTGTTTGGATTGAATTGGATAAGGTTTCCACCTTCTTTGTATTCGTCAGCGTCAGCCAAAACTTCGTCGGGAGGTAAAATAGGCACTCCGTCACCCGCACTTTGATTAATACGGGAAAGTTCCTTCCAATGCTTTTTACTTGCTTCTTTATTTATAATAACTTCACCGCCTTCCAACTCCACAATTTGATTTGTGTCTGTAACAATAGCCTTTATACCGCCAAGCGATTTACCGTTCTTGTCGTAGTGAGGTTTGCCTTTCAGCAACCCACCCTTTTTACCATTATTTGTTGTTTTCGCCATTCGTACTTACAAATTTATGTTCTGCGTAAAATTTCTCGTCCTTTTTTACGTTTTTAAGCAATACTCCTATAACAACTCCTCCCGCAATAAGCGAAAGCATTATATTTTTTTTCTGCTCATAACTTTTGCCCATATAAACAGAAGCACCTAAAACTAAAGACCACCAAATAGGATTAAGACCGTAATACGCTAGTGCGTCCCTTGTCCAATACTGTTTTGGCGTAATTTCACCTTTATTAAGTTTCTCTTTATTTGACTGTTGCCACTTGAAATACAAGCCGTCTGCGGGTGTAGGTATAATATCTGATAATATTAAGCCAACGCCAACTGCTAATAATAACTTTGTATTTTCTCCGTTTTTCACCATAAAAAGTAGGCAAACGTACAATTAAAATTTATACGACGCAAGAAAAAATGTTAAAAGATATTGACACTTGAACAAACGTACCTTACCTGTCTTTTATTGGTGGTTGTATGTTTGTGCCTAAATATATCTTTTTCGGTGTTGTATGTTTGTGCCGAATATCTAGTTGTAATCCTTGATAGCCTTGAGAACTTGCTCTTCCGATTTTAACCAACCTTGATTTACTGCGTTAGTTACAAATTTTTCTATCTCTGTTATTTTTCGTAACTCTTTTGAGGAAGCAAGATTTCGCATACCCGATTGGTGAATACCAAAAGTTGCAACATTTATTGCTTTTGCATATTTTACATAGTCGGGATTTCCTAGCATACTTTTTAACGAAGAGTTCATTGGCTTATATTCCGTACCCGCTTCTACACGGTCAAATATTAAAGTGTCTGTTATCCATATAATTACTTTCGCATATAACATTGGATTTAACTCCATAGCAATAAGTACCCAAATGTACGGGTCAGCCATAACGCTTCTGTTTGACCCACGCCCCGTAGTCTTGTAAACGCCCAAGCCTTTCAACACGCTTGTAATCCCTTGACTTTCAACCATTCCCATAAATTGATTTAAAGATATTTTTACCAAATCCCTTTCATTAAGCAAATAGTAAACCCTGTGCTTTGTATCTTGATATGTCAATATTTCATTCACTTTCTTTTCTACCCAACCATATTGCCACCTTGCTTTATCGTATGCTTTTTGAAGGTCTGTTATTGATAGGAATTGTTCTTTTGTGTTTTGTCGGATAGTAACACCGAACAATTCTCTGTCCGTGCTATTTAAAGTTACGTTTGTTTTCATACTCGTTTTAATTTATT
>Ga0214919_10006557_pt1 | contig 15968 bp, 15 predicted proteins | sample LL1503_MetaG_FD_177994 | JGI IMG/M metagenome (GOLD analysis project Ga0214919, IMG submission 177994) | Freshwater microbial communities from Lake Lanier, Atlanta, Georgia, United States - LL-1503 | ecosystem: Environmental > Aquatic > Freshwater > Lake | place: USA: Georgia | collected... | reverse complement strand
TCAGGTTATCTTGTTTATGCTTGGTGTAAGGAAAATTCTCTTCCTCTCCTTAAAGAAAAAGGTTTTGAAACTGGTGAGATATGTACTTATGTTGAGAAGATTATTTAATCTTCTTATTCTTGTCCGACTTATCTCTAATAGATAAAACAATAACTATTATTAAGATAGTAATCGGAACACAACACGCTAAAATTATTTCTAAATCCATAACTATATTATTTTTGAATTGTATTATTTTATATATAATATATGAAATTTATAAAAGAGTTTAGTTTATTTGAATCAGTTCATGATAATACTCCTACATACAATGATTTGATGGGTAGGTTATTACACCTTTATGGATCTATTCCTGTTCCTAAAGAAAAAGCTTCTGTTGTTATTAAAAAAATTATTAACACATCAATGGGTAAGCCTTTTAAATTAGGCGAGAACGTTGATATTAATTTTTGTAAAGTTCACGATAAAGTTAGATTTAGTGATTATTTTGATTCACTATTAGAAGATAAAGATGTTAGAGGTCATAACTTCGAAGGATTTGTTTGTGGATTATTTGATGGTCAACTTTCAACAAGAGGCGCTAAATATGATTTAACCATTGAAGGTAAAAGATATAGTGTTAAGTTTGTAGATTATAAAGGTAAAGCACCAGAGGTAGGAAGATTCAAAAGTATAATAACCCAAAGACCAAGTTTAGATGAAATGGTTATTGCTGGTGGTGGCTTAACAAGAATTTTCAGATCAAAAAATACTGGTTTAAAAAATGGAATTTGGAATGTTATAACAGCCGAAATAGATGGTTGGATATTAGCTTATCCAGATGATATCAATAATCCAAAAAATATAGTATTAAATATTGTAGAAAAATCTGATTTATTTAATGTGGTAAATGATGGTTTAGTGGTTGCTCCAAAAGGTGGATATGCTGATATCTATTCGTTGGCTTTAAGCTCAAGATATACCAGTAAAGGCAAGTACACAAAAAGTATTATAAAAATACCTCAAGTTTCTTTAATAGATCTTCAAGAAGAATATAAAACAATCGAAGAAGAAAATTGGGCACCAGAAGTTTTTGGTAATATGGCTTATAAAATGAGACCTGATGTTCTTCGTTATATCAGAATAAATAAAGATACAGTCATTAAAAGACTTAGTGAACTTTAAGAAGTAAACTCAGATTTCTTACTATCTCCATTTCTTTTTAAGAAACTCACAACACATTTAGCAGTTGAATAATTTGTAGCCAATGGTACATCGTGTACATTACACAACCTCATTAACATTTGAACATCAACTTCATGTGGGTGTGAAAATAAAGGATCAATAAAGAAAAGAACAGCGTCTATCTGACCTTCTACTAACTTAGCAGCAATTTGAGCATCACCACCCATTGGACCTGATAATAAACAATTAACGTGTAATCCGGCATTTTCAATATGGTTACCAGTTGTTCCTGTTGCGTATAAAAAGACATCTTCTCTTTTGAAGAACTCCATTCTTTTCATTACAAAAGCCACCATATCAGCCTTTTTATTATCATGTGCTACTATTGCTATATTCATGACTTTTCTATTTTAATATATACAATAAGTTTAAAAATAATTTCACAAAATGGATAACGAATTAAAATCATTCAAAAAGTTCTATAATGAGAACCCAGCTGTTAAGGCTACTACAGAAATAGAATCATCTTCTATTCCTAAAAAATTATCCAATGATATTGTTGAAATATTAGATGCTAGAATTGGTGACGAATACACAGCACATTACTTCTATAGAAATGCGTCTAACTGGTGTAAAAATGCTAACTATAACAAGGCAGCAGATTTCTTTAATAATGAAGCAAGTTCTGAGTTAGAGCATGCTCAAGGTTTACAAGACTATTTAGTTCAATGGAACTTATTACCGGCTATTCCTCAAGCACCAACAAGAACAGATTTTACTGGTCTAATTGAGATTATTGAAAAGGCTTATGAATTAGAATATGGCTTATTAGAAAAATACTCTGGCGATCAAAAAGCATTTCATAATGAACACCCAGCAACATTTAACTTTATTCAAAAATATGTTGATATTCAAAACTCTTCAGTTGGAGAATATTCAGACTTATTGAATGCTATTCAATTGATTAATCCAGAAAACAAATTAGATGTTTTATTCTTTGAAAAGAATTATTTTTAATATCAAATAGTAATAATAAAAAAGCCTCAGATTTCTCTGAGGCTTTTTTTATTTAATATATCCAAGTTCTTTTAAGGCTATATAACCAAAATATCCACCAAACAAAGCCATAAATATATTGAAGTTATATAATGCGTAAACTAAAAGTAATCCGGAAAAAATTAATGATATCCAATTAGCCACTCTTCTATACTTATATCTATCTCTTGATAAGTTGGCAAGACTCCTAACAATCTGACCACCATCCATTGGGTATATTGGTAGAATATTAAATATGAATAAAAATAAATTGATATTAAACATATAAGTAATGAAACTACCCGGTATAAAAGATTCTAGAAAATAAGAACCAACGCAAAGTATTAATGTACTTATAGGACCAGCCGCTACAATTGGAATAGAATCTCTGTCATGCATATTTGAATCAATTGAAGCCGCACCTGATAGAATATCTATTGACACACCATAAACTTGATAACCTTTTCTATTAGCCATCCAAGCATGTGCCAATTCGTGAATTAAAACTGATGTAAAAACCGCAACAACTGCTATAGGCGGTAGCATTAGAAATAATAAAAAGAACCAAATACTTATTGATACCGGTGCTCCTTGAAAGTTAAATAGTCTAAATGATTGTTTCATGTATATTTTTTTACAAATGTATGAATATAATTCCGAATTACAAAATGTTTAAAATAAAAAAGACCCAGATAAATCTGGGTCTTAAAACGCTGAGATTATACGTTCAGTGTGACATCTTTGACTGGATTATTGTTTCCCAGTTTTATCCACTATCTTTTGGATAGTATCGTCACAGTACCGGTTAGTTAGACTAACCACTTCTTGAGTCACTGAATACTCTCCACTTACTCCACTTATTCAACCCTCGCAGGCTGATTCGGGCTTCGACCCCCTATAAGCTTTTCGATGAAATCACACCAGCCTTTCGAGCTTATGTGGCTATGGACATCCCATAACTAAGTAGGCACCTTTCATCAGTAACTAGGTAACACTTTCGATTTAGTTTTAAGTTTTTACATTCAAAAGTAAATTTTAGTGCTTGTAGATTGTGTCGAAGTAGTGGTCACCTCTCAGCTCTCATGACTTTTGGTCTCAAGAATACTGGACTACTCCGTGTGATGCCTCCATCACAACTCTTTAAGATATCTTCATCACGACTCGCCTTGCGGCTCACCTACACTCTTGGTAGAGTGATTGATGTTCGTTAACAGCACCACCTGTACAACGAATTGTCTTTCGACTTTGAGACACCTCTCAAGTTGAAACTCGCGATGATGATAACTGGTGGGTCACCACTTCTCGCAAAATTTCTACAGGTTATTCTTATTGCTCTTCCGAACTCAACTGAACAATCTACAATTGCCCAGTCACCAATCCATTTCCCTACGGAGTTACCCTCGGTACTTCAGGCTTAGTGATATCCTGCTTGCTTACTCGACCTCGGTTACCCAAGACGCAAACACATTTTGCTTTGTGTTCACTTTATCCCTCTTTCAAGGTTTATTTTACGACTATAAGCGGCCGTTACTTCCATATCAACCGAGGTTGATGTTTCAGTATGTAATTTTTTCAAAGAACTTTATTTATATCCGACGTTTCGGAAAAGTTTAGAAAAACTTTCATTTTTCTTTTTTGTAGCGGGGACCGGACTCGAACCGATGACCTCAAGGTTATGAGCCTTGCGAGCTACCACTGCTCTACCCCGCGATATTTTTTTCTACCTCTCAAACCTAACACCTACTCGAAGTGGTTTGTTTACAACGACCTTAACATCGTTATCTTATAGTCGAGTAGGTAAACTCGTAGCCCGTAGAGGATTCGAACACTCTATCTTCCAACCGAAAAGTTGGACGTCCTAAACAGATAAATCTGTTTCTCTTGCGAGTCCTGTAGACGAACGGGCCATATTTGTAGTCGGTAAAGGATTCGAACCTTTGTTTGATTTCTGAAAAGAAACCCGTCCTATCCAGTAGACGAACCGACCATTTGTTTTTTGTTTCACAAAGATAAGAAGAATTTTTTAATCTACCAAATCTTTTTCAATTTTTATTTCAGATTTTTATTTCTGATTTGTTTTACAAAGATAAGATAACTTTTTCATTTCACCAAATCTTTTTTTCAAAGAACTTTCAGATTTTTATTTCTGATTTGTTTCACAAAGATAAGATAACTTTTTCATTTCACCAAATCTTTTTCAAAAAAAAGGGTTATGATTTTATCCTTCGAGATGGGAAGCGCTTATCATAATTAAGTTTTGCGTATTATACCAACACCCTTATTAAATACAAAGATAATATATTTTTTTTAATTACAAAAGTTTTTTAAATTTTTTTCAAACACGTTGTATCACTTGATTACAAAGAAAAATATAGTCTTTATGTTTTATTTTTACGTTTTAAAACTTAATATATAAATAAAATTAAGAATAACCACTATGAAATTACTTAAACTTATAGGTAGCGCTCTGCTACTTATGACCCTTTCCTTACCGGCTTTTTCACAAACCGGTCCCCCAGCACCATCATCAGGTATCTGGGCTCTTATCGATACCAACTACACGGTTGGTACAAATACATTAAACGTCACTAAGGCGAGAATCACTCTTCAAAACACAACTACTAGTAAAACAACTGGTGTTCAGTTTAGAGTATTTTATGACAAAAACGCATTTGCGTCTGCGTCAGTTGCTTTAGTTGGCTCTTCAACAAACCTTTATCTACAATCTGTAGATAATAACGCAAATGGTTATGTTACTATCACTCTTGTTTATACAGGATCTAGTTCATCTTATTCATTGGCAAATGGTGAAACATTTGAAATTACATTTGGTCACGTTGCTCCAGCAACTTTCCAAGCTTTAACTTCAATTGCTAACTTATCTTGGTCAGGTGCTTATCCTTACTCTCAAGTTGCTGCTGAGCAACCAGGTAACGATATCGCTTTATCATTACATAACTATGGAGGTATCTTTTACCTACCTCATTTACAATATCATGGTACGTTCACAAACGTAACTGGTTCAAGTGCTAAAAACTTAACTTTGGCTTTACAAAAGAAACCTAAAACTGGTTCTACTTGGTCACAAGTTAATACTTACACAACAGACATCAACGGTGATTTCTCATTCAATGAGATATTAGATACAACTTACTTTGATGTTCGTTTAGCTATTCAAGGTGATACAATGGGAGTAGGTAACGTAATATCTGTTGCGGATGCCCAAAAAATTAACCAATGGACTATTGGATCACTTACACCATCAGCTTGGGATTACTATCACGCTGACGTAAACGGTGATAATAATGTAACAATCTCTGATGCTTATGGTGTATTTGGTAGAATCGCTGGTCGTTTCTCAGTATGGCCCAACTCAGTAAAAGATGTTAAATTCTTTACACAAACTGAATACAATGCTGTAACTGGTACTCCTACTACAAACTTTACATCTACTTATCCAGGTGTTACTAACTTTACATTTAATATCTTACCAGGACAACCTGACTCAGTAACATTCTATGTAATGGTACCAGGTGATGCTAATAACACTGGTTATCATATGGCTCGTTTAACGCCAATTGAAATTATTAACCCGGCAAATGCTCCTAATCACTTAATTGACGAAGCTGTTGAGTATGATTTTGTTGCTCCTACAATTGAAGTAAATGTTCCTAATCTAACTGTAGATGAAGGTAACTTAGTAAAACTTCCTGTTAAAGTTTTCACAGGCGGAAACAAAGTAGGTGCTTTACAATTAGGTCTTAAATATGATAACACTTTATTAGAATTCAAACAAGTTCTAAACAGTGAAAAATCAATGAACTGGATGTCTTTTGTTAACCCAATGGATTCAGTTATAGAATGGGGTGGATATGACAGAACTAACGGTGAAAATTTATTCATCGATGGTGAAACAGTATTTACATTAACATTCTTAGCTAAGAAACCACAAGATGAGTGGGCACAATCACCTCTTTACACAACAAGAAAGTTTGTTGGTAAAGAAGACGCTGGTGATATGAATTGTATTCCTACAAACGGTCTTTATCAAGTAAAAATGATTAAAGGTGCTTCATTAAAAGAAAATGAAATTTTAGTTTATCCTAACCCAACAACAGGTGAGGTTACAATTAAGTTTAACGTTCCAGTTGATGGAAATGTTACTTTATCATTTGTTGATGTAAATGGTAGAGTAGTATCAAATATATTAAACGAGTATATGCCAAGTGGTAACTACACTTACAGAGCTAGTTTAAGTGGATTCGTTCCAGGTAACTACTACACTACAATGACATCAAGTACTGCGATTTCAGTAAATAAAACAGTCTTAATTAACTAATAAATAAATTCCTAACCAACTTCTCAGAAATGGGTAGATGGTTAGCTAAAAATAAAAAAATAAAATACAATTATGTCAGAAGAAACAAATGTAGAAACAAATGACGGCACTTGGTCAAGTCTTAAAAAGACTATCATCGGTGCTATTTCAACAGCAATATTAGCTGGTGGTACTTACTTAACTACTCATTTATTTAGTGGTAGTGAAGATAAAGAAGAAACAAAAACTGAACAAGCTGCTCCTGCTGCTCAACCAGTTATCAATGTTAATCTTGAAAATAATAACACAAATCAACAAAAACAATCAGGTGGTACTACTGTAATTCACGAGAGAGTTGTTGAAAAAGCAGCACCTGCTGAAAAGAAAGAAGAAAAGAAAAAGGACGAAACTGATTCTCCTTGGTAATTAAAAATTAAATAAAAACAAATTAAAACTATGGGACTAGATAAATTTTTTAGCAGTAAAACAGATTATGTAAAAGTAGAAGACAAAAATAGATTCTACTATATGCTTCAACAAATGCAAGCTAATAGATGGAGAATCACAGCAATCGTATTAGGATTGTTCACATTAATTATTGTAGGTATCAATGCTGGTGTTTTCTTCGGTAAGACCATTGGTGAAGATTGGAAAGAAATGTTATTAATTCTTTTAGGTGCCTTTGTAGGTAACTTAAATAAAGTTGTTGACTATTGGTTCAACTCTGAAGACAGAGATAAAATGTTAATTCAAAAAGTTGACGAAGAAGATGGTGTTACACTTTCTAATGTAGCTGAAGATTATCCAAATGAGCCAAAAGAATCAACACCAATGCCAGACTATACAGCTTCGATGAAAAAAAAAGCTGAGCCAGTAGCAGTTTACACACCAGTTGTTGAATCACCTATTGTTGAAGAAGTTGTTGAAACTCCAGTATTCGAAAAGGTTGAAATTGATGAAGATGGTGATGGTATTAACGATGGTTATGATACTGACGGCGATGGTGATATCGATGAGTATTTCGAACACAGAAACTGCCAACACGTTTGGGGTGACGCTGATGGTGATGGATTTGAAGAATGTCAAATCTGTGGATTACTAAGAAGTGAATCAGAAGAATAATTAAAAAATTAAAAAACAAAATTAAGATGAAACCACTACTTTTAACTCTAATGATGATATTAACTTTTGGTATTTGTAAAGCACAAATTGGTACCATTAAAACTGAGTCATATCAAGCATCATTTGAAAAGACACAATCCATTGATAGTGTATCTAACTATACTGATACAATCAAAGTTCCTATTCAATTATTAAAAATTGGATTTACAGAAGAACTGTATGAAATGTATCCTGAACTTAAAGAAAAAAGAGTTGGTTTAGGTGTTACAAATATTGTCATTGAATATTTAGAGATGACTAACAGATTTGTATTTACAGAAGATAAGTTAGAAATCAAAGAAAGAATGGTTTCTCAATTTAAAGCATCTGATAAAGGATTCACAGAAAATAAGTTAGATGGTAGAGGTAAGATTAAACTTGCTAAATACTTTGTTTATATTGAAGTTTATGACTTTTCAGTATCAGAAGATGAGGTAGTAAAAGTGAAGGGTGAATCAAAAACAACACAAACTACTAGATTGGGTTTACAAGTTAAATTTGTAGATGCTGAGACAGGTGAAGTTATTGTTGGTTCTGGCTTAGGAGAAGCATCAACTGTTAAAACCATTTCAATTTTAGATGGTATTGATGAAGATGGTGTTAAGTTTAACCAATCTACAATTGGTATTACAACCAAAAAAGGACTTGAGACAGCTAGTTCAAGAATAGTTACTAGACTGATAAAAAAGGGTATATTCAAAAGCTAAATGTATGCCAAGAGTCTCATATTCGCGATTTTATTATGTATTGTACCAACCTTAGTAAAGGCTCAGACCTATGTTTATTCATATGCTGACCCCTGTACTGGTAATATAAAAACAATTAATGTTCCAACAAGTGGAGTAACTGTTACCTATTTTGGAAAAATGAATACTTTTAGCCCTGCCGATTTTACCAATGGTACTTTCGAAAACTGGGCTAATGGTGTTTATAGCTCATTTGGTGGAAATAATCCTTGTGGTTCTACTATTGGTGTTAGTAGTAGTATAAGTATGGCACAGAATAGTGCTATGAATGTTTTAGGTATTATGAATTCACTATCTGCTATTAGTGATATTGCTAGTAGTATGGGTGGTGGATTAAATACAAATGGTGTTACTGAAAGTAGTAAAACTGAAGGTAAGTCATCAGAAAAGAAAAACGATAAAAAGAATAACTCAGATGGGTCAACTGGTGGGTCAAATGGATCAACTACAACTGGTGGGTCAAATGGATCAACTACAACTGGTGGAACAACTACTGGATCAAACGGATCAACAACTGGTGGGTCAAATGGATCAACTACAACTGGTGGAACAACTACTGGATCAAATGGATCAACAACTACTGGATCAAACGGATCAACAACTACTGGGTCAAATGGATCAACAACTACTGGATCAAATGGATCAGCAACAACTGGTGGTGGAACAACTGGATCAAATGGATCAACAACAACTGGTGGGTCAAATGGGTCAACAACAACTGAAGGTTCTACTGGAGGATCAACTACAACTGGTGGAACAACAACTGAAGGTTCTACTGGAGGATCAACTACAACTGGTGGAACAACTACAAGTGGAACAGGAAACGGATCAGGAAGTGGGTCAACTACAACTGGTGGATCAGGAAGTGGATCGGGAAATGGATCAACAACAAATAATAATAACAACTCAACTGGATCAGATGCTGCTACAAGCGAAGAGAAAAAATCATCTAATATATTAGGTGGGTCTGTTGGGTCTATTCAAAACTCAACAAGTACTAGCACCACAAGTTCTAAAGGCGGGAGTAGTTCTCCCACGAAAGGTAATGCTCCTACAATTGTTTTAAGTTCTGACTTTGCGGGATTTAACTTCAAACAAGGTGATGTTAACTATGGTGGTAAAGGCACTGCCGGTTGGACATCACTTAACTGGGATGGTTCTAGATCACATGGTTTTATGTTAGACTATACATCAGCAAATAAAGGTCCTAACTTCACAGCCTTTTTTGCTACAATTAAGAAAAGAAGAATTAACTTAATATCAGTTACTGGTACAACAAGTTTTTATGGTAAAGGTTCTTTATATGGAACTGTTGCTCTTGGTCAAATGTGGAGTTTTCCAAAAGTAAAAAACCTTAAAGCTATTTATATGGCTACATCGTCATATGGTAATGTTTACGGTACAAAATTCATAGGTACTGCTTTTATTGCTGGTGGTATGTATGACTTTAAGGTTGGTAAAAGAACTCAAATTAAACTTACAAATTTATTTATATATGCTCCTTACATTAGTTATTACAATGACATGGTTTTAAAATCCCCTTATGTCATCATGCCTATTATCGGTACAAACATAGGTGTAACAAAAAAATTCAAACTAAACGTGAATTTAGGCGGAACATATGCCTTAGGTGAGAATGTTCTTAACTTCACGGTTATGATGGGGACAAGATTTGCTTTATAATTATGAGAAAGATAGCATCACTATTATTGACAACTTTATTATTTTTAATTCCAAATTTAGTATCAGCTCAAGCTACATCAATATCAATGGCTGGTACAACATCAACATTAACATCAACTTATAACACGGCTACTGTTGTTGATCCAAACCTTACAATTACTGCTAATGGTACAATAACAAACTTCCGTGTTCAGATATCACAAACATATACAAGTGGTGATGTTCTTGACTTCACAGGAACTTTGGCTGGTGTTACTGGCGCTTTTAACACAACGACGGGTGTTTTAGTATTTACTGGAACAGCAACTGCCGCAAACTGGCAAACACTTTTAAGAACAGTAAGATTTAAGTCTACAACTTCAACTTGTTATGCTAATCAAAGAAGAGTTACTTTTACAGCTGGTTCTGTTTACTATAACCCATTAACAGAACACTTTTATGAATATGTAGCCGGAACTATATCTTGGACTGGATCATATACTGCTGCTACTGGAAAATCTTATTTTGGTAGAGCAGGCTACTTATCAACAATGTTATCATCAGCTGAAAATAACTTTGTTTGGAAGATCATGCCTTCCGATGCTTGGTTTGGTGCTTGTGATGACTACACTTATGTAAATGCGGCATTGGGTGCTACAACTTATGCTAGTCAGGCGGCTGTTGAAGGTAAATGGCACTGGGTCACTGGACCTGAAAAAGGAACTCTTTTTTCAAATGGAAATGGATCTCCAGTTACCGTTACAGGTAGATACGCAAACTGGGCGGGTGGTGAGCCAAATAACGCAGGTAGTGAACATTATGGTCAGTTCTACTCATCAAATAATGGTATGTGGAATGACTTACCCAATACAACATTAGGTGGTTATATCTGTGAGTATGGTGATATGCCAGGTGACATAACAACAAGTACTCCTATATCAACAAGAAATATCACAGTAACAAACGGATCAAGTGGTTATATAACTGGTGGTGATATAAATGTTTGTTCTGGAAGTAACAGCACAACACTTACATTAAATGGCTTAACAGGATCAGTAGTTAGATGGGAATCATCCTTTGATAACTTCTTTACTGCTGGTACAACAATATCAAGTACATCTACAAGTATAGTAATTTCAAATATAACTAAGACAACCTATTATAGAGCTATTGTTAATTCATCATCACCAGTTAGTTGTTCTAACTTATCATCATCAAGTGTTTATCTTACGGTTAAACCAACTATGTCAGGTTCAATATTTGCTGCTAATAATTCTATTTGTTCCGGTGGTCTAGTTGAATTAACTTTATCTGGACAACAAGGTAATGTAAATAAATGGCAACGTTCAACTGATAATGTAAACTGGACTGATATATCAAATACAACTACTTCATTATCAGAAACTCTTAGTGGTTCGGGTAATGTTTATTATCGTGTTGAGGTTCAAACACCAAGTTGTGGGGCGGCTGTATATTCATCATCTAAATTAATTACTATAACATCAGGTACTCCACCAAATGGTGGTTCTGTTTCGTCAGCAGTTCACGCAACTACAACAAACTCAGGTACATTAACGTTAACAAGTTATACTGGTACAGTTGTTAAATGGCAAAGATCTACAAACGGTGGTGTAACTTGGATTGATATTGCTAATACTGCTGCTACTTATAATTATACAAATCAAACAGATGGTACTTTATTTAGAGCTCAATTAACAAGTGGTACATGTGGTAATGCTTATTCACAACCAGGTATGATTGTAGTAGCTCCTTTTGCTTATTCAGGTTACATATATAACTCTGAAGGTCTCGGAGTACCTGGTATTCCTGTTAAGTTTTATTATAAAGACAAAACACAATCAACATATACTTTAGCTAGTACATTTACAACCGATGCTACTGGTAAATATACAATAACTTCAAATTTTAGTGCTAACCTAAATGACTTTAGAGTTGTAGTTGATAATTTATCAGTGGCAGCACCAAGTACAATTGATGCTCAATACTTTAACCAGAAAGTTTTATCACAAACATTTAATGCTAAAGATTATTATAGAATGGATGCTAACGGTAATAGTAATCTAACAATTACTGATGTTTATCAAATTTATTACAGATTGGCTGGTGGTATAGGAGTTTGGCAGTTTTCAGTACCTTCTTATAGATTATTTACTACATCACAATGGTCGGTGATAAGTTCATCAAATACTAATTTAACTTCTACATATTCAGGAACACAATCAATTACAGTTGATTCATTAGTATCTAATGGCACAACAAATCTATACTTAGTAAGAACTGGGTATAAAGAATAAAAGTTAATTATAAAAAAAATATATAAACTATGAAAAATTTACTACTAACATTATTATTTTTATTTCCACTTTTAACATTCGCACAACAAACTTGTGTGGTTGTTGACTCAGTATATTCTACTTGTAAAGCAAAAGACTTGGGTAGAAGAGATATCAGATTTGGTATCAAACAAATTGTAGAAGACGAGATGTCCAATAAGTACTGTCTATCTGATTCTGGTGATCCAGTTAAGGTAGAAATATTTTATTTTGGGACTCCAAAAACATCACTTAGAGTTTTAGGTGTTGAAAAAACTGATCAGTTAACTCAGGTTGGTGTTAGAGTTTATTACAAAGACCAAAAATATGAAGGTGTAGGAGAGTCAGAAGTTGAAGTAAGAGCAGTTCTAATTGAACTGGTTGATGGTAAAGTACCATTTAGTCAAACAGCTGTTTCCTCTGCCATCAAGAAGGGAATAATAATATGCGTATCAAAAATGCCTTAATAACAATTTTATTGTTAATTACAACAACAGGGTTCTCACAGATTCAAATAGATGACGTTGGAGATGGTTGGAAACTAAAAGTAGACTCAGCTCTCACTTTGATAAAAAAGACCAGCCCTGCTCACTATAAAGAGGTTTCTGAGTATTGTGATCATATAACATATTGGATGGGTGGATTCTCAACAACACAAGATTCATCAACTGTTGTAATCTCGGTGATGGATATGAAAATAGGATCGGTTAATAATTTAGCTTGTATCATAGTTCACGAATCACATCACTTACTTATTCAAAAGAAACACATAGTGTTAGAACCTAAAAAAGAAGAGTTAGAATGTTATGAATATGAATTCACTTTTCTTCAAATGGTTCCAAATGCTGAAAATTGGTTAACAATACATGTTATTAAAAACATTATTAATAATAAATAAAAAACCCACCAATTAGGTGGGTTTCTTTTTAAGATAACATATTTTTAATAATTTTTTGTATCTCTGTTTTATCAGTTTTATCTTTAATAGCCTCTGATATAAGTGAATATTTTTCTTTAGCTAATTTATAATTAGGAATAGTTTTAATAGGCTTATTATAATATCTCGGTATTAAAAATAATTGATGTTTGATAACACATTTGGTATTATCTCCATAATATTCAATCATAGTTTTTATATCAGTAACCGATACAGCATTACCATTAATTACAATATAGAAGTCACCTTCTAATAAAATTTTGTGTTCAACATCACCAATTGTAAATAAGTGATTTGATGTTTTTGTTAAGTAATTTAATACTTCTGTTTTGATTTGTTCTGTTGTTTTCATAATATTAGTTTTTATTTTTTAATTTTCTTTTTTAATTCTTTACATAAGTGTGGATGAACCCACTTTTCATTTTTGATATTTACTTCTTCTACCAAGTTTTCAACTATTAAGTTATTAAATAATTGGTATCTATCATGATAATTCATTCCAGACGTTTGGTCTTTTATTGATCTGACATTACCATCTTCCATTTGAATAAATAAAGTTCCCTTTTTGTATTTGAATGTGTTTTTTGTTCTTTCATAAAATATCTCACAATCTTCTTTTGCCTTCCAAGCTTTAATCTCATATATTTTTGGATTTTTATTTGGTGTGGATGATAATAACTGGTCAATTTTATAATCTCTATATTCCGGTTCAGTCATTTTATAAATAGGTACAATTCTCCACTCATATCCATTATGATAACTTGGATATATTTTAGTAGCAGCATCCAAAGCAGACGACCTACTTGTGTAGATACGATGATTCCAATAGGTCATCCAACTATACCATTCACCTTTATTATCTTTCCATCTAACTTCAAGTGACCATCCATATAGATTAACATCATCAGCGACTGCTTGAATTTTAATTAGTTGGCTATCAGCAATAGCATACTCTTTGTTATTGATTGTGTAAGTCATTACATCACTCTTAAAGTGATTTTTGACTGGTTCTACTATTGTAGTTTTCTTTTTGAATAAATTAAATAGTTTCATTTTCTGTAGTTTTATTTTTTAGAGCCAATGGTAAGTGAGAAAGGCTTTTACGGATTTTTGGAGTACCATATAAGCATACAGAGGTAAACTGATTTACATCAGGTTCAAAAAACATAACTGATTCAGTTAAGTCTTTATACTTATGGTAAAGTTTTTGGAGTTCAAATTCATTTTTAACTGATAGACAGATGATAGAATTTGATTCAGATTTCCATTTAGAAAATGTTTCTGGAAATTCAAAAGCGAAGTCCGCAATTGAATGTGTTGATTGTACTACTTGGTAGCCATTTGAGATATCACTTCTTGTGATAATAATTAATTTTGTTTCGTTAATCTAATTGTTCATAATTGTTTTTTTGTTTTTTGTTTAAAATAAAAATACCCCCATTATAGTCTTCTAACCGAGTGCTCATTCTTCAGCTGGTCGGTTAGAAGTTCTATTATGGAGGTCTTCCTAAAATTTTATATGTGTTAATCTACATCATTGTCTTGAATTATTATATTACAAATATATATCAAAAGTTTTACTTCTCCTAAATATTTAAATTAAATTTATTATTAAGCTTCCTGGATTAAAATACATTTCATTTACAATAAAGCCATAGTCTTTACAATTCTCAATGACTATCTCTTTCATTCTTGAACTAATACCAGTAATTACTTCTACTTGATGTTTATCAGACTTCATCATATCCCAGAAGAAAACATCTAGTTTTCTAGGTACATCTTCATGTTTGATACCGTGTAAGTCAAGTTTCATTTTATAAATATTTAATTACTTTACTATAACCAGCAGAACCCATCTTCTGTGCCATAAATCCACCAGAATCTAATTCCATATCTTTGACTATCTCATCAACAAAGAATTTAGGATCTTTACCTTCTTCATAATATTGTGATATTTGGTCTTGACATTGGTCGATTATATGATTAAGCACAAGAGGTCTTATGTTATATTCTTTAAAAAAGGACATTATTTGATTTGTATATTCTTGAATATCGTTATATGATTCATTTGTTGGATAAACATTTCTATTAAGAACTATATGAATATTAACATTTATACTTCTTTCTTTGTTCCAATTTGCCATTTGACCGGGTGCTTCAAAATAAACTGTTAACACACCTGATGTATATTCTAAATGATTAATTAACTTATTACAAGCATCTTCCGCTACTTCAACTATTTCAGATTCATATGACTCTAATTCACTACCACCAGGTCTAAGTGTTGATATGTGTTTTTTATAAACTTCATTCTTGTCAAAACTATATTTTAAATTAAGATTACCTCTCCATATTTTTTCAACTTGTTTATACACTGATATTCTTATTTCCTGAGATTTGAACGTTCCATAGTTATCATCATCTATATCATACTCTTCATCCTCACTATCTAGATTATACTCATTGATTTCAAATCCCATGTCATATAATTCTTGTAGACATTCTTCTACAATATTAGCATCTTCATCATCTAATTTAGACTCTTTTAACTTAGTAATACCTTTAGCTGGAGCTAAATATCTAGCATCAGAAACTTCACTTGGAGTTCCTTT
>Ga0214919_10006555_pt1 | contig 15973 bp, 14 predicted proteins | sample LL1503_MetaG_FD_177994 | JGI IMG/M metagenome (GOLD analysis project Ga0214919, IMG submission 177994) | Freshwater microbial communities from Lake Lanier, Atlanta, Georgia, United States - LL-1503 | ecosystem: Environmental > Aquatic > Freshwater > Lake | place: USA: Georgia | collected... | reverse complement strand
TCCTGTTGATGGTAAAGACGAATCTAGAAAGGTCGATTCCGATCCTTTGCCCGCTTTGTCGCATACTGGTCAAATCCTTCTCAGGGTTCAGACAGCGAGCGTCGCCCAAGCCGCGCAATCCCATTGACGCATAAAAAGAAAAACTGAAAAAGGTAGCCTAGTTTGTGCCCTGTAATTTTTTTACAAAACCTTCGGATCTAATATTGGCGTTGAGCAACCACTAAACGATTGTCATACGGGTTCTTGTCACTAGGAATAGACAAGAATCTAAATACCATGTTGGGGTATCGCACTTCCCAATCAAATATTTTGGCATTCCAACGATCCATGGTATAATCACAGACATCTTCAATAATGTACACACCTCCTACATTAAGCTTACGAAAACTGTTTTCGAAAAAGATCACATTGCATTCAAAAATATGCAGACCATCTTCGATAATAATGTCAAATCCTTCTTCGGCAAGACTCGGATTGTCCCACATCGTATTCACGGAACCAACATTGGCTTGATCACAATAAAAGGTTTCAATGCGGTCTTCCTTAAACAAAATATCTTGATCGATGTCCGCGCCAAAAATTTTGGCATTGGGGAAAAATTGTTTCCAACCACGCAGCGATGCGCCCGGTTTACCATCAGGTCCCATATTAGAACGAATATCCGGGTTAATAGATCCGATACCGAGTTCGAAAACGCGCAAAGGTTCGTAGCGAACCGGTGAAAATACGGCGCTGTAATAGCGTGTATAACTATGCCAAGTATTATTATCAGGATGTCCTTTGTCGCTGCCATAGTGACTCATAATGAAACATAAATCGGTGGGATTATCCGAAATTTTGGCAAAAATGTCCATTTGTTATTTTATTTGTTATTAATAACCACTCTTTTTTATATGGTATTTTTGGGTTTTTATTATTGGTTATTATGTGTTACGATGAACACATTTCACAAATTTCATCCTCCTCCTCTGTATCCGCATTGTTTACCTTCTCGGGTTCAATGGTGAACTGTTGCGCCTGATGCTTCGCCCTTCTTCGCAAATAATAAATGCCCGTCTTCAATCCCTTGGACCAAGAATAAAAATGCATGGAAGTGAGCGAATTGTAGTTGGGATCTTCTTGCCACAAATTCAAACTCTGGCTCTGACAAATGTATGCCCCGCGATCCGCGGCCATATCAATGAGCACACGCATGGGAATCTCCCACACGGTCTTGTATTTTTCGCGAATCGCTTCGGGAATAAGTTCAATGTGTTGAATGCTGCCGTTATTCGCAATGATACTATTTTTGATCTTTTCATTCCACATGTCAATCTTCAACAGATCATGCATCAAATATTTGTTGGTCAAAATGAATTCGCCAGCAATCGTGCGACGACTGTAGATATTGCTCGTGATTGGCTCAATACACTCATTGAATCCCAAAATTTGGGAAGTGGATGCAGTAGGCATCGGCGCAAGCAGGAGAGAATTACGCAATCCCACCTCGCGAATCTTTTGCTTGAGTGCCGTCCAATCGTACCGGGCAGTGGTAGGTTCCACATTCCACAAATCAAACTGTAAGATACCCTCACTTGCCGGGGAACCATCGAAAGTCTCGTACTTACCCTGTTCTTGGGCCAATTCACAAGAACGCTCGAGGGCGGCGTGGTAAATCGTCTCAAAAATATCACGATTCAGCTGTTTGGCATCCTCACTGACAAAGGGTAAATTCATCATCATAAATACATCGGCCAGACCCTGCACTCCAATACCAATAGGACGATGTCTCATGTTGCTCTTACGCGTCTTCTCCGTTGGATAATAATTGACATCAATAATACGATTCAAATTTTCGGTCACGGTCTTGGTAACCTCATGTAACTTAGCGTAATTCACGGTGGGCTTATCTGCGGTCATGTCTATGAAGGTGGGCAGAGCAATGCTGGCCAAATTACATACCGCCGTCTCATTTTCATCCGAGTACTCCGTGATCTCCGTACAGAGGTTACTGGATTTAATCACCCCCACATTCTTCTGATTGGATTTACGGTTCACCGCATCCTTGTAAAGAAGATAGGGCGTGCCCGTCTCCATTTGCGCGTCCAAAATCTGAAACCACAGATCGCGTGCGTTGATCGTGTTTCTTCCGGCATTCTCGGCTTCGTACTTGGTATAAAGTGCCACAAACTCGTCACCATACACATCCGACAATCCGGGGCATTCATCCGGACACATCAGGGTCCATTTGCCGTTCGTCTTGACGCGCTCCATAAAAAGATCGGGCACCCACAGGGCGTAAAAGAGATCGCGCGCCTTCAGCTCCTCATCGCCATGATTTTTACGCATTTGCAAAAACATCTCAATGTCGGCATGCCACGGCTCCAAGTAAATAGCGAAACTGCCATTTCTTTTTCCCCCGCCGTTGTGAACAATACCATTATGTAGCATATAATTATGTTCATGTTTCATTTGCAAATCATACAAAAATCCACTGTATGTAGTATCGCGAATTGTCTGAATACGAGATAACAAATAATCATTATAGCGCATAAACTTGAAAAATTGCTTTTCATTGTATTCTATTTCCATCAATTCGCATATGTCTTTGGTTTTGGGAATCCGTAAGCAGTAGCTGATTTTCTTATTTTCAATAACACCATTTACTGTATCATGTGATTCGCCAATACGATCACGAATGTAGCCACTTGTTAATACCCCCAATTTAAGACAAAGATATCTTACCGCTTCAATCAAATGATAGGATGTACTATCAAATACTAATTCATTTCCTTTACAACCATCAGTATCCAATAGTCCCTTAAGAATGAATTTGGATTTTTGAATTGGTAAATTCAACCATTTATGGTGAACGCGTTTTATACCATTTTCATCATATACATCTGCATGTCTGAATGGCAATATTAAGTTTTGATTCCAACGAATACGCGTGGTATTATCATTCGTCTGTATTTTATATTCCGTACATGTATTTTTAAAATATTCTTCCATAAAAACAGCTACATTTTTCTTGTTTGTTGTATGCATTGAAACATAACCGGATGCATCTGTTTTATTACTCATTGATCCATCGCCAAGAATAACGCCATATATATAACAGTCATTCTCCGAAATGGACGATACATCTTTTTCGTATTTTGGAATTGAATAGACAATCATGTCGGAAGTGGTCAATTCTTTCGCCTCGATCCACGCAAAATTGGTAATGTTTTTTTCCAGACGATTTTTAATAAGACTATAGTTTAGCCCCTTGGGTTGACCAGGTAAGACATACACCGGGTGTTCCGGAGTAATTAATAATGGAAAAATTGTGTGCATTGTTTCGATTTCTAATACCTCGCCATCATAATAATGTTCCAGTACATTTTCAATGACTTCTGAATTGCCAGTAAGATTGATAATTTCAGTTTCACCAATAATACACTGTTGAATCTGTTTAGGTCCTTGTGTAGTATAAATAATAGTCTCTGGATGAACACATTGATCAACATATTTGGCCGTATTGTTAAACACTCGCAACATGGGTACAATTCCGTTGGATGAACCGTTCGTACCGCGAATATGGCTACCGGAAGCCCTCACATTATGAATATGCAGACCAATACCCCCCGCCCACTTGGAAATTGAAGCGCAATCCTTCAGCGTGTTATATATACCATCAATACTGTCACTCTCCATGGAAAGCAGGAAACAGCTGCTGAGTTGCGGTCTAGGTGTACCCGCATTGAACAGCGTGGGCGTCGCGTGGGTAAAATATTTTTGTGACATGAGGTCATAAGTATTCTTGATCTTTTCCAGATTGTCTCCGTGGATGCCAATGGCCACGCGTAACCACATGTGTTGCGGGCGTTCGACGGTTTGCTTGTCAACTTTCATCAGATAAGCACGCTCCAGTGTCTTGAACCCAAAATAATCGATCAAAAAATCGCGCGAGTAATCACACAGCGCATCGAGCTCGTCACGGTGCTTCAAAACAATTTGATACAGTTCTTCACTTACCAAGGGAGAGGGCTTTTGGTGCTTGTCCAAATAATTATACATTTGGGTCATCACCAAAGAAAACGAACTGTCGGTATTTTTTTGATGGTTGGACACGATGATTCTTCCTGCCAAAATATTGTAATCCGGATGTACCGATGACATGGATGCACATTGTTCGGCACTCAATTCGTCAATTTTGACCGTTGAAATGGTATCATACAGTTGATCAATCACCTTCATTACCAGCGCCGTATAGTTAATTTTGATGTTTACTTCTTGTCCTGCAGTTTTGATTCGCTTGAGAATTTTATCAAACTCGATTGTCTCCAAATCACCATTACGCTTGGTAACACGCATTTCATTTTGCAGAGACATATTATTATTATATTAACTACAATAATATGTTTAAGTAAGTTTTAACAATTTCATTATCGGGAATCAAAAAATTAAAAGGTCGCGGGGAAAACCTTGTTACTTATACTAATATTCGCACGAGCCGTCGGAACATTGGCAGCACCGCCCCCGCGCACACGCGATAATGCATGACGCGTTACATTGTTGTCCTTGTCGCTTACAAACGACACTGGTTGATTGTTGACATTCGCCATGACTCGTCCCGATTGCTGAACACGGCGTCTCATCGCGGTCTGTGACGCGTCACGATTCCCCCCAATCCACTTTTTTTGGAGTGCAACTGCCGGTCCAATAATAACAACCTGTTGATTATTTAATCCTAAAGCGGTTCTTTCTATTTTAGCGTTTCCTGCCGCATTCGGGTTTGTGGCCGGATTGATGTAAGACTTTACAAACAATTTACGGTTCATTTCAAAAGATGCCGCTCCGTCACTCGTTAAATCTTTTATAGGCATCGCCATTTTTGCTTTTGATTGAGCATTATTAATGTCGTTCAATATAGGTCCATTCGTGAACACCATAGCTATCTATAAATATACCAAACATTAAATATTGTTTGAAGAATCTAATTTGATTAAACACACATTGGATCCAGAATTCACCGACACATTATGAATCACCTGAGTTTTATCGTCATTGTCCTTTTTTTCACTGTATATATTTGATATTGCCTGGGATGGTACGCGTTTTTTTGCTGCGCGATGTTCACAGCCAACTACCCGCTCAACTTCAACGATTTTCCAAGTCTCTTCTATCTTGGGAATGGCGGAATCAAACCATTTTTTATTTCTTTTAACCAAGATACACGAAAATTCGTCCAAATACCAGTAATCTGTAGAATACAGCGTGTGAGTTTCACGATATTGTGTTCGGTTAGCATCAATCCAGCCATCGACAGTATTCTTATCTAGAGGAACATCCAGCGGTATATATTCGTAGATTGGTTTGGATTGTTCCCCGATATTGTTAGTTTTATTAATAAAACACAAAATAACACCTTTATACTCTTGTGATTCGTCTTCATAAAATTCCGACTCGTTCGAATATTCCTTGAATCGCGTTTCAATAAAATCACACTCATTCAAATCACAGGTTTCCATTTGAATTTGCATCTGAATCCAATAATCCTCTTTGGGAATGCCCGTAATATCGCGATTATAAATATTTTTTACCTCGATCATGCGACCGTATCTTTCCGAATGCGAATCAACATTGATGCCATCTGGAGATGCTCCTAAAAAGGGGTAGTCTGGATGTTGGATACAGCCAAAATCTTCGACCCGAGTGTTGAAACGATTTTCATAAATTTTAATGGTTAAAGGTTCGTATATATTACCCCATTGACGCGCATTCTTAGTATAGTAGTTGATGTGGTGCAAAGAGAACGGTTTGCATTTCTCGTAAATAAAACTGTTCACTTGCGCAACCGACCCCAATATTTTATACGCACTACTTGCGGTAATCAAATTATGCCGATATTCATACCACTCGGTAGTTCGCTGTTTTGGCTGAAAATAATTTCGAATTTTTTCAATTTGCTCCGTGTACTTTACTACATCATCCGGTGTTACTGTATTTGTGGTACAAATATAACTTCGTTTCGGGTATTCGTCTTCAAATATCTCAAAGAAATCTTCCACTATACAATATATCATATCGTGAATTTCATCCGCGTCATCTTCACACACTAGACCGTATGCTAACCATTCTTCGAAAAATATTTCGAAAACCGCATCTACCAATTTTTCGTAAAAGGTCGGGTTCGAATATTTCAATATATTGTCGGAGATGATTTCTTCTATGGATTCGAAAACCGTCGCCTCTAAATCAACATATTCGTCTTCATCAATATCATTAAATGCGTTCATTAATATATTATTTTAATAATATATTAAAAATGTCTTTGTATTTTTTCATGCATTAATAATAATTATCTACAATCAATTTTTCGTGTATCAAACATTATCATTACTGCGTAGCGGTGTCAAAGATTTTAGTGTGGATACTCGTGTGGCGTCGGTTATTTTAAGAGTATAATTATGGCTGGCATGATTGAAATGTAAAGAAGGAATACCGGTAATCTCTCGGCTTTCCTTGTTGTATTGGACCTCTTTGGTCTTCTGCAGCTTGTTTTTTTCCAGACAGTCTTTGAAAAAGGCCTTCAATGTTTTGATGTCTTTTACGGGTAAATTGTTGTCTTTGCCATATTTCTCGGCATAACTATGCAATTTTTGCATTTTGATTGTTTTATCCAACTTGTTCCACGACTCTGTCTTATTGTGCTGTTTTTCTCTTTCCAAAATTGCATCAATATTCATGTTTACAGGTGGTTCTATTTCCGGGGAAACTTTTTGAGTGCGTAGCAACGCGGAGGGTTCGACATCTTCAGTGGTTTGCGAGCACTTTGACTTAGTTTTGCGCACGGGCTTTTTAGTTGCTTCTTCATTGGGGATTTTCGATTCAACGCTTGAAAACATATTTTAAGGTACTTGTCTTTATATTAGTTACGCAATTTCGTTTTATCTTGTTTTATTTTATATTTTATTAGATTAATGTCCGATATAAAAACTCTACAGATTCCTGTGACAACCACCAATAAAACGATTAAAACCGAAAAGATCAAAAAACCACGTGTTATTACCGAGGAGGATGCATGGGTTCTCGAGAAGGAGGATTATGATTCTTCACACCAGTACGATATATTATTCAATGAAAAGAAATCTGAGACGCACATTACCGTCCACAAAAAGGGGTACGAATATTATGATTACCTCCGTAAACTCGCCCAACAACAAATTCAGCAAAAAATCAACGGATATCACGCCCAGGATGTGGAAAAAGGGCTGTTAGATCCAACAGAATTTATCGATATGCCGACTGTCATGCAGTTGCTCAAAGAATCCAACATGTCGTGTATGTACTGTAAAGAGGGGGTGCAGGTTCTCTATCAATTGGTGAGAGAACCCAAGCAGTGGTCTCTGGATCGCATCGATAATGCGGCCGGCCATAACAAAAATAATGTTGTTATAGCATGTTTGAAGTGCAACCTGAAAAGGCGCTGCATATATCACGAAAAATTCGTGTTTACTAAAAATTTGAATATCGTAAAACAGGATTCTGGAGAACCGAGCTAATAACGGTTAAACCTTGGGTTCGCATTTGCCCGTTTTGCGGTTGCGTTTGCTACCCTTTCCACATTTCTTGCGCATCAATGAGCGGCAGTAGTGGTACTTTTTGCTGCGGCGCGTGCCGCGAGCGCAGCGAGAATAGGTCTTTTTGGTGATCGTCTTGGCCTGAGACATCGCATCCGCCATGGGGATCATTTCCATTGGCACATCCTTCTTCATTTGTATGATTATATATTATACAAATAAATTATTTATTTCTTGCTGCAGGTTCCCTTCTTCTTATTTCTGCGGGTACCCTTGCGGCAGGCCTTTTGGGTGGTGCGACAGTTCTTCTTGGCACGATGAGAGCCTTTGGGGCAACGCGCTTTTTTGGCGGTGGTCTTTTTGGGGGCCATTATATAATACACAAATAAAATTTGTTTTTGCAAGTATATAGAATTTTTTTTCTAAATATATCATCTTTGAAAATGGAGAACCTACACAAAAATATTGTTGAAAAACTAGATTTTTTCTACCAAAACAATCAAATACCTCATATTATCTTCTACGGCTCTTCCGGGAGTGGTAAAAAGACCCTTGTCTACAAATTCATTGGAAAAATATACGAAAACGACAAGCAAAAAATGAAAAACAATGTCATGTTTGTCAACTGTTCTCACGGCAAAGGCATCAAATTTATACGCGATGAACTGAAATTTTTCGCTAAAACCAATTTACAGTCCAATAATGGGGTAAAATTCAAATCAATTGTTCTCTTTAATGCAGATAGCCTGACGAACGATGCACAGTCCGCATTGCGAAGATGTATCGAGATCTTTAGTTATAATACGCGTTTCTTTATCATTGTGGAGAACAAACACAAATTATTGAACCCGATATTATCGCGATTTTGTGAGATCTACGTTCCAGAATACATTCCTGGTCCCTCAGATACTCTCAGTTCTCCCAAAATAGAGAACCTACATCAATATCATCTAAAGCAGAAATTCGATACCAGTGTACTAGAAGCGGATAAACAGAAATGGTTTGAGAATGTTTTTACTAAAGAAAAACTAGCATACGATCATAAACAGCTGTTGAATATATCCTCCGATATTTACGAAAAGGGTTATTCGTGCATTGATTTGATGCATTTTATGAATCGCTCTTCGCAATGGAGTGGTTTAGAAAAATCCAATATGATGCTGTGTTTTCACAAAATTAAATCGGAATTTCGCTGCGAAAAATTATTAATGTTCTACATGTTGGATTTCATTTATTTGCGAGAAGACAAGAATATCGAAAATATTTCATTTATTTAGACAAATCTTTGGAAATCCTTCAAAAGCAGGCCATTTTCCGGAGTTGGTCGTCGATTAGTTCAATTACTAAAAACAAAAGAATCCAAGTATATATAATGGATGATTTTGTCGTGTCAAATTTATACGAGAGTCGCAACGAATGGTGTGCGCGATTGGTCACCATTTTAACACCGCTGGTTTCAGAAGGTATTAAATCGATATTCAATGAATCCGTTAAAATTTGCAAAGATAATGACGAGATGAAAAAATATCTGATGACCTTTCAAAACCTGTTGGCCCAGGTTCCCAAATGGAACAGTGTGATTGTGGAAGACGAGCGAAAGCGTATCATTGAGCGCTCGGGCTGTAATTATCTCGAGGATCTTATTTCCTGTGTGCATATCATTCAACTCAAAGTATTGACATGCATTCGCGTCGGCAACAAACAGAAGAAGATCGACATCTCTATTCCAAAATTGGATAATTTTATCCACAAGGTTTACATCCATGTTGCGAGAAAGACCTACATGAATGTTTATTTGTTTGAACAAAATGTGGAACCCGGACAGAATAATGTTACGCCTCTACAAATTCAAAAGAACAACCGTGAATTCGAACAAATTGTCCAGGAATGCATTTTGATCACCGTGCGCGAGAGCATACCTACAGAAGATATCATTCGCGCATATATGGATGAATCTGTGGAGCAGGAGGAGGAGGTCCTCATTGAGAACATTACCGAACCGGTTGAAGAGGAACCCGTCGCACAAGACAAGAGTGCGGTAGTAGAAACTGCCAAGGAAAGCGAGAAAGAAGAGACTCCGATTGTTCCTTCCATTACCAACTTGGACGACGAACCGGTGGTTACTACACTGAAATTCAACGACTACGACAGTATTTTAGACAGCACTACCGGTAAAATAGAGGAAATTGAAGCGCCCAAGAACATTGATCGTCTAGAGGAGCTCAGCTCTTCGCGTGCCATACAGCGCCAGTTAGAAGAGGAGGACGACATGGACGAGCGAATTCAAATCCATACTGACAACATTGATTTGAACGATTTGGATATCATGGATATTGGGCGTGAATCCAAGCTTTCGGAAGATGTCATGTTAGACGACATTATCACCCTTTAATCTCTATTCTGGTCGTAAGCCCAGAATAGAGTCTAGAATCCGGGATTATCCGTGAAAATCTCCGGAGATTTGATAAATTCGGTTGCACCACCCGTGCCAAACGATTTACCAAGTGTATCAATAATTACTGTGCGAAATTGAAAGAAAATATAAACGCAGGCAAACGAGGATACCGCGACAATCATGGAATCCCTGACAACATGTTTGAGTGGTTTGATCTCCTTTTCGATATATTTCATTTCCAACAGTTTTACAATCAAAAACACCACCGAAATAGATATTGTCAATATGATAATGTTCTCCATTGTATACAAATTTGCTAAATTAATTATCGGTCCGTTTTACGCATTTATTCTATCATCCTTTTTTTGTCCAGAACGGTTTCTTTGGCAATATTCTTGATAATTTTGGGATAGAATTCGTCGCGCTTGCCTCCGGCCATCAAACTTTGCTGCAGTACAATGGATTTTTCGCCCATTTCCGTTTCTATATCATCATATTCCGGATTATCTTCTCTCCACTCGGTGAGTTGGCACATGTTTTTTCTGGTTATTTCTTGGATCCCCTTCTGTAAAACCTCCTTGCTGTTGTCCTTTTCCCATTGGTCCTCCTCTTTCACATAAATGGTCTCTCGCTTGACATCCGTACAATGAATGGGACGATTACTAATTTCCAGCTGTTTCAAGTTATCCACAATGATCTTGGTCATACCATCTACAAATCCCATTTTAACATTGTTCTCCAAATCATCGTAAGTAACTTGAATATTTTCGATGAATTCCGTAAAATTCAGAGCATTTTTGCACTTTTCGTTCAAGAATAAATTTAAATTCAGCTGACTGTTGTTTGTATTTCCAGAATTTGTATTGTACACTATTTTGGGTTCTTTGGACAGCTCAATGATCTGCTTCTGTAGCTCATTGTTTTGTTTCAACAGGTCTAGGATCAGGTTCTGATTAGGGGTTACAATATCATATGATGGGATTGGAGTCACTGCATTTTCTGCAGTGGGGTTTTTTGGTTTTAACATGCGATTTTTATGTTTTGCAGTCAAAATATGTTTATTATAATCAGATTTGTTACCAGTATAGTAGTCGCAAAATTCACAGTGATAGTTCATGGGGTTTTTTGTTGCGATTTTACCCCTTAAAATGCGATTTTTGTGTTTTGCAGTCAATTCATGCTTAGTATAATCCTTCTTGTTGCTCGTATGAAAGTCACAATTTTCACAATGAAAATTCATTGGGGTTTTTTTGCGATTTTTATACAATAATATGCGATAAAACCCCTAAATTGTTTTTGTTCAAACATTTTTTTTACAAAAATTTCGAAAATTTTATGCAGTCATTTTTTTTGTCTTTTTTTCATTTTCGCTGCATTATGCTCACAAACCACTTTTTTGAAAAGTCCCGGAAAAAAGTTCCCCAAGAAAATCGAAAATGGACATTTTTAAAATGTCCAAAATGAAAATTTTCAGGATACTTTTTCCAACAACTTTTTAAGGGGGTCCCTAGAATGGTTTTAATGGTGTTATTTTTAAGATATTTTATTAATAATCTTAGACGGATTATGCTGTTATACATAACAGGGTATTTTATCCAGGTTTATCACTCGGTCAAATTGGTATCTTTTCTTGGTGTCGTATTCGTACCGCTTGAAAGCTGGCAATTCCAACTGTTTTTCTGGGAGGTGGCCGTGGACGGTGCGAGCAATCATCTTGTAGAGTTTGAAATTGGGGTAGCGTTCCTCACCATTCTTCTTGTAGAGGATGTTCTTACCCAAGTCGTCTGTGCACCACATGGCAATGATGCGCTGGAACTGTGTCATGTCTTCCTCGGCAATCATATTGTCAATGTCCAACACAAAATCGAAAATAGAAGTGCCTAGGCGGCATAAATCGAAACTGTAGTTGGGAGGTATAATGGGTTTTTTATCGTCGTAAAAGGGTTCGAAGTTGTATTGGGTGGAAGCGTCACCTCCTGGTGCAAAGCTGTCGCTGCAAAACAGATGTCCATTGTATTTGTAAATACTGCGACCGAAATCGATGATTTTGAAAATACGACCGTAAGTGGGAACGCGATACATCACCTTTTTGTATCGGTAATAAAGATGAGTGGTTTTGGTCTGTCTATAAACAATATTATTGGTATGCAGATCATTGTGGGTGAAATGATAGGCCTTTTGGTAAGCAATCAGTGTCATTATGATTTGAAACAGGGCCGCCACCGATTCTTCGTCATTCAGTAGCCTGTTTTCAAAGAGGGCGTCCAGGGTGCCGTCACATTTTTCCAAACAGATCAATTGGATGGGAAAATTATGGATATAGGCAAACATGGCCGTGTCGGAAGTATCTGATTCCCCCTCCTCTTCTTCGGATTCTTCTTCTTCTTCGGAGTCGTCGTGGTCAGCATCACTGTTGGTATCAAAGTCGTGGTTCACTAAATCGTCCGAGTCGGTAGTACAACTTTCGTCGCTGTCGGAAGAATCGGAATCGTGCTGTTGCTTATCTACCGCAGATTTGTCAGTTTGATAGATCATTTCGGCCGCCAGTTCATTTGTGTTTGGGCCCGGGGCGCCGGTGGGCGTATCTATCGGAAGCGTTTGAATGGTAATAATTTCGCTATCTAAATCCAGCTGTGAGGATGAAATATTCAATTTGTGTTTGTTACCTCGAGAATTATAGTTCATAAATTGCATAGATTCCGTTTGGGTAACATCAAACAGTTTTTTAATATTATCGTTAAAAAAGGTCGAATTATTCAGATATTCGTAATCATCTTCAATATTGATTTTGAATTTTTCTTGAATACCCAAATAAGAGCCGTAGTAATCAATACCATTTACAAATCCATGAAAATTCAAAAGTTGACTGGAAAGATAACTAAAGAAACCGTCGGTATAGGCAGAATTATTCACCGAAAGCACCTTTTTGTTGCAGTTGGTTTCGTTGGAGTGAATGGTGGGTAGTTCGTAAAAAAACGGTTCATAATTTGCGTTTTGATATTTACCCACCATATATTTTGTGGGATCATACAGGGGTGAATATTTAATAAATACCGGGAGGCGTACGACCTTATTACAGGAGGAATCCAACACCTTTTCTAAATCGCGCATGTGAAAACGATGTTTCAAACTGATGGTGGAATAATTGTTCTCGGTCATTTCAAAAAACAGAGAGTAAATGGGCTGATATTTCTGTAATTTCTGAATTCGGAAAGGATTGTATTGATATCCTTCGTCTTCGGCAGTAGGACTAAACATTGTTTCTAAATGTTTCAAATCAATGGTGGGTACTTTACAATAATCAATGTTGATTTTACTCATGTGTGGTTTTGGCGAGTGCTTTTATATTCGGACGAAACATATTAATCGGGGTATTTTAACACATGGATACACAGAAATAATAATCATCTTTGAAAATTGTTTTGTTTTTGATACTTCTGCTCATTTTTGCTGCACATATTTTTTCAGCTTCGGCGGCTTTTGCGATTGTTTCCCAGGTACTTAGTAGTTCATTGGATTTAATCAATCGCTTTTCGACCTTTTTTCCGGTAGAAGATGTTGTTCTATGTCGTTCAATTTCAGATTTCAAAGACAATCCATAATAACCTTGACCGCCCCCGTTATTCGCCCAAATGGTGGTATATAATACATAGTTGGTATCTTTCAAATATTTTTTGAGTTCCTCCTTTTCTTCACCGGTGGGCGATAGTTTGATTTGTTCCTTCCATTTTTTGTATTCATTCAATAAATCTTCAAATAATACCTTTCCACTGGGTGAAAATATACAAGCATGAAAAATAAAATTTTGAGTATCACTAGAGGCAAGTAATTTATTGTATTTTAGTTCTTTTAGGGTGACACCTTGATATCCGTTGACGACTTGGGATTTATTTTGTGTTTTTAATCTGCAAGGTTTGAATCGTTTATCCATATAATCTTTTAACCTGTTGTACATTTCTTTGGATGCGGATTGCGTGACAATGCGGTATTGACCCATGATATCTACCGTGGATACTTCGACATCATCGCGCACAATACAATGCTCTTGAATATAGGTGTCAAACTTTTCGGTAAATTCATCCTTAGGTTGTTCAATGGATGGAAAAGTATTTTCAATAGGGTCGGTTTGGCATGCGAAATCCCTTGTGGAAATCTTTTCGGGAAGTTGGCTATCTACGATTACCAATTCATTTTCGTAGAGTTTCAAATTTTTACTGTAACGCTCAGAAGGATTGGTGATGCTATTTATTTTCAGCATATTTGCTACACGCAAAATAATAAGTTTGGCTTCTTCCACATCCAATTGAAATATTTCTCCAGAAATATTGAAATTCGCTAACAAACTATGAATAAAATGTTCTACCGTTCTTATGTTTTGATTCAATACTTCTACCACTAATTCTATTTTACCATTGTGATGCAACTGTTTGAAAGGTTTGATACGATTATTCACATTTTTTGTAAAACCAATTTTCAATTTGGGTGGATATATGTCTCTTTCATTGATGTTAAAAATATACATATAAGGGTAGTCCTCTTTTACCTGTAATAATTTGATATCTTCGGTAGCTTCGATAAGCTTATTTTTGAGTTGTTCTTTTTCATTTTCTACTTTTTGTAATTGTTGTTTTAATTCGTCCGATTCATCTTGAACTAATTGTTGTAACAATTCTTCCAGTTTTACAAAATATTCATGGATTTCGTCTGCTTTTTTAGTGGCAGATTTTATACAAAACATTTTGAATGTTTTAATATTTAACATAATTTGTTCACGATTATATCCACCTCTATTGTCATTTTTTTGCTCTCCAGTTCGGGAGAGCAAAACTTTATAGTCATTTTCAATAGTAAAATATTTTTCCAATGTTCTTTTAGAATGAGCCTTTTGGCTGAATCCTAACCATTGCCATACATTATCCAAATCAATCACAAAATCATTGGTTGGATGATAATTTAAATAACAATAAAACGAAGAAACGAACAATTGTTGTTGTGTATCTGTAAAAGTATCTTTTATTTTACTAATAAACCTGTTATTATAACTACCAGAAAGCTTGGTAATAGGGCTCGATTCGATCAAATTCACAATATTCAAAGAACAATCCATGATTTCTATATATTATTATTATACTCTTCCTCTTTATATTTATTTTTGCTTTTAATATTAAAAGCAAAAATAAATATCGAAGCAAAACCAAAAATTAATTGTACATTTTAGTAATCAAATTGCGACAAAATATCGATAAAATATTATAAATGAATAATATAGCATGTCATTGGAACTCAAAAAATTTAATATGCGGGACATTACATTTAAGCCTGACGAAAACAAGGGGCCGGTAATCGTTTTGATTGGTCGCCGTGATACTGGTAAATCTTATTTAGTAAAAGACCTCCTTTTTTATCATCAAGATATCCCCATTGGCACTGTAATATCAGGAACAGAAGCAGGAAACGGATTTTATACCAAGCATGTACCCAAACTTTTTATTCATCACGAGTATAATACCGTACTCATAGAGAACATTTTACGAAGACAGAAAACGGTCATGAAACAAATGAAGAAGGAAATGGAAACCTATAAGCGTACCCAGATTGATCCACGTGCCTTTGTGATTATGGATGACTGTCTGTATGACGACAAATGGACCCGCGATAAGATGATGCGGCTTCTCTTTATGAACGGAAGACATTGGAAGGTAATGTTGGTCATAACTATGCAGTACCCCCTAGGAATACCGCCGAACCTGCGTACCAACATCGATTATGTGTTTATCCTCAGAGAGAACTACATCACCAATCGTGAAAGAATCTGGAAAAATTATGCGAGTATGTTTCCCACTTTTGAATCTTTTTGTTCAGTGATGGATCAAACTACGGAGAACTACGAGTGTTTGGTGATCAACAATAATTCTAAATCGAATAAAATCAATGATCAGATTTTTTGGTACAAAGCAGAAAGTCACCCCGATTTCAAACTCGGTAACAAGGAGTTCTGGGAGATTTCCAAAAATATGGGTTCTGATGACGA
>Ga0214919_10006554_pt1 | contig 15975 bp, 12 predicted proteins | sample LL1503_MetaG_FD_177994 | JGI IMG/M metagenome (GOLD analysis project Ga0214919, IMG submission 177994) | Freshwater microbial communities from Lake Lanier, Atlanta, Georgia, United States - LL-1503 | ecosystem: Environmental > Aquatic > Freshwater > Lake | place: USA: Georgia | collected... | reverse complement strand
TGTACGGACAACTATCGCAACTGGCCTTGTTTGACCCCACGTCAATGGGGCTGGCCGTGCAGCATGCACCGCGCACATTCGCCTGGACCGGCTGGATGGAAGATTTGTCCGGCCTGCAAGTGCAGGAAGATGCCTGGCTGGATGCCGCGCGCCTACCCTCGACGCTGATGGATTTGCTGGCCGAATTGGCCCAAGCTTACGTACCGGTCATGCTGGCCAACGCGCACGCTTTGTTGCGTGGGGAAAAACAGCTCAGCGCCGAACTGCCGCAAGGCCTATGGGAGCAGGGCACCGTCACCTACCAGGGCAAATGCCTGCGTTGGCTGCGCGAAGAGTTTGCGGCGCTCGATACAGCGGGCCAGACCCGCGCCGACACGATATTGCAGGCGGCCGGCATTGCCGATGTAATTCACGCGCCCTTATAAAGTCGATGGCAAAAGGCTTTGTCTGCCGGACCATAGTGCGAGCCCCTGAGTACCCCTGACTTGTAGAACTGTATGACGTCCAAACGCTTGCTGCTAGCCGCTGCTGCGCTTTTAATCGCGCTAGCAGCCTGGTTGTGGTGGTCCGCAGACAGGGCGCAAGTACATGCGCGCCAAGAGCCTTTGCAATGTGCATTACCTGCGCAGCCGGCATCGGCGCCGCATCCGGGCATGGTCTGGGTGCCTGGCGGTACGCTGCAGCTGGGCGATAGCGTGTACCGTGAAGAGTTACCGGTGCGCAGCGTTGTGGTGCAGGGTTTTTGGATGGATCGCACCGAAGTGACCAATGCACAGTTTTCCGCCTTCGTGCAAGCCACCGGCTATGTCACGGTGGCCGAGCAGGCGGTAGACGCCAAGGTCCATCCCGAACTTCCACCCGATCTGCGTGTGCCGGGTGCCGTCGTATTTATCAGCCCCAACGATTTGGTGGGCGGTGGCAACCCGGCGCAATGGTGGCGCTATTTGCCAGGCGCCGACTGGCGCCACCCCGGCGGGCAACATACGTCGGTACAAGGGCGCGAGTCCTTTCCGGTCGTTAATCTGACCTACCGCGACGCTCTGGCCTATGCCCGATGGGCGGGGCGTGCTTTACCCAGTGAAGCGCAGTGGGAATGGGCGGCGCGCGCAGCCGCAGCGCCTACGGAGCATGAGCACATGCAACCTGCCCAAGCAAATACCTGGCAGGGTTTGTTCCCGGTCAGCAATTCGGCGCAAGACGGCTTTGTCGGGCTGGCACCGGTGGGCTGCTATGCGCCCAATGCACTGGGTTTGTTTGACATGCTGGGCAACGTCTGGGAAATCACCCGGGACCTTTACCTTGAGGACCACAGCAATTTAGCGCCGGATCGGGAAACCGCCGACTACGCAGGCCTGCGGCCCGAAGCGGGCGTAGTAACGCGCCATGTGATTAAAGGGGGATCGTTTTTGTGTGCGCCCAATTACTGCATGCGTTACCGTCCCGGTGCGCGCCAGGCGCAAGAAGATGATTTAGCGGTCAGCCATTTAGGTTTTCGTACCATCTTGCAGGCCTCTGCGCCTTAAAGGCGACTGCCGGTATCAGTGGCTTTGCTTATGCACCAGGTACTTGGCAATGATGTCCAGAAAAAATTGTTTGCTGGCGCTCGGCATTTGCGGTTGAATCAAAGCGTGAAAGCTGCCCACCACCGACAAGTAGAACAAGGTAGCTAATTCGTTGGCAGTTTTTTCGTCTTGCACCAAGCGCATAAATTTACGTTTAAACAAGGCGATGCGCATTTCGTCCATGCTGCGCATCAGGCCTGCCACATGCCCATCGCGCCGGCCCAGGGCACGCAATGCCAATTCGAAGCGCATATTGTCCAGGTCATCACCCCCATGGGCCAGGGCCTGGTCTAGCAAAATTTCTAGCGCTTTGGCCGGGTCTTCGCTGCCAGCGAGTTCCAGTCTATGGTGCGCGTCCAACTCACGCGCCCGCCAGCGCGCGACCAGAGCCTCAATCAAGGTCGCATGGTCTTTGAAATGCCAGTAAAAGCTGCCGCGCGTTACTTGCAAGCTTTCGGCCAGGGTCAATACCCTCACGCCGTCAAAGCCATGCTCGACGGCGGCGCGAAATGCGGCGTCCAGCCAGTCGTCCCGACCCAGACGGGAGGCTAGTGTTTTATCGCCAGCCGCTGTGCTGGCATTTTTGCGAAGTGTGGCGTGGCTGGCCATGTGTTTGCGGGCTTCCTCAAAAGTGCTCGATTGTCACCGAAGGCGCGTAGGTGATTGCTGGATAACGCGACGGGATGGGGCCGCTGGTCGGCAGACTGTGCTTTGCTTGACAGCAAACACCCCCCGTGGCTGCAGGCGCGTGCTACATTGCCCCATTGATTTTCGCTTGCATGGTCACTGGTCCCGCAGCGCACACGCAACGCAAGAAGGAGACGATTGGAATGTCGATGAAAAAAGGGCTGGGCTTGCGTTTTAGTCTGCTGGCTTTGCTGGGCATGCTTGCATTTCCGGTGTCGCCCAATGCAGCGTCAGGCACTACAGGCCCATCGCCGGCGGGTGCTGGCGTGGCGCCTAAGCGTCCCAATTTCGTGGTGCTGGTGGCCGATGACTGGGGGTTTTCGGACCTGGGTGCTTTTGGTGGCGAGATCGATACGCCCCACCTCAATGCCTTGGCCAAAGCCGGTTTGCGCTTTACCAATTTCCATGTGGCCGCCTCATGTTCGCCCACGCGGTCTATGTTGCTGACCGGCGTAGATAACCACCGCAATGGCGTCGGCAACCTGCGCGAAGCGATGCCTACCGAGCATTTGGGCAAACCGGGGTACCAAGGCTCACTGACGCGCAATGTGGTGACGGTGGCCTCGCTCTTGCAAGACAGCGGCTACCGCACTTATATCGCAGGCAAATGGAACGTAGGCTCTGAGCCCTACAACCTGCCCAACCAGCGTGGCTTTGACAAATCCATTGTCCAGGGTGACACCGGTTCGGACAACTGGGAACCCAACAAGCAATACCTGCCCCATCTGCCCGAGGTCTATTGGTTTGAAGACGGGCAGCGGGCCAAGATGCCGGCCGAGTTCTATTCATCCCAGTACTTTGTCGATCGCACGATTGGCTATATGGACGCGGATGCGCGCAAAGACCAGCCATTTTTTGCCTATGTTGGTTTCCAGGCCAACCATGTGCCAGTGCAAGCCCCCCAAGAACTGATTGCCAAATACAAAGGCCGCTACCGCGAGGGCTGGACCGCGCTGCGTGAGCGGCGTCTGGCAAAACAAATCGAATTAGGCCTGGTGCCGCCCGGTACGCGCATGACGACCATGTCCACCACGGGGGACTGGAAAGCATTGCCCGAAAAAGAGCGCTTGCACATGGAGCGGCAAATGGAGGTCTATGCCGCAATGGCCGAGGCCATGGATCTGCATGTGGGGCGCCTGGTGGACCATTTGAAGCAAACTGGGCAGTACGACAACACGGTGTTTTTGTTTTTGTCGGACAACGGCCCCGAAGGCTCGGACTACCACGAGGCACAACCCTGGTTGATTTTTAACTACAAGCAAGATACCGAGACCCTGGGCGCCAAAGGTACCTACGGCATACCCGGCCCCGGTTGGGCCAGTGCCTCGGCCACACCGCTTTACACCTATAAATTCTGGGCCGGCGAGGGCGGTATCCGCACGCCTATGTTGATGGCCGGGCCGCCAGTGCGCCGCGTGAACCAAATTGAAAACGCGCTAACCCACGTCACCGATATCACCCCCACGCTGCTGGACATCGCCCAAGTGCCACAGCATGCCGGCCAGTACAAAGGCACGCAAGTAGAAGCGCTCACTGGTATGAGTTTGCTGCCGCTTTTGCAAGGCAGCGCAACAAGCGTACGCAAGCCCGAGCAAACCCTGGGCTACGAGCTGTCGGGCAATTCGGCCTTGTTCAAAGGCCAGCTGAAATTGCTGCGCAATATGCCGCCCTTAGGCGATGGGCAATGGCATTTGTACGACTTGTCAAAAGACCCCGGCGAGACGCAAGACTTGAGCACGCAACTGCCCCAGGAATTTGCCGCCATGCAAGAAGACTTTGCGGCCTGGGCCAAGGCCAACCAGGTGCTGGACATGCCGGCGGACTACAGCCCGCAAAAGCAAGTGATGATCAATGGCTTTTGGCGCTACTGGTTGCCGGTACATGGCAAGACGATGGCCTTGATTCTGGCCGTCTTGGTGCTGCTGCCGGTGTGGCTGCTGCTGCGCAGACGCAAGCGCCGCCTGTGAGCGCTGGCTACTACGCCAGCCCTTGGCCCGCCGAGGATGCGGGCCCGGCGCGCTTGCAAACGGCAAGCCCATCGAGCGGATTGCACTTGCTAGAAGGACAGCGTTTGCAAAGCACCCACCGCAACACCACGCTGTCGACCATGACGGTGCTGGGTGACCCCGGCGAGGTGTACTTGATGACGCACTCGGCCTTGCGAGCCAACCTTGGTTTGCCCACTACGTCCTGCGTGGAGCGCGTAGACCCGATCACGCTCAAGACGCTGGGTAGTTCGGGCCGCTTGCCTGGTGGCCCCATGTGGCCCGGCGGCATGGCGCTGCACTGCAATGGCGATTTGTACCTAGTCTATGGCCGTTATGCGCACCGCTTGGACCGGCATTGCGTTTTGAAGCAAAGCCGCATGTTGCCGGTCGATCAGCCCTATAACTCCTTTGTGATTTTGGACAACGGGCTGATCGTCACCAAAAATTTGTCCGATAGGCAGACGGCCCAGCTGACGGTCCTGGACCCCGAGGGCTTGCAATCGGTGTGTGCCGATGTGCTCTGCCCTGAGGCGTCGATTGCGCGCTTAAGTGCCGTGGGCAATACGGTTTATGTTGTGGGCGTGCGTTCTATTTTTCGATTCCTCTGGGACGAAGCAGCACAGACCTTGCGTCTGGACCCGCACTGGCGCTGGGATTACATCGGCCAAAGCGAGCAAAGCTACGGCTGGGATGTGGTCATCGACGGATACAGTGCCTGGTTTATGGACAACGGCCACCACCGCTACCGTATCAACATGCATGGCGCCGGCGTCAGCCGCACGGCTAATCGCTTGTTGCGCGTGTCGCTGCAAGATTGCAAGCAGCATGCGGCCTGGGATGTAAGCGGCCTGCCTGGCGGCAGCATTACCAACCCGCCCCTGGTGGACGTGCGGCGGCGCATCGTGCTGGGCTATGACTCGGCGAACCGTTTTTTGCGCGCCTGGCGCTTTGGTGAAGCGATGCAGGACTTGCAGCCTGTGTGGCACAAGCCAAACTTTGGTGTGGCAAGCCACATGGTGTTATTGCCTGAGCGCGGGCAGGTGGTGCTCAATGACTACCGGCGCTTTGGGGAGGAAGTGGTAGTGCTAGACATAGCAACTGGCACGGAACAAGGCAGGGTGCGCGTGGGCGGAATTACCCAGGGCGTGGTCTTTCCCAGCGTCGGCTGGAACGACGATGTGTACTGGTGTTCCATGGGCCGTTTCTCGCGGGTGTTTGCGGCATGAGCATCGAACAGGTCGATACGCTTATCGTGGGTGCGGGCCTTTCCGGCATCGGCAGCGCAGTGCATCTGCGCCAGGGCCTGCCGCAGCAATCGGTTTTAATTTTGGAGGCCCGCGAGCGCTTGGGCGGCACCTGGGACTTATTCCGTTACCCCGGCATCCGCTCGGATTCAGATATGCACACGCTGGGCTATTCCTTCAAACCTTGGACGGGGGCCAAAGCGATTGCCGATGGTCCATCCATACTGCAGTACGTGCAAGAGACGGCGCAAGAGTTTGGCGTGCTGCCGCTCATCCGTTTCGGGCACAAGGTGCTAACTGCCGATTGGGATAGCGCTGCTGCGCGCTGGCTGGTAGCGGTAAAGCGACTGGCCGACGATACGGTGCTCCAAGTGCACTGCCGCTTTTTGTTGATGTGCAGCGGCTACTACAACTATGAACATGGCTATACGCCGGCCATTCCAGGGATGGACAGTTTCACCGGCAAAGTGGTACACCCCCAGCATTGGCCGCAAGACCTGGACTACCGCGGCCAGCAGGTGGTGGTAATCGGCAGTGGCGCCACTGCCATGACCCTGGTGCCTGAGATGGCTAAGTTGGCGGCCCAGGTGACTTTATTGCAGCGCTCGCCCACCTATGTGGTAGCCCGTCCTAGCCGCGACGCGATTGCCGATGGGCTGCGCCGCGCCCTGCCTGCCAAGACAGCCTATGCGCTGACACGGTGGAAAAACGTCCTCACAGGTTTGTTTTATTTCACGCTGGCGCGGCGCAATCCAGAGCTGGCCAAGGCCCGCATCTTGCAAGGCGCGACCCAGGCCCTGCCGGCAGGCTATCCGGTCAATCCGCATTTCACGCCCAGTTACAAACCCTGGGACCAGCGTATTTGCTTGCTGCCCGATGCAGACTTGTTTAGCGCTATCAGCCAAGACCGCGCGCGCATGGTGACCGATACGATTGAAATGATTGAACCCCAGGGCCTGCGTCTGCACAGCGGCGAACTGCTGCCCGCCGATGTCATCGTCACTGCCACTGGGCTGGACTTGCTGGGCTTTGGCGGCATGCACATTGCCGTTGATGGCGTGCCCCTAGAGGTATCCAAATGCCTGAGCTACAAAGGAATGATGCTCAATGGCGTGCCCAATTTTGCCTATGTGTTTGGGTACACCAATGCCTCCTGGACCCTCAAAAGCGACTTGACCGGGCAGTATGTGCTGCGCCTTTTGCGCCACATGCGTAGTCAGGGGCTTGATAGCGTGGTGCCGCAGCTCAATGACTCCACGGTGCAGCCCGAGCCCTGGGTGGACTTCAGCTCCGGCTATTTTCAGCGTGCCATGGACCATTTTCCCAAGCAGGGCAGTAAAAAACCCTGGCGGCTGTACCAAAACTATGTGCGCGATCTGCTGGCCTTGCGCTGGAGCGCCTTGGAGGATGGGGTCTTGCAGTTCCGCTCAGCGCCACCTTCAGCGCAATAGTCGGCGCACTTTGGGCAAGCGCCGCAGGTGTGCTCAAGGCGGCTACTATAATAAAAAAGCACGACCGTTCTTTTTCGCGAATTGAGCTGGAGTTACCCGCTGCAAGCAACTTGAATCAGGGCGGCGCATAGAATCTTGGGTTGCCCCGCAGCGGGGGCGCAAGCCATAGCAAGTTGTTCATTTATTTACCTCGGGAGTGGTGTGTATGAAAGTGTTGGTTCCGGTCAAGCGCGTGGTGGACTACAACGTCAAAGTCCGTGTCAAATCTGATGGCAGCGGTGTGGACATCGCCAACGTCAAAATGAGCATGAATCCTTTTGATGAAATCGCGATCGAAGAGGCCGTCCGGCTCAAAGAAAAAGGCGTGGCCACCGAAGTGATCGCCGTGTCCTGCGGCGTGAGCCAATGCACTGAAACCCTGCGCACCGCTATGGCGATTGGTGCAGACCGCGCCATCCTGGTGGAAACCGTCGAAGAATTGCAACCTTTGGCAGTTGCAAAAATTCTCAAAGCCTTGATGGACAAGGAACAACCGGGTCTGGTCATTCTGGGTAAGCAAGCGATTGACGACGATTGCAACCAAACCGGCCAAATGCTCGCTGCCTTGTGCGACCGCCCGCAAGCCACTTTTGCTAGCAAAGTCGAAGTGGCGGACGGCCAAGCCACGGTCACCCGCGAAGTCGATGGCGGCTCCGAAACCCTAACGCTGTCGCTGCCGGCCATCATCACCACCGATTTACGCCTCAATGAGCCACGCTATGTGACCTTGCCCAACATCATGAAGGCCAAGAAAAAGCAGCTCGATACCTATAGCCCCGCCGACCTGGGTGTAGATGTCACCCCGCGTATCAAGACCCTCAAAGTGGTCGAGCCCGCAGCCCGTAGCGCCGGTATCAAAGTGGCCGATGTGGCTACCTTGGTCGAGAAGCTGCGTAATGACGCCAAGGTCATCTAAGACCGCCGCTGCCTAACTGATTAACCCATTCCTTGCCAGGATTTACCATGACTTCTCTCGTCGTTGCTGAACACGATAACGCGGGCATTAAGCCCTCCACCCTCAATACCATTAGCGCTGCGATGCAATGCGGTGGCGATGTACATGTACTGATCGCCGGACATAACGCTGCTGCCGCCGCCGCCGCTGCGGCCGCTGTAGCTGGCGTCGCTAAAGTGATCCATGCCGACAGCGCCGCATTTGCCAATGGCCTGGCAGAAAACGTAACGGCCCAGGTGGTCTCTATGGCCAGCGCCTACAGCCACATTCTTTTCCCCGCCACTGCAGTGGGCAAAAACATCGCTCCGCGCGTAGCCGCCAAGCTGGACGTAGCGCAAATTTCCGATATCACCAAGGTCGAAAGTCCCGATACCTTTGAGCGCCCGATTTATGCGGGCAATGCGATTGCCATCGTGCAAAGCAGCGATGCCATCAAGGTCATCACCGTGCGTACCACTGGTTTTGATGCGGCAGCAAGTACGGGCGGCAGCGCCGCAGTGGAAACACCCGCTGCCCAGGCCGCTAGTGCAGATGTGAGTTTTCTCCGTTCAGAAATTGCCCGCAATGACCGCCCCGAATTGACAGCTGCCAAAATCATCGTCTCAGGTGGCAGAGCTTTGGGTTCGAATGAAAAATTCATGGAAATAATGACGCCGCTGGCCGACAAACTGGGCGCTGCGATGGGCGCCAGCCGCGCTGCGGTGGACGCAGGCTATGCGCCTAATGACTGGCAGGTGGGCCAGACCGGCAAGATCGTCGCGCCCCAGCTCTATATCGCCTGCGGCATCAGCGGCGCGATACAGCACTTAGCGGGTATGAAAGACAGTAAGGTGATTGTGGCGATCAATAAAGACGCAGAAGCGCCGATCTTCAGTGTGGCCGATTACGGTCTGGAGGCAGACCTCTTTGTGGCCGTGCCTGAGTTAGTCGCAGCGCTGTAAACCAGCGTCTCCGAAGGCAGCTCAGGGCTGCCTTTTTTTGCTTTTGTTTTGTGAGATGTGCCATGACTTATATCGCCCCTGTCAAAGACATGCTTTTCAATATCGAGCACTTGGCGCGCATCGATCAGATCGCCCAACTGCCTGGTTTTGAGGATGCGGACTTGGGCACGGCGCAGGCGGTGCTGGAAGAATCCGCCAAGTTCAATGAAGACGTGCTGGCACCGCTGAATTGGGAGGGCGATAGAAACCCAAGCGCCTGGAAGAACGGCGTCGTCACGACTACACCCGGCTTCAAAGAGGCTTATCTGCTGTTTGCGCAGGGCGGTTGGCAGGGTTTGCAGCACCCAGTGGTGTTTGGTGGCCAGGGCCTGCCCAAAACCATTGGCGCGGTCTGCGGCGAAATGCAGAACTCGGCCAATATGAGTTTTGCGCTGTGCCCCTTGCTCAGCGACGGCGCCATCGAGGCTTTGTTGACGGCAGGCTCGGACGAGCTCAAAGCCATTTACCTAGAAAAAATTGTCAGCGGCCAATGGACCGGCACCATGAACCTGACCGAGCCCCAGGCCGGTAGCGATCTGGCCTTGGTGCGTACCCGCGCTGAGCCGCAACCTGACGGCACCTACCGCGTCTTCGGCACCAAGATATATATCACCTGGGGTGAGCATGACATGGCCGAAAACATCGTCCATCTGGTGCTGGCCCGGGTACAGGGTGCGCCTGAAGGCGTCAAAGGGATCAGCCTCTTTGTGGTGCCCAAGTTTGTCGTCGATGCGCAGGGCAAGCCTGCCGCGCGCAACGATGTGCAGTGCGTCAGCATCGAGCACAAAATGGGTATCAAAGCCAGCCCGACGGCGGTGCTTCAGTTCGGCGACGGCCTGGCCGGTTCACTAGCCGATAGCGCAGGGCCGGGCGCTGTGGGTTACTTGGTGGGCCAGGAAAACCGGGGCCTCGAATACATGTTTATCATGATGAACGCCGCCCGTTATGGCGTAGGCGTGCAAGGTATTGCGGTGGCCGAACGGGCCTACCAAAAGGCAGCGCAGTTCGCGCGCGATCGGGTGCAAAGCCGCCCGGTCGATGGCTCGATGAACACCAGCGCACCCATCATCCACCACCCGGATGTGCGCCGTATGCTCATGACCATGCGCGCTTATGTGCAAGGCTGCCGCGCGCTGGCCTCGGTAGCTGCTGCCGCATTTGACGTAGCCCACCACCACCCGGATGCCCAGGCGCGCAAAGAGCACCAAAGCTTTTATGAATTTATGGTGCCGCTGGTTAAAGGCTTTAGCACTGAAATGAGCCTGGAAGTCACCTCTATGGCGATACAAGTGCATGGCGGCATGGGCTTTATCGAGGAGACCGGCGTGGCGCAGTACTACCGCGACGCGAAAATTTTGACGATTTACGAAGGCACGACCGCCATCCAGGCCAACGACTTGGTGGGTCGCAAAACTGCGCGTGACGGTGGCCAGGCCGCGAAGGCCATCGCAGCCCAAGTGGCTGCGACGGTGGCCGACTTGCAAGCCGATGGCAGCGTAGATGCGCGGGCTATGGCCAAACGCCTGGACGCCGCGCGCGCCGCCTTTGTGGAGGTAGTCGACTTCGTAGCCGGGCATTCCAAAGCCAGTCCTAATGCGGTTTATGCCGGTAGCGTGCCCTACTTGATGTTGGCCGGCAACCTCATGGCCGGTTGGCAAATGGGCCGCTCGCTGCTGGTGGCGCAAGCGCAATTGGCGGCCGATGTCGATCAAGATTTCATGCAAGCCAAAATTAGTACGGCACGTTTTTATGCCGACCACATCCTGACCAAAGTGCCGGGTTTGCGCGACAGCATTGTTGATGGTGCAGATGCGGTGACGGCGCTGGCACTGGAAGCGTTTTAAGCGCACACTGGTATGCGCACTGTTGGGCTTCACGGCAGAGACACTAGGTTGGCAAAGTGTTCATTAATTTTCAAACTACATACATATAAGGTAGCAATCGTGATGATGCATAAAAATTGGATACTCGTCGGCCTAGGCGCTTGGATGGTGATGGCGGTCCATGCTGCCGATGCGCCGAAGTTGGTGGCAAGTGTCAATGGCGTGAGGCTGGGCTCGGAGTTGATGGATGTGATGCTCAGCAATGCGCTGGCCCAGGGGGCTACTGACAGCGCAGAGTTGCGCAACCAATTGCGCAATGAACTCGTGACCCGGGAGGTGCTGGCCCAAGAGGCGCGCAAGCAGGGTTTGGATAAAGATGCGGCGATCAAGGCCCAAATGCTATTGCAGCAAAACGCATTGCTTAGCGATGTCTTGATCGCCAAGCAAAATGAAAAAGTCAAACCCTCGGAGGAAAGACTGCGCGCCGAGTACAAGCGCCAAGCCGATGTGTTGGCCGATGCCGAGGAATACCAGATCAGCCATATCGTGACCGCCACCGAGACCGAAGCCAAGGCCGTCATAAAGGCAGCCAAAGAAGGTGCGGCCTTTGATAAATTGGCATCCGAGAAATCTATAAACGCTAGCGCTAAGGGTGGCGGCAACCTAGGTTGGTTGCTAACGAATCAGATCAACCCCTTGTTCTCTAATGTCTTGGCGAATATGGCGGTGGGCGGTGTCACCGCCTTGCCGATTCAGACACAAGATGGATGGCAGGTGCTCAAGCTAGGTGCCAAACGCAAATACAAAGTCCCCACGTTTGACGAAAGCAAGCAACAAGTCATAAATGCCGTCATAGCCAATGATCGGGCGGAGTATGTGCAAAAACTGATGAAGGCCGCCAAGGTGGAATAAGCAGATCTGTCGCGGGGGCCGCGCCCAAACCGGCGCTAGGGCAAGGGTGCGCGCAGTGGTTCAGACCGGCGCAGACGAAGCCATCCACGGGCGGTATTTGTGCGTGATGGCTGCAAAAGCCGCTGAATCTTCAAACTCCTCCAGCCAGCCCACTAAATGTGGCCACGCCTGTGCGGCAAACCAGGCCTTGTCGGTGTGGGCGAATTGCCGTACAAAAGGCGCTAGTGCGGCGTCACATAATCCCCATTTTTGTCCTGCCAGGTGCTGCTGCGTCATCAAAACTGCTTCCAATTGCAACAGAAACTTGGCGCCAGCGTCGCGCCAGTGGGCACCATCGGCCATGCCGAATCGGTGCGGGTATTTGTAGCGGTCCAAGGCGTGCTTAAACGGCCCGTCGTTTTCTTCGATTAAAGCCATGGTTGCTGTAAAACGAAGCGGATCATTAGGCCACCAGTGCAGCGAGTCCTGCGCTTGCAAAGCCCAGCGCATGATGTCCAGGCTTTCGTCGATTACCTGGCCATCGGGCAGTACCAAAACCGGTACCGTGCCTTTAGGTGAGGCGGCCAGCATGCAGACCGGCTTGTTCTTGAGTTCGACTTCGCGGTGCTCCACTGCGATGCCGCTGGCATATAAAGCCAGACGCGCCCGCATGGCATAGGGGCAGCGGCGGAAGGAGTAGAGGACGGGCAGCAGGGCTTTAGCCATGGCCTGTAAGGATAGCGTGGTCGCCATGGCTGATGGGGCCATCTTCGCTATCGCGCAAAGCGGCCTTGGCCTTGGCGCGCTCCCACTGTCGTTGCCGCTCACGCGCGCTTTTTTTCTGGGTTTCGCTGGTCTGGCTAAAGCAGCGTGGGCAGCTGACGCCTAGCTCAAACTCGATGGAATCTAAAGCGCCCGGCGGTAGGGGTTGACGGCAGCAGCGGCACAGTTGGTGGCTGCCGGTTTGCACACCATGCGCCACCGACACCCGCTCGTCAAACACAAAGCATTCGCCTTGCCAGCGGCTGGCTTCTGGGGCCACGGTTTCTAGGTATTTCAGAATGCCACCTTCCAGGTGAAACACCTCCTGCAAACCCTGGGCACGCAAAAGGGCGGTGGACTTTTCGCAGCGGATGCCACCCGTACAAAACATCGCGACCTTGCGCGGCTTGTCCGGGTCGAGCAGGCCTTGCGCTGTCAGCCATGCCGGCAATTGCGCAAAGCTCTGGATGCGTGGATTGATGGCGCGCTCAAAAGTTCCCAGCTCCACTTCGTAGTCGTTGCGGGTGTCCACCAGCAGCACATCCGGGTCGGCGATCAAGGCATTCCAGTCCTGCGCGCTGACATAGTGCCCCGCCTGGCTGGCCGGACGCAGTTCAGGCACGCCCATGGTCACAATTTCTTTCTTGATGCGCACGCGCATGCGCCGAAACGGCGCTTTGTCCGACCAGGATTCTTTGTGCTGCAACTGGGTAAAAGGGGCTTGCTTGCGCAGCCAGGCGAGCACCGCGTGCACGCCCTGCGCCGGCCCGGCAATCGTGCTGTTAATACCCTCGGGGGCCAGCAAAATAAGGCCATCTACCTGCTCGGCTTCACACAAGGCTTGTAGCGGCGCCTTGAACTGTGTGCAATCGGGCAGATCGACAAACAGGTAAAAGGCCGCTGTCAGGTAGCGCAGGGGCGGTGCGGTAGTAGTGGGCCCGGCCATGCGCTACAGGCTCTTGCTCAGCTGAAAAAACTTTTTAAGCGATCGGTCCAACTATCGCCCGAAGGCGAATGCTTACTGCCGCCTTTGCGGAAAGACTCGTCGAGTTCGCGCAGCAGTTTGCGCTGGTGCTCGGTGAGTTTGACCGGCGTCTCTACGGTGATGTGGCAGTACAAATCGCCGGGGTAGCTGGAGCGCACGCCTTTGACGCCTTTGCCGCGCAATCGAAATTGCTTGCCGGTTTGCGTGCCCTCTGGCAGGTCGATGGCCGCTTTACCTTGCAAGGTGGGCACTTCAATCTCGCCGCCCAAGGACGCCTCGACAATGCTAATGGGCACGGTGCAGTGCAAGTCATCGCCGTCGCGCTCGAAAATATCATGCTTTTTGAGCCGAATCTCGATGTACAAGTCGCCCGGAGGTCCTCCATTGGTGCCCGCTTCGCCGTTGCCGGCGCTGCGAATGCGCATTCCTGCGTCGATGCCGGCAGGGATTTTGACTTCCAGCGTTTTTTGCTTTTTCAGCTTGCCCTGGCCGGCACAGGCGATACAGGGTTCGGCAATGATTTTTCCACCACCACGGCAGGTGGGGCAGGTTTGTTGCACGCTAAAAAAGCCCTGGCGCATTTGCACGACGCCCGCGCCACCACAGGTGCCGCAATTCTTGATCTGGCTGCCCGGCTTGGCACCGGCACCGGCGCAAACATCGCAGTTCTCTTGGGTGGGAATGCGGATTTGCGCTTCTTTGCCATTGGCCGCTTCTTCCAGCGTCATTTCCATCGCATAGCTCAGGTCGCCACCGCGAAACACCTGGCGTCCGCCGCGCCCGCCGCGCTGTTGCTGGCCGAACATCTCACCAAAAATATCCCCAAAGGCCTCGGCGAAACCGCCCATACCCTCGCCGCCAGGGCCGCGCATATTCGGGTCCACACCGGCGTGGCCGTGCTGATCGTAAGCTGCACGCTTTTGCGGGTCGGACAGCATCTCGTAGGCCTCTTTGGCCTCTTTGAATTTGACTTCCGCCTCTTTGGCCGCTTCGCCCTGGTTGCGGTCTGGGTGGAACTTCATCGCCAGCTTACGGTAGGACTTTTTAATTTCCTCGTCCGAAGCGGTTTTGGGTAAGCCCAAAATTTCGTAAAAATCGCGTTTGGCCATGGCTATTGCGGGCTCCATAACAACAGAAAAGCCGCGTTGAACTCTAAAGCAGGTTCAGCGCGGCGGGTTTTCAAGCAGCAAGCGCTGCTACGGGTTTATCCCTTTTTGACTTCCTTGACTTCTGCATCCACCACATTGTCGTCTGTGGGTTTGGCACCTTGCTCGGCACCCGGGCCTGCAGCCTCGGCGGCTTGCTTGGCCTGCATGTCGGCATAGACTTTTTCGCCCAGCTTCTGGCTGGCAGCCATGAGGGTGGCGCTCTTGGAGGTGATACCTTCCTTGTCGTCGCTCTTGATCACGCTTTCAAGGTCCTTGATCGCAGCTTCGATTTTTTCTTTTTCGCCGGCGTCGAGCTTGTCGCCATGCTCACCCAAGCTCTTCTTGACGCTGTGCATATTGGCTTCGGCTTCGTTACGCGCCTGGATGACTTCAAGTTTTTTCTTATCGTCGGCCGCGTTGAGTTCGGCGTCTTTCACCATTTGCTGGATCTCAGCTTCGCTCAAGCCGGAGTTGGCTTTGATGGTGATTTTGTTTTCCTTGCCCGTGCCTTTGTCTTTGGCGCCCACGTGCAAGATGCCGTTGGCGTCGATATCAAAAGACACTTCGATTTGCGGCGCACCACGTGGCGAAGGTGGAATGCCTTCCAGGTTGAACTCGCCCAGCGACTTATTGGCCGCAGCCATCTCGCGCTCGCCCTGGAACACTTTGATGGTCACTGCCGGTTGATTGTCATCGGCCGTCGAGAAAGTTTGCGCAAACTTGGTCGGAATGGTGGTGTTCTTGGTGATCATCTTGGTCATCACACCGCCCAGGGTTTCAATACCCAGGGACAAGGGTGTCACGTCCAGCAACAACACGTCTTTGCGATCACCCGAGAGTACCTGGCCCTGGATGGCAGCGCCTACGGCCACCGCCTCATCGGGATTGACGTCCTTGCGCGGTTCTTTGCCGAACAATTCTTTCACTTTGTCCTGCACCTTGGGCATGCGCGTCATGCCGCCGACCAAGATCACGTCATGGATGTCAGCCACATTGACGCCGGCGTCTTTGATCGCCATGCGGCAGGGCGCAATCGTGCGTTCAATCAGCTCTTCTACCAGGGCTTCGAGCTTGGCGCGGGTGAGCTTGATGTTCAGATGTTTAGGGCCGCTCGCATCCGCAGTGATGTAGGGCAGGTTGATATCAGTCTGCGAGCTGCTGGAGAGCTCGATCTTGGCTTTTTCTGCCGATTCTTTGAGGCGTTGCAGGGCCAGCACATCGCGGCTGAGGTCCACGCCTTGGTCTTTCTTGAACTCGGCGATGATGAAATCGATGATGCGTTGGTCAAAGTCCTCGCCACCCAAGAAGGTGTCGCCATTGGTAGAGAGGACTTCGAATTGCTTCTCGCCATCGACGTCAGCAATTTCGATGATGGAGACGTCAAACGTACCGCCGCCCAAGTCATACACCGCAATCTTGCGGTCGCCTTTTTCGTTTTTGTCCATGCCAAAGGCTAGGGC
>Ga0214919_10006551_pt1 | contig 15977 bp, 11 predicted proteins | sample LL1503_MetaG_FD_177994 | JGI IMG/M metagenome (GOLD analysis project Ga0214919, IMG submission 177994) | Freshwater microbial communities from Lake Lanier, Atlanta, Georgia, United States - LL-1503 | ecosystem: Environmental > Aquatic > Freshwater > Lake | place: USA: Georgia | collected... | reverse complement strand
AGATGTCGATAGCGGTTAATGACATACAAAATGAGATTTCAGATTTATTCTTGTGCAATAGAGAAGGTACCGAAGCTAAATTGACTGAGTTACAAGATAAGGGCTATATTGTATACAAAGATGATTCAGGAAGAAAGGAAATACAGATAAAAAACAAATTAAATAAGTGGGGTGTTCTAAAAAATTATTATGAAAAGAGCATTTAAAATATCCACTAATATTGAACGTGATTCTTCAGCTCAAATCGATTACATCGTTACAAAAAATACAAATGATGTTTTTGATAAAATTGATTTTAATCACAGTAAAGGGCAAAATTCATTTACAATTATCGGATCTTATGGAACAGGTAAGTCTTCATTTTTATGGGCATTTGAAAAACATCTAAAAGGAGAATCTTATTTTAATACTGGTTTTGCGAAACAAAATACGGAGATTGAATCTTTTAGCTTTACTCGAATTATTGGTGAATCCATCTCATTTAGAACTAAATTCTGTGAGGTTTTCGGATTATCTCATTTAAGCGAAGGAACAAACAAAATGATACTCAAAGAGTTTGATTTATTAGTTTCTGAAATACAAGAAAAGAAAATCGGACTAGTTATTTTGGTTGATGAATTTGGCAAGCATTTAGAGTTTATAGCCAAAAACAATCCTGATGAAATGTATTTCATACAAGAACTTTGTGAATATTTAAATGACCCCTTGAAGAGTGTTTTGTTTATAACAACACTTCACCAGAATGTGGGCTCTTATTCAAAAGGATTGTCTAAGGCCCAACGCTCCGAATGGGATAAAGTTAGAGGTAGACTTTTAGAGGTTACTTTTGATGAGCCAGTGGAACAATTATTATTTTTTGCTTCCAAGCGTCTAGCTCAATACAAGCCACCTAATATAAAGTCGTTTGAAAAACTTACGAACCAACTATTAAAATCCAATTTACTTGGTAAAATTGGTAGTGCTGATGCTAATTTATTTGAAGAACTATACCCGCTTGACCCGCTTGCTGCTGATATATTAACAAAGTCACTGCAGCGTTATGGTCAAAATGAGCGATCACTATTTACTTTTCTCGAGTCTGAATTTATTGATAAGATTATAAAAGATGGCAGAATCTTTAGTGTTGCTGATTGTTTTGATTACTTAATTGAAAATTTAAATTCAGAAATAGAAGACGGTGAAAAGAATCCATTTAAACCGCAATGGAAAGCTGCCGTTATTGCAATGGAAAGATGTGAATTTGTATTTGAAAACAACTACGCTCAGGTCGAAAAAATATTAAAACTTATATGCCTTGTCAATATATTCTCTAATTCTAGCGGTACCTTAGATGAGAAGGTAGTATGCAATTACGCCAAGTTATCGCTTGAAATAAGTGCTCCAGAATTATTAATAGAAGAGCTTAAGCGAAGGAATATAATAAAATATTCTAGGACGAGGAATAAGCTTAACTTCTTAGATGGAACTGACATTGATCTTGAGCAAGAATTGATACAAGCGGTTAAGCACATTGACCCCAATATTAACATTGTTAATCGGATAAATTCATACGTCGATTTTGATTTTGTTCCAGCAAAAAGGTTTCAATTTGAAAAAGGGTCCCCAAGATTTTTTGCATATAAAGTATGTGAAGAATTAGTTGAAGAAAAACCAATAAATGAAATTGATGGGTATATCAATTTAATCATAAATTCAAAAATAAATATTGATAAAATAAAGATTTTCTCTTCTGAAACTAAAACAGCTCAACTCTTTGCACTTGTTCCAAATATTGAGAGTATTTCAAGTGCTTTATTTGAAATTGATAAAATAAATTATGTTATTGGAAAATTTCCTGATGATAAAGTTGCTAGTAGAGTTTTAAATGAAGAACGAAATTATTTTCTCGAAAAAATAGTATCAAGTCTAAAAAAAGATTTATTTGATACTAAATCTGGTACTCAATGGGTTTTTAATGGAGAATTACTTCAATTGAATTCAGAAAAAGAACTTAACAAGACATTAAGTTTAATTTGTGAAAAGATATATTCACAAAGCCCTGTTTTTAAAAATGAGATGGTAAATAAGGAAGTGCTTTCTACCCCTATATTAACCGCAAGAAAACAGTTGATTAAAGCACTTATTAACTCTGGAGAAAAAGAAAATATAGGTTTTGATTCAAAATTATTTCCACCGGAACGAACGATTTATCTCTCATTGATAAAAAAAACAGGTATACATGTTCAAGGAAAGCATAATTGGAAATATCAAGATCCAACCGATGAATCATTCAAGCAATTATGGGCCAAAACTATGGATATACTTTGTGAAAGTAATGAAACACGTAAGCCCATATCTAATTTTTATGAAACCTTAAAAGAGGTTCCCTTTAAATTAAAACAAGGATTTTTAGATTTTTGGATTCCAATTTTTCTAATTATCAAAAAAGAGGACTATTCTTTGTATTCAAGCGATGGTGAATATGTCCCACATCTTACGCCAGATATTATGGATATTATTCATAAAACTCCTGGTCGATTTTTTGTTAAGTATTTATCGAATAAAGGTATTAATAATGAATACTTTAATTCATACAAAGAATTAGTTGGATATAATGATAGCAATGTTAATGGCCTTGAATCAAGTTACATCACTATTTATAGTAATTTTTTAAGATTTTACCGTGGCTTAGAAGATTACGCGAAAAATACAAGGCAATTATCTCCTCAGGCTCTTGGGGTGAGAGATGCTATTGCTAAAGCAAAGGATCCTGAATCCGCTTTATTTGAATTGATTCCTAGAGCCTTAGGCTTTAATTCAATCAATCAAATTACAAATGCAGATTTGATGTTTTTAGAATCGTTAAAAGGGACGATTAAAGAGATCCGAACATCCTATTCGAATTTAATCGAGCTAATAGAAAGCAATATTTTAGAACATCTAGATATAAGCAGCGAAACATTTGATGGAGTAAAAGATCAACTTATTAAGAAGTTCTCATCGGTCTCGCCAAGTTTAATTTCGAACGAACAAATTAAAATATTTTATAATAGGGTAATTTCTCCTTTGGATGTAAAAACAGCTTATTGGGAGTCTTTAACGGATGCCGTATTAGGTAAAAAACTGGATAAAATTTCAGATGATGAATTACCATTTTTACTTGATAAACTTAAAATGAATTTTGACATTTTAGTAGATTTTATTGATTTACATTCGAGGTCAAATTCTAGTTCTGATAAAATAATTCAAATTAATGTATTAAGTTCTGATGGAATTACAAACTATAAACGAAACATTGTAATTAATCCAAAATTAGATAAAAAGGTTAGTGAGCTTGAATTGAAAATTATTGCAGAACTTAGCTCAAATGATGAAGTCAATAAAATAATGTTAATGAATCTTTTAGAGAAAATAATTAATAAAAAATGAGTACAGTTAAACATATTCTTGGCATTTCAGGAGGTAAAGATAGTGCTGCATTGTCTATTTATCTTAATGAAAAACACCCCGAACTCGATGTTGAGTATTACACGAGTGATACAGGACGCGAGTTAGATGAGACTTACGCTCTAATTGATCGCCTAGAAAGTAAACTTGGAAAAAAAATCTTCAAACTCGATGCAGTTGATTTAACAAATATTGCGGACCAGAATGCCTTTGATCATTTTTTAAGTATGTATGGCGGTTATTTACCTTCATCAACATCAAGGTGGTGCACAAAAAAATTAAAGTTAGATCCATTTGAGAGCTACATAGGCGACACACCTACAATTTCTTATGTTGGAATTAGAGGAGATGAAGATAGAGACGGTTATATTTCTAAGAAACAAAGCGTTCAATCTATATTTCCATTTAGAAGAAATATCTGGAGCGAAGATGTAAATAAATTGGTGCTGTCAAATAAGAACAAAGATTCATTTTTAAGTAAGTTAGATAAATTTGAATCTACTAAACAATTTCAATCAATTTCAAGTCAAGAAATTAACCCAAATTTTAATTTGAAACAAAAGTTGAATGCATTACTCGACATAGATGTGGTTATGTATAATAAAATTGTATTCGAAATGCTCAAAGAAACGGATTATCCAGTGGGTAAACTTGATTATTTTCCGCTAGTAGACAATTCTGACAATCTCGTGCGTGACGATATTTTTGCAATTTTAGAAAAATCTGGTGTCGGCATTCCTGAATATTATAAACCGCTTGCTTATGAAGTGGAAATTGAAGGGGAAATTAAGAAAGGGACTTATAGTCGAAGTCGTTCAGGTTGTTTCTTTTGCTTTTATCAGCAAAAAATAGAATGGGTGTGGCTGTATGAAACACATAATGATCTCTTTTTAAAAGCAATGGAATACGAAAAGGCAGGTTATTCTTGGATGGATTCAGAAACATTGAATGAATTAGCTTTACCGCAAAGGATAGCGAATATTAAAAAAGAACATTACCTTCGTATGAATCGCAACAATCAATCACGTAATTGGCAAGACCAAATTATGGATGCTGAAGGTGAAGGTTGTGCAAGTTGTTTTATATAATTTGAAAACTCAAGAATACTTAGATAATATAATTTGGTCTGTAACATCAGATACTGCTGAAAAAGTGATTATTGATAAAGATTCATGTACTTATTTGACTGACAAGGAAGTTTACTCGGACAACTATCAAAATTTAATTCGATCTTAAAGATTTAAAAACAATAAATCTCGTAAAAGGAAAAATGAAATCAATTAATTTATATATCGAAGAATTCATTTTTGAATTAAAAAACAAATATACTTATTTAAATGAAGATTCCTTCACACCAAGAGATGCTATATTTTTTGAGATAATACCACGACTATGTTCAGACCAAATTTACATTGAATTATTATCAAAAACGAAAATAAAGAGAATTAAAGACAACCTTGATCAAACAGACTTTGATGTATCTTGTCCCTAAAAAAAAAATAATAAATATTGGGTTATTTCTTGATCTATTTTAATTATTTTAACTTAATTTCTAACCTTTATAATACGACATAATCGTATCTGACGAAAGATTTTCCACTTCGAATAAGCTCAACAATTCTTTGTTAATGACAATAGATTCAATTTTGTTTATTAATTCAATCTCATTTCTTTGGTCTTTTATTTTTTCGTTTTTATTATAAAAAACAGCAGAAATAAGTTCTCGATTTAAAAATGCATTAATAGGCATGGCATAGTTACTTGTTTTACTTGGAAATAATTGGTTGAAATTCCGCCAGTTTTTATTAAAAGAATTAGTGATCTTGTTGAATTCAATATTATTTTCTTTGACTTTATATAATTCATATAGTGCAGTTAACAAAATGTATTGATGAGGAGCCTCACTTCCTCTTGCCTTGTCGATCCTCATTTTATTAATAAATGAAGCCAAAGTAATAGGCTCTTTCCCAATGTAATGGAGTAAATCGGAACCATTTGGGTGTCGTTTTTCACTCCAAAAGTTTTCATTGTCTAAAACAGGAAGCCAATTATGAATACGATCAACCCATTTTTCATCGCGTATATCAAATCTAGAGGGTGTAGGAACTGATAAAGTTGTATTTGCAATCCATTCGGTAACTTGTGTATAACCCATTATCGAATTGTATTTTGATCTTAATTCTGCCTTAAGTGCTTTAATAAATAAATTATTATTAAAGCCTTCAGTTAATTGATTTAAAAACTGTTCTTTATTGTTATTCTGTGAAATTTCATATGTAATAATATCACTCTTGGCACATTCTAACTCTTGTTTTGAGAATTCATTTTGATTAAAATAACTATTGTAGATTTCCCATAGTTTGTTAGGAGAATGACTTTGAGGTAAAGTGTCCAACAAAAATTTAGTGTCTATTTTGGACTGTATGTTTTTGTCTTTAATTCGCTTTATCTCTTTAAAAGTTTGTTTTTTCTCGTCTATGTCATTTTTCAAAAGATCAAAATAATCTTTTGTTACTTCATGACTTTCAATTAAAATTTGATTTAAATATTGAATATCTTTTGAACTAGTAACTTCACATTTCCCTGATAACTCTATGTTGAACGTTGTTTGACCCATACCCATGTTAGTAAAATTTGCCGAACCAAAGAATATAGAGTTTCTTTCATTACGAATAGCCTTTAAATGAATGTTTGTATTCCTCAAAAGTTTAATTTTGTTTTTTATACAATAAGAATACAATTCTTCGAAATCTGAAACTCCAACTAGAAGATCCATTGTTTGCCAACGAACTACAATTGCTTTGCATTTTGAAGGATCATCAATTATTTCAATTAGTTTAGCAACCCTAATAAAAGGACTATAGAGCCATAGTAATTCTGAATCAGTACAAAATTGTTTCGCTTCATTAAATAAATTATCACCACTCCTAAATAACATACTTTAAGTTTACTTTTATTCTGTTGTTTTGCCAGATTGAGCTAGTATTACATTCTATTGTGTCAGATTTCTCGATAGTTTTACTCCTAAATGTTTCTAAGTTATACATCTAATCTAAATTTGTCATTGTTATAAAAAGTCGAATCTTCCTGTTTTGAAGATAATAATTTAATCTATTAACACATTTTTATTTGAATTTAAAATATTGTCAGAGCCCTTTAGGTATTAGTATTCAATCTAGCAGCGAACAACAATTTGTTTAATATTTTTTAAATATTAAGTTTTTAAGTCCATCAATCTTACTTTACATTAGCTACAAAGGTGCAATTCTTTATTTATATTCAATAAATTGAATTATAGATGATTCTTTCTTCACTTTTGTTTATCACAGTTTTATAAATTGTTTTTAGTTAGTTTATAAAACAAATCACAAAATACTATTCAATAATAAGTCAATCGTTATATAAATTATATGAAAGAAAATTGATACTTATTTAATTGAATTATTTAACTACTATAAAGATCATCTATATAGTCCTCCAAAGATTCTGACATTCTACTTTTAAGGTTGCGTCTATCTTTAATTAAAGATTTCTCCATAGTTTTATTCATCACCTCTGCATTCACTAATGATCCTATTAACAATCGCAAAGACCGAAGAGACTTTTGTTGGGCAGGATCATCTTCAAATTGTTTCATGAATCTTTGATAAAAACTATGTGTATAGTTAATTTCAATAAGAACTTTAGTTCCAAAAACTTTATAACTAAAAAGTGCTGAATCACCTAGATCCGATTTAATAAATATGTGATTATCTCTGATGCTTAAAGCATAAATAACCATTTTATTTATCTCAACATCATCAAGATCAGGCCATCTTTCTTTTATCCATTGATAAAACTCCTTTTTAATTTTTTCTAATTCTATATCATCTATATCATCATCTGTACCTGGTTCTCCACGTTCAGAATCGCCTCCAGGAGGCAATTTAGGCGTTTCAATGTCGCCATCTAACCCTCCTCTCGGTCCTGAATCAGGTTCATCCATCTTAGATTTAATACCCTTAATATTCTCTACAGTGAAAATAGAAATCCATTGAAGAATTTCATGAGTATCTTCATCACTTAATTGATCCATATCTAAGTATTTTATCTCGGATGCTTGTTGCTTTTTATTATCTACACCGGCTATTGAATCGATAATTGGCTCAATGTGTATTTCAACAGACCACCATCGATTAGTCGGCAGGGATATATCGCTAATAAATCCAAAATTTCCAGCATCTATTTCTCTACCAGATCTAATTATTGATATATTATCATAACCGGAAGAGTTAAATAGATTTCTCTTAAGATATTTCTTTCCGAATTCTGAATTTCCGGCATTTCTGCCGTATCTATCCCTTTCTTCCTTTCTACAGTATGAAAGTTTAATTTCAACCTTTGTTTTTTCGTTTTTACCATTATAATCAACTATGAATATTTTAGTTGCAGAATCTGGCCAAGCGTCACTTGTAGGATGAATACTTTCAGGGAATTGACTGTTCATTTGAGTTTTTTCTATTAGGAACATTGGATCAAATGGCAAAATGTCTTTCCTAGAATCGAAATCGTTTATTTCATAATTAGAACCATTATATTCGTAAACTAAAATATTTATTTTGCACTTTTGTTTTTTTCCCTCCGAATCAGTAAATCCATTTAAGAAATATCTAAATATTCTGCCAGCCGTTAATTCAATATGCTCCGATAAAACTCTAGCTGTTTTTGGACGAACTCTATTAGGCACACACCAACGGACAATTGTTCCAGTTTTATTAGCTATTAGCTTTCCCTTATTAAATAAGGGAATATCAATCGAACTTCTTTTTTCAGGGTCAGGTAAATACGCTTCTCCACTCTTATGAATTTCATCTAGATCTATATGGTTAAACAATATTACACCATTTTTATATGTGTAAACTTCAACTCTTTTAGTTTGTGATATTGAAGCATTAGGCAATCCTTGCCCATATTTTCCAAGCCCACTTTTGGCTTTTCCTCTTGTCCCTGAACTCATTTGAAGTGCTTTATCGAAAGTCTTCATGTCCATCCCATCGCCATCATCGATAATTAATATTTCATCTATTTCATCTTTACTACGTGAAGTATTTCTAATAATTACTACATCTACATTGGAAGCATTTGCTTGAATACTATTGTCAATAATTTCAGATATTGCAGAAACAGTGCTCTTATAACCATTGTCTTGCATTTCAAAAATATTATCCACTCCCATTAAAGGTCTCTTCTTATTTGTTGTCATAATTAATTAGTTATAAAATTCATTAAATGAGTTAAACATTTCGTCATATCCTCCATGCCCTAAATTGTCTTTTATTGTGTAAAGTGTATTTTCAAGATTACCAGTGTTCTTTGGACCTCTTAGAATTCGCCCTACCATTTGTGAGTACATTACCACAGATGATATTGGTCTAGCAATTATACATATGTTCGTTTTCGGCGCATCAAAACCTGTTGTAAGCACTCCGAAATTTAATAGGATATTAAGATCTCCATTTTTGAACCTATTAATAATTGAATTTCTGTTTGCTGTGCTTTGATCAACTGTTTCAGACTCAATATTGAAATCTGATAAAATTGTCTTTAGAATTCTACTGTGTTCTAATCCACATGTAAAAATCAATATTTTATTATTTTCATAATTATCTCTAATGATATTTATAATTGATGCATTTCTAGAGGCATTGGAACTTAAATATTTTAATGTTTTTTTAGTAAACTTGAAATCATCATACCCTCCACCTAATGCTTTATCTGGAGTAACAATATCTGAGTCTATATCTATACGATTAATTCTAGCTAAGAACTCTCTTTCTACAAGATGTGTGATTGGGTTCTCTATTTCAGAATACTTATTATCACTAATAGAGATTTTATTACTCTGATAGTATGTTGATAATGAATAATTACTATCATCACCACTTACACCAATTCCTGGAGTGGCAGTTAAACCGAGTAGATAAACACTAGAATTTGCAACAAAATAATCAAGAGCTTTAATCCATTCTTTCGCAACTGATCGGTGTGCTTCATCTACTATTACTAAATAATTATCATTTTTAATTTTTTTCCAAATAGGATCCTTATAATGTATTAGTAATTGATGAATGCCACAAAAAATAATTGCAGGTTCATTTTCAATACCATCAGGTAATTTTTGGCTATCATAAAAGTGCCCAAAACTTATATCTTGTGTTCCTTTTTGGTCGAATAACCACTTAACTGTTTCATATGCTTGATAACATAATTCACTTGATTGAGCTATCCAAAGAATTTTTAATTTATCATTTAACAAAGATCTACTAGATGATAATCGAATAAAATCGATTATTATTTCAGCTGCGGTTCTGGTCTTTCCTGATCCAGTTGGCATATGAATGAGAAATCTTTTTTGATCATTAAAAATTAAATTAACAACTTTTCGCCTTATCCTGTCTTGAAAGTCATGAAGCACGATATTGCATTCAGATCTTTCCAAAGTAACACGCGGTTCTATTTGATCGGTCTCATATGTGAATTCAAAGTGTTTTATAAGATGTGTTTTTATTTTATCTTTATCTTCAATTCGAGGTTCTGAGGGATATTGAGTTAGAGATTTAAGCTTATCAGGAGCAAATAGTATTAAATCACTTACAATATGACTTTCTAAGATCAAATTCTTGAAGTTTTTTGAGACAAGTTTATCTAAATCAATATTTTCCTCGCCAAACTTATTATAATAATCTGTTAGCGCCTTAAAATAACTAGATCCTAGGTAATTAATCTTTTTACCGTCTGGAATCTCTTGAATAAGTTCGATTATATTACTCATATAGTAATTTTTCTAAAATTCTGTTAAATTGCTTTAAAAAATCTGTTTTACCTATCGCTTTTGAGTTTTTAATATAAAATACTGTAATTGCCTTGACAAAATCCGTTTCATTGATTTGACTACTATAAGAAATAGAAACTTTAGAACCTAAAAACTTGACATCAAAAGGTCTGGGAAGTTTTTCGCTTTTATTAATTACAACATCGTCAATTTTTAAATTATCTATATAGATTTTGTCATGAATAGATTCAAATGATGATTTTTTTTGATTTCCTGATAGGCTTGCCAAATTAATTTTCTCAATATTGTAATTAGAAATTGCTTCATCATAATTTGGAAAAGAAATATTTAATGCATCAAATAAAAGCATAATATTTGCGCTTGTTTCAAAGTGGATAGATATTATTGAAAGTCTTTTAGATAGTTCATCTATGAGTATTTCTTTCACAATATGAATATCTTCATCTTTATTAATGTTTTTTGAATGCAATGCTTTAAAGAAAATATTTCCAACTGATTTTATATTAAATGAATGCGCAAACAAATATATTAAAATAACATCATAAAATTCTTCTTTATTACTTAGTCTTTCTATGCCTGCTGCTCTTATCAGACCAACAGTAATCATCTCGTCTATTTTTTCAGCTGGAACATTGTATTGTTTTGCTTTTTCATCAATATAATCCCTTTCAACCTCAGTGACAATTCCATCTTCACAAATTTGGTTAATAAAAATCTTGAAACTCTCAAATCCGATAAATGGATTATCTAAATATAAAGCAAGTTTGCTTTTATCAATAAAATGCTCTTCTGCTTTTTCAAAAATATAACTTCTTTCATTCTCTGTAATAACATTGTCCCTGCCAATTTCTTTTAAAATTTTATGGAATTTAGGATTTTCACTAGCAAATGAAATATTCTCAACATTTCTATCAGTAAGCATAAAAAATTCCTTTATTGGATTTTTTATATAGCCTTTTAGTTTATTGATTTCATGCGAAAATAAAATTTCACCTGATCTATTTTTAAGTTCATATATTGTCCAAAAAAGATGAATCTCGTCATCAATTGACTGAGCCCCATGTTCAACGGCAATTAGTAGTTCTTTTATTTTTTCAATAGAAATAAATTCCGAATTTTCAACAAATGTTATTAATGTGCTTTTGTAATCTTCAATATTTTCTTGAATTTCAATTAATGTAGGAAAATCTGAATAAATAAAAGGGAATAATAACGATTTCCTTCCTGATTGCTCAATTGACCATTTAGTTTTAAAGCTATTTCTTTGATTAGCGTTACTATTTTTATGCGTTGTTTTATTATTATATGATAGTTGTATAATAGTATTTTGATCAATCTTTATTCTGAAAGCAGTACAAATAGATTTTCTAATTGTTTCTTTTTCAATTTGTTTTAGGCTATTGTATATCTCCAAAACATTTGGTAATGCGTCTTCTATTTCTTTAGAAAGTGAAATAAGATCTTGTGCATAAATAGACTTGCGATCCTCCGCAGATGCAGACATGAAAATTACTTGTCTAGCAGAAAATTTCTCATTTAAATCCATAAATACCGATTTTACTTCAAAGAAATTATCAGTAGTATCTATCTCATTATAATCTGATGTGAGAATAAGAGAATCAACGTACTCTATAAAATTATCGGAATGAATTGGTCTAACTGGATTAAGCTCTGCTAGCCTTTGCATAATTAATTTCATTTGCTCAGGAGTCAAGTCTTTAACTTTACCTTTTAGCATTTCGCGAATTGCATTTTCTGCATCTTTCTTTATCACCTTGGATTCTGTCTTAGAAGCAAGTTTTGCTTTTCTTAAGACCTCTCTAATTTCAACAAATTTATCACTAGGATACTGTAATAAATCTTCATTTGTTTTCGTCTCAACAAATGTGTTGTCCAAGAAATTATTAATATCTTCGATAAACTGCTTTCTACTTACATTTGGATGTCTTTTTTTATATTTAGTAACCATGGCATTGATAGCTTGATTTATTGTGCTACCTTCAACTACTTCCGCACGTATTCCCTTTAAAATTAGCTTCAATGTGTCTATTGAAACCCTCATATCAAGTCGATTTTCCCCTTCTTTTTTTCGAGGTTCTTTTGAGCCAATTTGTATCGGAATATCGTTTAGCTCTTTTGCGTATATTTTCTTACTCTTTTCAAATAAATCTATTTTATCTTGAAGTTTATTAATGCCAAATTTCTCCATATCCTTCTCGCTAAAAAAGGGCATTATGGGTTCTGTAGCATTTTTCATTTCTCGACGAAAATCAGAAATTAATTTTATCGGCCGCGTCCAAAAATTATACCATTTCATTTTACTTTTTTTAAGTTAATGGGTTGGTTAAATTTTTAGATAATATAGTTTTTTTACTCATGAATTAATCTAAAGCGATGTTAATATTGGTTTAATATCGATTGCATTTAACACATTATTATATTCTTTGTATATTTTTTTTTATTTCAGAATCAGTATTATTGAGTTCAATAAGTTGAATGATTCGGTCTGTATATAAAATTTCAGTCATTATTAAAAAGATATTCTAATATTGTTTTTCTTTTTTTTTAATGCTAAAAGCACATGTGATTCGCTAATTACACTTGAATTACAAGCACTGCCAGTACTTGCAGTAAAGTCTTTTGCTTTCAACATCAAGAACTCATCGGCTTCCATTTCATTCAAAGTTATGCTTAAAATATGAGGGGCTCTTTTAACATGTTTAAAATTAACTAAGCCAACATTGTTTTTTTCATAATAGTTCTCTAATTCGTTTCTTTTTTCCAACAAATTAGATATGTTTTCATCTATTTCATGAGTAATAATTTCACAAGCCTTGCCTAATCCAACAATTAAAGGGGTATTATACGTTCCTCCACGCAATCCATTTTCTTGACCACCTCCATGAAAAAGAGGTATTAACTCTAAATTGTTTTTTTTGTATAAAACGCCAATACCTTTAGGTCCATTTAACTTATGTCCACTAAAACAAAGCATGTCAATATAATCTATTTCAACATCAACGTTTATTTTACCAACGGCTTGCGTGGCATCGCAAAAAAAGCAAATATTGTGGTTACGAGCGATTTTTCCAATTTCAGATATTGGTTGTATTACACCAATTTCATTATTTACATACATTACTGCTATCAATAAAGTAGTATTTGTAATGGCTGAAGTTAACTCATCTAATAGTACTAAACCATTCTCATCCACATCTAAATAAGTAACTTCAAATCCTTTCGTTTCTAGGTATTCACAAGTTGAGAGAACTGCTTTGTGTTCTGTTTTAACTGTAATAATATGGTTGCCTTTGTCCACATTAGCCTCTACGAACCCTTTTATTGCTAGATTAATAGATTCTGTTGCTCCGGAGGTGAAGATAATTTCTTTATTATCCGCATTAATTAATCTAGCAACTTGTTCTCTAGCAACTTCAATAGCATTTTTGGCTTGTTTTCCATAAATATGGTTACTTGAAGCATTGCCAAATATTTCGGAAAAATATGGAAGCATAGCTTCTATTACTCTAGGATCAACAGGAGTAGTGGAAGCGGAATCTAAGTACAATGGCATTTTATTCATTGGCGATGAAGGTAATGATTTTTTTTAAATACTTTGAAAGGTTAAGTCATGGGGTTAGTAAACAATTTAAATTTGATAAATAAATTTAAAAATATGTGCTTAAAGACATGATTGCATAATTAATAGTAGAATATATTTTTTATTTAATTATCCCCCTCAAAAACCTTTCAACTGGAGTCAAATCATTGACATCAATATTGAGTTCATACATATCCTTTTTAGCATTGAATTTGAAGTATGGAGTTGTCATTGGGAAATCGTTTTTCAGGAGTAAATACTGCTTTAGAGGAAGTTCCAAATGTACTGGATGTTTTACACCTGAAAAAGCAAAGCCAAAGGCATCTGGAATTTGTTGTTCGTAGTCACTTTCAAAGAGGGAATTTTGATTGTTAAATTCAACAGCGGCAATCCGATCGATGTTGTACGTTTTATTCTTGAGTGATTCAGGTTCGAATGCCATCACCGTACAATAATTGTCCGTAAAGCCAAAAGGCTCAACTACCCTATCGGAAATGGTTTCAGAGTTAATAGATTGGTATTTTTTTAAAATAACTTGCTCCTTGTTGGCAATTGCCAGTGAAAGTCTTTCCACAATTTTACCATTCTTGACATTGATTAAATGACCAGCCACAATGGCAGCATCAGAAGAAAGATAAATTTTACTTAGTACAGCATCTTTCAACTTACTCTTTTTGCCATTGGTCAAAACCAATTGTTTCAAATAATCAGCTTCTTCAGGCGTGAATCGTACTCCATTCGAACGATCATTTACAATAAAAAAGCGGTTTATTTTATCTCGTTGCAAATCAAAACCACATTCTTTCACAAGGTCTAAGTACCTGTAAACCGTTCTATCGGTTGTATCTAGCAAAGATGCCAACTGAACAACTGTTTTGGAGGGTTCTTGTTCCAAAAAGGAAATAAATTGTAGAACACGAAGTATTTTATGCTGATTCAACATTCTTTAAATTTTCTACAAATAATAGTATTTATAAGCAAATGAACAAACTTTTGACCTGAACTGTCAAACTATTTTTTTGAATATATTTCTTTTGACTTGAATTGTCAAACGTAAAATTGAAATTTGAAAATTATAAATTTTTTTTACCAAGTAATGAAATTTATAGTGCAGCATATTTAGAAACCGCAATAATTGGCTTAGCAGGGGGATTAGTATTCCAAAACATTGTATAATTAATTAAATAAAAATGAAAAAATTATTATTAGGAGCTCTACTACTATTGAGTACGTCATTATTTAGTCAATCTTTTTATCATATAGATAGTTTATATCAGGATAAAACAAATTATTTAATTTATAATACTGTAGAAAGTATAGATTCTTTAACTCAAGATCAATTGATAACAAAAATTAAAAATTGGGGAGGAACAAACTTTGTGAATATGTCTGAAGTTTTAGTGAGTGAAACAAAAGAACAATTAGTTTTTAATTATATTACTAGTAGTTTTTATATAAAAATTTTAGGTATGAAAAATAATCTTGATTGGTATATACGATTAGTTGTGCAAGTTAAAGATCAAAAAATTAAAATATCTTTATATGATGATGGCAATGCTTTTAGGCCTGGGACTTATGCGGGCAATACATATATAAAAGCTGTTCCAGCAAGACAAAATAAATTTGAAGATTATTTTAAAAAAGATGGAACTATAGGTAAGGCTAATGGTGAAGGTTTAAAAAATACAAGAACTTCTTGTATTTTAAAAGCTGATGATTTAATTAATAGTATTAAGTCTAATACTATATATAAAACAGATAAAGATTGGTGATTTTTTAAATCAAAATCTCCTTAGGTGCTTATGTTATAGCAACTGCAAGTATTTATTTCTAAGGAATTTATTTAATCATTCCCAATGAAACATCATTTTCATTATTATCCTAATTATACCCCATATTTTTTAAGACAGCTAAATAAATGGGTAATCTTTATTCCTAAAAGTCAATAGTCGCCTCAAGGCTACTTTATTCTATACTAATTCTAATTTATTTTAGTATAAGTATCTAGCAACTGACAAGTCTGTTTAAACAGACTTTTGAATAAGTTATATATTTTGGAGGTGTAGTTTTCTGACCTAAAAGTGAAAAGTGTACTCGAGTGCACTTTATTATAGCCTA
>Ga0214919_10006550_pt1 | contig 15978 bp, 14 predicted proteins | sample LL1503_MetaG_FD_177994 | JGI IMG/M metagenome (GOLD analysis project Ga0214919, IMG submission 177994) | Freshwater microbial communities from Lake Lanier, Atlanta, Georgia, United States - LL-1503 | ecosystem: Environmental > Aquatic > Freshwater > Lake | place: USA: Georgia | collected... | reverse complement strand
GTCGGGAATTGACCGTTAGCGTGCCCTCCTGAGTTACTAACCAGGAGGGCACGACTATGTCAGCAGCAGAGTGGGGTTTTGAAACCCGTCAGATTCACATCGGTGGAGAACCCGATCCGACGACCGGTGCTCGTGCCGTTCCGATTTACCAGACCACCAGTTACGAATTCCGTGACGCACAGCATGCGGCCAATCTTTTCGCCCTTGCTGAAGTGGGCAACATTTACACGCGCATTATGAACCCAACGCAATTGGCCGTTGAGTCACGCGTGAATTCGCTCGAAGGTGGCGTGACGACGGCAATTGGATTGCCCGGAACGTTGGTTGTGAGTTCGGGTCAAGCCGCCGAAACATTGGCGATTCTTACTCTTGCCGAAGCTGGCGATCACATCGTTGCTTCGCCGTCGTTGTACGGGGGTACGTACAACTTGTTGCACTACACCCTTCCAAAGATGGGTATCGCTGTTTCGTTTGTTGACGATCCGCACGATCTTGCACAGTGGAAGGCCGCTGTTCGTCCGAACACCAAGGCGTTCTACGGTGAGGTTTTGGCTAACCCGCGTAACGACGTGTTCGACATCGAAGGCGTTTCAAAGGTCGCACACGAAGCTGGCGTTCCGTTGATCGTCGACAACACTGTCCCGACCGCTTACGGCATTCGTCCACTCGAGTGGGGCGCCGACATCGTTGTGCAGTCACTCACCAAGTTCGTTGGTGGACACGGAACTTCAGTAGCCGGTTCAATTACCGATGGCGGAAAGTTTGACTTCTCGGCGTCGGGTCGTTTCCCGAATTTCACCGAGCCCGACCCCAGCTACCACGGCTTGGCGTATTGGCCCGCACTTGGTGCTGGCTCGTACATCTTGAAGGCTCGCGTGCAGTTGCTGCGTGACCTCGGTATGGCTGTCTCGCCGTTCAATGCATTCTTGTTGTTGCAGGGTCTCGAAACCTTGTCGCTGCGCATGGAGCGTCACTGGAGCAATGCTCACGCCGTTGGCGAGTTCCTCGACAAGCACCCGCAAGTTGAAAGTGTCAATTACGCCGGATTGCCGAGCAGCCCGTGGCACGACCGTGCCAAGAAGTACTTCGGTGGCCGTGGCTACGGTTCAGTTTTGGCGTTCAACATCAAGGGTGGACGTGAGGCTGGCGAAAAGTTCGTGGCCGGACTTCAGTTGCATAGCCACGTTGCCAACATTGGTGACGTGCGCAGCTTGGTGATTCAGCCGTCAACAACGACACACAGTCAGTTGACCGCTGAAGAGCAGGTTGCTTCTGGCGTGAATCCCGGACTCGTGCGTTTGAGCGTGGGTCTCGAGTCGATCAAGGACATCTTGGCCGACCTCGAAATCGGATTCGCCGCCGCCAAGTAACTGTTCGTTTTTACCCACTTTGGAATTTGGTTACCGCCTAGCGGCAATCATCTTCCAAAGTGGGTGGAATGAGTGGTTTGTTTGGTTAGTCGGGGCGGTTGTCGTCGAGGAACTTCTGGAACTCGGTCGCTAAATCGTCGCCCGACGGGATCAACTCTTCGGCTCGCCGATCAAACTCAAGCTCAAGCATCTGCACATATCGCAACGCTCGATCGTCCTCAGAGACTGCGTCATCGTGGAGTGATCGCCAGCGTTCCATTTCTTCTTCAAGTTCGCCGTGTCGTGTTGGAACACCCAGAACATGCTCAAGTTGGCGCAACAACGCTGCTGACGCTTGCGGATGTTCGGCATTACCCAAATAGTGGGGGACTCCAACACGCAGAGAAATCGCCGGCAATTCTTCACGTTCATATTCAGTCTGCATCACACCAACCACACCAGTGATTCCTTGATACGACGGACGCGACAATCCGAGCGTGCGTGCTAACTGGGGATCAACGGTGCTTCCGACGACGAACGGGGTTCGCGTATGTGGCACGGTGTCGGCAGACGCACCAACAGTCACAATTGCTTCACATCCAAGTCGTGAGTATGCGGCGACAACGCAACGCACAAATGTGTGCCAGCGAATATGGGGCTCAACGCCAGACATCACGACGATGTCGCGTGAGAAGTCGGGAAAACGCAACGCAATGATTTCGTTGGTGGGCCATTCGATGACCCGCTCGTCGTCTTCGTCAAGGCGAATCTCGGGCCGAATTTGTGTGAAGTCGTAGAACGGATCGCAATCGATTGATGCAACAATCTCTGCAGCGTTGTGTCGGATCAGATGCTCAATTGCTGCAGTTGCGACACCAGCGGCATCGAACCATCCGGTGAGGGCCAATACCATGACGGGGCGGCGCAGCGGCGCTGACAAACCTTCCCACATCAAGACATCGGCGACTTCCATTCCTAGAGTCTCACCCGCGCAAAGCCTCAACCACAACGTCGACGCACGCAGTCAATGCCTGAACATCTTCAGGATCGATCGCTGGGAACATGCCAACTCGCAATTGATTGCGTCCCAGCTTGCGGTAACTGTCGGTGTCGACGACCCCATTGGCCCTCAAGGCTGCACAAATATCGTTTGCGTCGACTCCGCCGTCGGCTGATGAAGCGATATCGATCGTGCCGACAACTTGCGAGCGTTGGGCTGGGTTGCTCACAAACGGGCTGGCCCATTCGCGAGACTCGGCCCACGAGTACAAGGCTGACGAAGACTTTGCTGACCGGGCGTTGCACGCGCTCAATCCGCCAATTTCGTTCATCCACTTCACTTGCGCATCGAGCATGACCAAAGTGCCAAGTGCCGGTGTGTTGTACGTCTGATTCGCTTTGCTGTTGTCGAGCGCAATCTTGAGATCGAGCGAAGCCGGGATCCAGCGCTTTGAAGCAGAAATCTTTTCAATGCGTTCGATCGCACGCGGTGAACAAGCGGCGAACCACAAGCCACCATCTGAGGCAAAACACTTTTGTGGGGCGAAGTAGTACACATCAACTTCAGCCGGATTCCAAAGCAATCCACCGGCAGCCGAAGTGGCGTCAACGACGACCAAAGCATCTTCGCTACCGCTGGGTCGCACGAGAGGCATCATCACGCCTGTTGATGTTTCGTTGTGCGTGAACGCGTACGTGTCAATTCCAGACTCGAACGAAGCGACCGGATGTGTGCCAGGATCGGTCTTAATGACGGTCGGGTCTCCGAGATGTGGAGCTGCTGCAACAGCTTCGGCGAACTTCGATGAGAACTCGCCGAACACCAAGTGCTGACTGCGATTTTCTACTAACCCGAAGGTCGCAATATCCCAAAATACTGTTGAGCCGCCATTGCCAAGAACGATCTCCCAGTCATCGGGCAAACCGAATAATTGGGCTAAGCCTGAACGAACCGAACCCACGAGGTTTTTGACGGGGGCTTGGCGGTGTGAGGTCCCCATAAGGGCTGGACCGGCTGCAGCCAGAGCCGCCATTTGTTCGGGGCGAACCTTTGAAGGTCCGCAACCGAAGCGGCCGTCGGCTGGCAAAAGATTGGAAGAAATGCGAATTGATCGGGGGTCAGTAGTGCTCACTGTCTTAGCATTGCAGGCATGAGTTCGTCTCCCCAAAGCAAGCGCACATCTTCTCGTCTCGCAGCTATCGCCGAATCGGCCACCTTGGCCGTCGATGCAAAAGCCAAGGCCCTCAAAGCAGCTGGCGAAAATGTCATTGGTTTCGGTGCCGGCGAGCCCGACTTCCCAACGCCAGAGCACATCGTTGAAGCGGCCGTGAAGGCCTGTCGCGACCCAAAGATGCATCGCTACACGCCAGCGGCAGGTCTTCCTGAATTGCGTGAAGCGATTGCTGCCAAGACCTTGCGTGACAGTGGCTTTCAGACCACTGCCAACCAAGTACTCGTCACGAACGGCGGCAAGCACGCGGTGTTCACCGCGTTTGCCGCGCTGTGCGATCCAGGCGACGAAGTTATTGTGCCCGCACCGTATTGGACGACGTATCCGGAAGCAGTCACTTTGGCTGGGGGAGTGCCCGTAGTGGTTGACACCACCGAAGAAACCGGATTCCGTGTCACTGTTGAACAGCTTGAAAAGGCGCTCACGAAGCGCACGAAAGTTTTGTTATTTGTATCTCCCGACAACCCATCGGGTTCGGTGTATCCGCCAGAAGAAGTGAAGGCCATTGGTGAATGGGCCGTGTCACGCGGTATCTGGGTGATTACTGACGAAATTTACGAACACCTCACATATGGCCAACACAAATTCACGAGCATGCCAACGCTTGTTCCCGAACTCGCAAACCAATGCTTGATCGTCAATGGCGTTGCAAAGACTTACGCCATGACCGGATGGCGCGTTGGCTGGATGATCGGACCAGCAGATGTGATGAAGGCTTCAATCAACTTCCAGAGCCATGCCACATCAAATGTCAACAACGTTGCACAAGCAGCGGCTCTTGCTGCAGTTGCCGGCGACTTATCTGCAGTATCAATGATGCGTGAAGCGTTTGAACGTCGTGGTCGCACGATGCATCGCATGTTGAACGATATTCCTGGCATTACATGTCTTGAACCAGAGGGTGCGTTCTATTGTTACCCGAATGTCAGCGGTTTAATCGGTAAGACGTTTAATGGTAAGACTGCGAACAACAGCATGGAACTCGCCGACATTATTTTGTCCGAGGTAAAAGTGGCGATTGTTCCAGGCGAAGCATTTGGAACAGCTGGCTATGCACGCTTCTCCTTTGCGCTCGGCGATGCCGATCTTGAAGAAGGAATTCGTCGTATCGCCGACTTGGTCGCGCGTTCATAACTTCAACAAGTTATTTCAATGGTTGAGCACGGTTAGATCGTGTGTTAGTTTCATTTCGTCGGCAATAGCTGACACATACAGAAAACAGCGAAGTCCGGTGAGATCCCGGCACTGTCCCGCAACGGTGGTGTAGCAAACGAAAGTTTGGCTACCGAGTCCGGTCGCCTGATCTGTATGCGATAACCAACCCTCGAGGCAAGGGCGGATCGCGCAGGAAAGGTTCTCCTTCCTCGCACTCCTCTTGCTTCCTCAAAGCAATGGAGGAAGCTTCAATGAAAGCAAACCTAGTAAGTGCCCGTAAACCCGCACGTCGTGTCCTGATTGGGTCATTCATCGCGTTGACGTCGCTTTTGGCGGCATGTGGTAACGATAAAATTGATTCAAGGGCAAGTGTCGAGACCGAAGCACCGATGTCAAATGAGACGGCCACTGATGCGCCGCAACGCATTATCTCGCTGTCACCTACGCACACAGAAATCCTGTACGCGATTGGTGCCGGAGACCAGGTAATCGCCGTTGATTCAATGTCGAATTATCCCGCAGAATCTGCAGCAGTTTTGACCGAAATTTCTGCGTACGAACCCAACGTCGAAGCGATCTCGGCACTCGAGCCCGATCTTGTTGTGATCGGTGATGACTTCAGTGGATTGGCTGAACGACTTACGGCCATTGGCATCAAGTCCTGGGTGAGTCCAGCGCCACTCACTCTTGATGAGGCGTATCAACAGATTGATGATCTTGGACAAGTTGTGGGACACGCCGATGAAGCCATGAGTGTTACGCAAAAAATGAAGGACGATATTACGGGAATTGTTTCTGGAATCGAAGCACCTGCGACGCCCGTGAGTTACTACCACGAACTTGACGACACCTATTACACAGTGACAAGCAATACCTTTATCGGTTCGATTTATGAGTTGTTTGGAATGCGCAATATCGCTGATGTCACCGAAGGTGATACCGATTATCCGCAACTCTCGGCCGAGTTCATTGTTAGTCAAGACCCGAATCTCATTTTCTTGGCGGATGTGAATTGTTGTGGTGCAACTGCAGAAAAAGTTGCTGCTCGTCCTGGCTGGTCTGGTTTGGCGGCCGTCGTTTCTGGAAACGTTGTCTCGCTTGACGATGACATCGCATCACGTTGGGGGCCGCGTCTTGTCGACTATGTCCAACTCGTCGCCGACGGGCTGAGCGCATTTGTGAAGAGCCAAGGCTGAACCAATTATGTTGGCCGAACAAGTTCGCGATTCTGATAAAGCATGGTGGATGCCCGTGGCATGCGTCTTGTTGGCGGTCGCATTCTTGTTCGGAGCAATGGTCGGACCCGCTGGCCCGGCGTGGTGGCGAGTGCCTGCCGAATTATTGAATCACTTACCGTTCATTCACATTAAAACTGGTGCAACAGAATTGCAGAGCACAGTGCTGTGGCAGATCCGGATGCCACGAGTTGTTCTGGCCGGCATCGTGGGGTCAATGCTCTCAATTGCTGGAGCGTCGTATCAAGGAGTTTTTCGTAATCCTTTGGTAGACCCATATCTGTTAGGCGTCGCCGCTGGTGCTGGACTCGGAGCAACAGTGATCATTGTTGCTGGTCGGGCAAGTAGTTCATCATGGCCGATTGATCCGTTGCCAATTGCGGCCTTTGTGGGGGGACTCATTGCCGTCATGATTACCTACTCAGTCGGTGCGGCATTCGGGGCAGCAAAATCATCGGCGACTCTTGTTCTGGCAGGTGTTGCAGTGACATCACTCGCTACTGCGATTCAAACTTTCATGTTGCAAAAGAACACTGACGTAGTGCGACAGGTATACAGCTGGATTCTTGGCCGTTTATCGACGGCAACTTGGCACGACGTACGTTTGGTTTTGCCTTACGTGGTTGTGAGTACTGGAGTTTTGTTATGGCATCGTCGGCTACTTGATGTGCTGCGTGTTGGCGATGACGAGGCGCAATCGCTTGGTGCACGAGTCGATCGTATTCGTCTCACCGTTGTCATTGCCGCAACATTAGGAACTGCAGCAGTAGTGAGTGTGAGTGGACTTATCGGCTTTGTCGGAATCGTTGTTCCTCATCTAGTTCGACTACTTGCTGGATCGAGTTACCGACGAATTTTGCCACTGACCGTTCTTCTCGGTGCAGCATTCTTAATCGTCGCCGACATTCCTGGACGAATATTGTCCGATCCAGCAGAGACCCCAATCGGAGTAGTCACTGCATTTTTAGGTGCACCATTTTTCATTATCGTTTTACGTTCTCGTCGAGGAGCATCGCGATGACATCACTGGCATTTGTTGACGTATCTGTGAAGTACGGATCATCAGTTGCAGTTCAAGGATTCACCGACACAGTTCGCCCAGGTGAGTGGTTGTGCCTTATTGGTCCTAATGGCGCCGGCAAGTCGTCGTTGTTGCGTTCAGCTGCTGGCCTCGTTAAGCACGAGGGCGGAATTTTGGTTGATGGTTCGCCATTGAATCTGCGGTCGGCTCGTCGCCGCGCGGCTTTAGTGGCTCATGTTCCACAATCGCCATCAATGCCCGACGACATGACGGCAGCCGAATATGTATTGCTCGGACGCAATCCATATGTTGGATATTTCGGAAATGAATCTAAACATGACCGAATGATGGTAGCCAGAGTCATTGAACGACTCGATCTTGAAGAATTCGCCGATCGTCGTCTTGCAACATTGTCAGGCGGTGAGCGACAACGTTTAGTGATTGCGCGTGCCCTTGCTCAAGAAGCCCCCATCATGTTGCTCGACGAGCCGACGAGTGCATTAGATATTGGACATCAACAACAAGCGCTCGAACTGGTTGACAGTCTGCGTCGTGAGCATGGATTTACTGTTGTCTCAGCTATGCACGATCTCACGCTTGCTGGTTTGTATAGCGATCGTTTGGCGTTATTGCATCAAGGCCATTGCGTTGCGACTGGTCCGGCCGAACAAGTGTTGAAGGCCGAGACTTTGTCCGAGTTCTACGGAGTCTCAGTGACCGTCCATCACGAACCAGATGGCACGGTTGTCGTCGTACCGCGCCGAACCGTGCCTTTAGCCTGAATTCTGGTGTCATTTCTCTTGGTATAGCCAACTAAAACAACACCAGAATCACTCGTTGACGAGTACGGTTTGGGGCGTGGAAAATTCTTTTGATGCGACGACCATCAATCGACAAGTCGAAGGTCTTGCGGCATCGCACCAATTGTTCTTAGAACGTCTTGGGGGATTGGCCGACGACATGGTGTCACGACCTTCGTTGTTGTCTGATTGGACTGTCGGTCACGTGCTCGCTCACATCGCTCAACAGGGTGACAGCATCACTCGCCTTTTTCTTGCCGCCGAATTAGGTGAAGTTGTTGACCAGTACGTCGGTGGCTTTGCCGCGAGGGTCGCGGCCATAGATGAGGCCGCATCACGATCAGCCGATGAGCATGTGATTGATATTCGCCGTTCGATATACGCACTTGAGGGTGCAATTGCGTCGGCTCGCGAAGGCTGGTTTGGATCGGCACGGATGGTGTCTGGCATAGAGATTCGCGTGACTGATCTACCGTTACGACGTTGGCGCGAGGTCGAAGTCCATATGGGAGATCTCGGGTTGGCCGAACTTGATTGCTCCGGTCCCGACTCATGGTCACCCGACTATGTGCGACACGATTTAGCAGTGATGACAATGCAGTGGAAATCGCGAGGCTCTATGGGGCTGAATGATCTCCCTCAACAGATACGTACTCAGTCGCCTACAGTGCGTTTGGGTTGGTTAATGGGTCGTGTGACAGTTGATGGGCTTGCGCCTGCAGGATTGATGGGATGACAACCGTGAGGAAAATTCGTAAGTCATGGTTTATCGCGGTTGCGGTAGTCACTTCAATTGCGTGGGCTTCGCCAGTTTCGGCCCATGCTCAGTTAGATACTTCATCACCTGCTCCTTCGGCAGTACTTGAATCTGCTCCGACCGAAATCCGTCTTGATTTCAATGAGCCAGTGACGCCCGTTGCTCGTTCAATTGAGATCTATAACCAAGAAGGCCAACGAATTGTTTTGGGCGAAGCCTTGGTGTCTCCCGATGATCCTTCGGTGTTGATTGCCGGAGATGTTCCAGCAATTCCCGATGGACTTTATGTCGTTGCTTGGCGAGCAGTTTCTAATGATGGTCACGCAGTAGAGGGTGCTTATACATTCCAGATCGGATCCTCGGCGCCGATCGTTGCGACGAGTGATCTCATTGCCAATGTTTTGTCTGGGCAAAATGGGCCGAACGGACTTTCGTGGTTGATGGGAATTGCTAAGTTCCTGGGGTTTATTGGCTTGTGCCTCGTGCTTGGCTGTCTTGCAATGGCTGCAGCCGGCTCGATTCACTCTCGTCGAATCCCACTGTTTATCGGCATCGGTTGGGTGTCTGCTGTTGTTAGCGCAGTTGCTCTTTTTGTGATGCAGGGGCCGTACACCATTGCCGGCAAATGGTCTGATTGTTTTAATACTTCTCTGTGGTCTGACGTCTATGCGACGCGTCTTGGCAAAGCATTGGTCGTTCGTGAGCTCTTACTCGTTGCATTGTTGGTACTCGTGTTGTCACTACGAGGGAATTTTGAACGTTCATTGACGTCGTGGTGGCGCTCGACAACATTGCTTGTTGGTGTCGGAATTGTGTTGACTCTGTCGGCATCTGGACATCCCAGTGCCTCGGCCCAATCGGGCGTTGCAGTGTTTGCCGACGCATTGCACCTCTCGAGTGTGATCTTGTGGGTCGGTGGACTAGTTGTGTTGGCATGTGGTGGAGTGCTGCGCAGCACCAATGCCGATGTTGTTGTCAATCGGTTCTCACGACTTGCCACTTTTGCCATTCCGATTGCAGTGCTTACCGGTCTCTGGCAGATGTGGCATTTGGTCCCAGCAGTGAGTGATATCACTCAAACAAAATGGGGCCAGGCTTTGCTCGTTAAATCATGCCTTGTTGTGGCAGCAGTGACCCTCGGCGCTTTTGCTCGTTGGCTCATTCGTCGAGGCGAAGGTGCAACAATTTATCGTGTCGTCGTTGTTGAAGTGTTGATTGCGGTGCTGGCACTTGGTGTCACCGCAGGCATGCTCTCGCAATCTCCTGAAGTTACGGCGGCGAACGCAGTTTTCAGTACACAACTCGTCGAAGGAGACATGATTGCCAGCATTGCTGTCACACCTGGGCGTGTTGGCAATAACGAAATCCATGTGACGATCTCGACTCCGAGTGGATCTTTGTCGCCGGTTGACAATATGACGATGCGACTGACATTGCCGGGGTCTGAAGTCCCGACTATTACGGCAGCAATCTCAGAACTCGGCCCCAATCATTTTGTTGGAACCCTTTCCATATTGACGCCGGGCACTTGGAATCTTGAGATATTGGTTCAACCAGATCCATCGACAAGTACGCGCTTTTCAACTGACGTTTCGATTTCGTAAAGCAATATGGTTAAATCGGTGATTGAGGCTTAGTCAACAATGTCGGCAAGAATCTGTCCGCGAGTTGTTGAGTTGTCAATTGAGTCAACTGCGTGTTGAAGTTCAAGGCGCAACTCCGTCGAAGGGTTATCATTCGGATTTTCCAGTTCGCCAGATGTGAGAGCGGCATTAAACACCGCCATATACGCGATTGAAGCAAGTGCGCCTCGTTGTTGCAGCATTTCGATTGATGACGAAACTCTTGTCTCTGAAGTTCTATCTAGTTTGTCCACTATGAGTGAGTTTGTCGCGCCGATGACTAATGACGAGGGCCATGGCAAATTGAGCGGCAAGATTGTGGGAACCGAAAGCAAAGTAGCTAAGTGATCAGAATCCATTTGTGTTTGTCGGACCTTGGCGTTGCGCAGCAGTTCGGTTGAGACTCCTACCGAGAATGCGCTGGCATCAATTCGTTGCCAACGTTCAATCTCATTATTGGGAAGCTCAGAAAGGTTCCGATACAAAGCCATTCCAAGGCCTTGTGAGAGTGAAGCTGCAGCACCGGCGGATTCACTCACCTTCTTGAGGTAGTGAACACCCGTCTCGCTTGACCAGTTCCATTCGGAAGAAAGGCCCGAAAACTGCAATTGCCATGGAGCAATAATTTCTCCTAGAAGCTCTCGAATTTCGCGGTGAAGTCGTGTTTGCTCATGAATGTCAACCCAACTTGGAGCCATTGCAGTACGCCAATCGTCATCACCAAAGACAGTTTCAACCAGGCGGGTGATTCGATCTCCTGCAGTAGCCACAGATGTTGTTCGAGGATCAGTGGCCGATATCCAAAGGACGCGGAGAGTTTCTAGATCATGGCATCCGAAGATAAGAGGAGCCAAGAATCTTGTTGAATCAATAAGTCGTCCAGCGTCAATAGGGCTTGACGAAACATGCGAAATCAAAAGATCGATTTTTGTTGGTTCTCCGTGCGTTGCGTCAGACCACCAAGCGGGATGATGCTTAACCCAGCGATGCAGTAAGTAGGCAGTCGAATTGAAAGAAAGAGAATATGAATTGGTCAAGTTCAGAAAAGAACTGTTCAAGATCTGTCGTACGCGGTTTTCCTGGTGTTTGAGCATTGTCAAAGATTGCTGTAAATACGAATGAACCTGAGGAATCGCGAGGTCGCCGATTTCGGTTAAACGAATTTGTAGCTCTACTTCGTCATGTGTGGAGCGAAGAATTCGTGCGAGATCGGCCAAGCGTCGCGGATCACAGGCCAGGCGACTCATAGTGGTTGCGGAGTATTTCAACGCAAGATGACAGCAGGTGGGTAACTCGTTTGATTTCGGTATGAGAAATCATTGCGACTGGGCCAATCCAAGTTTCACAATCAGAAAGCCTCGACACATGCTGCAACGGGCCGTCAATAGTATTTTGAATTCGAACTGCCAGCTGAAGTGAAATACTCATAGCCAAATGTGAGCATGAGCTATCACGTAACGGTTATCCCAATAAATATTTCACGACTTTGTGATGTGGAAGTTGTGTCACTGTTTCAATGAATCCCTCACCGACAGTTTCATAGCCATGTCGGTTGTAGAAGTTGAGGGCGGTGTCTCGAGCATTGGCCCAAATCAAATGAAAGCCATTCTCTTGAGCATGCATCAGGCCGGCATCAAGAAGCAGTCCGCCTATCCCATGACTCTGTAAATGTACTGCAGTTGCCATACCCCGGAGTTGTACCGCCTTCAATTCGGGATCGGGTTGAAAGGAGCGTTGCATCCATGAACTGACGCCGATGTTGTTTCCGGTCTCATCAAAAGCGCCGAGATGAACTGTTGTTGATTCTTCGTCGCCTTCAAAGTCAACAGTTTGGTTCGCCATGCCAGCCCGCAAAACTTCTAGGCGTAAAGGCCGAACCTCGAGATAGTTCATCACTCGAATATGGATATCACCGATTTGAGAATTCATTTTTCTTCTCCATCCTGAACGCTATCTATGGGCGCCTGGAGGCGATGTATCGAGTCCGAAATGATCTCGGCTTCGGGGATTGAGTGAGTGACTAATAGTGCTGTTGTCGAAGTGGCATGAAGGATTCGCTGCAGATCGTGGGCGAGTCGGTCATGGAGTTCGTTATCGAGCCCGATGAGGGGTTCATCAAGTAGTAAAAGTCTTGGCGATGGAGCGAGAGCACGGGCCAGCGCTACACGTTTTGATTCGCCTCCAGAAAGTGTGACCACTGATTGTTGTGCCGCGTGAGTCAAACCAACCAGATGAAGCAAGTCGCTACATCTTTTGGCAGCAATCGTCTTTTCTGTTTTGGCCATACGCAAACCAAACATCACATTGTCGTAAACATTGAGATGCGGGAAAAGTTGATTGTCTTGAAACACCATTCCGATCGATCGAAGATGAGTGGGAACACGAGAAAGTTCTTTTCCATCAAGAATGATTGAGCCTGCTGAAGGTGTTAAGAGTCCGGCGATGATTCGGAGCAACGTAGATTTGCCCGAGCCCGAGGGCGCCACAACTGCGTTAGTGGTACCAGCGGGAACCTCTAAAGAAAGTCCGTTCAAGATTTCGCGATCACCGTAGCTAAAAGAAATGTTGTCGATAATCAAGCTCATGTATGCGACTTTCGATCAATGGCTAGGACGATCATGGCAGTTGAAATGATCAATACCAACGAGGCGGCCATCCCAGTTGTCCTTGGTATATCTCCAGCTTTCCCAAAGAGGCTTGCAATGATGATCGGAATTGTTCGTGATTCACGTCGTGTGAGAAAACTGGTAGCCCCAAATTCTCCGAGCGACATTGCCAATGAAAACGCCAGGCCAGTCGAAATAGCGGGCTTGAGTAGAGGCAATTCAACGGTCAAGAAACGCCGCCAAGGTCCGGCGCCCAATGTTGAGGCGGCAGACCTTAGATCGTTGGGTATTCCCTCAACGACTGGTAACGCTGAGCGCATAACGAATGGCAAGGCAATCGCAGCATGAACTACTGGAATGAGTAACCACGATGAGCGGAAATCAAAGGGTTGAAAGTCGTAGGTGATCAGGATGGCTAAACCGATCACTACTGGTGAGATTGCGAGCGGCAAAATGACAAAGGCTGAAAGGCGCGAGTGAGAAGAGCGGCGATTGGAGAGCGCATACGTTGCCGCGATTCCAGTTGGAAGTGCAATACAACTGGCAATCAGCGCATATTTCGCCGAAGTCTGAATCGCTTGCCACATATTGAAATCAATGCCACGCTGTTTTTGAATTCCGAGAAATACCTTCCAGCCATTCAATGACCACGAATCTCTTGTTCGCAATGATGCAGCGAGCAAGGCAAGCAAAGGCACAGTAAAAAAGGCAGCGAGAGCAAGGAAGAAGCATTTTGGTACCAAAGAGAGTCGCCGATGCGATATCGCTTGAGCACGGAATAAAACTAGTTCTGTTGAGCGACTTCGCGACCATAACAAGAAGGTGATGGCTATCAAGAGCATTTGGGCGATTGCTAAAACCGTTGCGCCTGATAGGTCGCCTAGTTGAACGGCTCGGCGATAAATCTCAATATCTACAGTTGCAAGACCGGGGCCACCCAAGATGGTGATAATTCCGTACGACGTGAAGCACATGAAGAATGTGAGAGCTGTCGCTGAGAAAATTGCGTTTTTGCCGAGAGGCATGATGACGTGACGCCAAGTTTGCAAGGGGCTCGCTCCAAGAGTGCGTGCGCTGTCAATAAGTTGATCATCGATTGAATTCCATCGGGGACTGACTGTGCGCACAACTATTGAAATGTTGAAAAAGATGTGTGCCAAAACTATGGCAAGAGTGCTGTGGTGTAACGCCTTTGGAAGAACGGCGATGAATGCTGCGCCAACTGCCACGGTTGGCAGTACAAACGGAACGGTAACGAGTGCGATAAATGTTCGCCTTCCTAAAAATTGATACCGGCTGAGATACCAGGTTGCAATGACACCAATGAAAATCGTAGATGCAGTCGAGAGGAGCGCTTGCCATAAAGAAAATACAAGGGCTCTTCGAACTGGAGACTTAGCCCAAATTGAAAAAATGTCTGCCTTGTCAATGACCGAAGTAGCAAGAACAATCAGTGGAATGACCGCGGTAACGAAAACCAATATCGCCGCAGGTATTACAAAGAATCGAACGCTTCGTATTTTCATTTCAAGACGATGGCCGACCATTGCTCGGTCCAACTTTGGCGATTTTTTGCAATCTCATCAGGCGGTATTGAAAAACTCGTGGTGATTTCAGGTGCGTAATCAACGAATGATTGTGGCAAGGCAACATCTTGATTGGCGGGATAGACAAACAAACTTTCTGGCAGTAACGCTTGAAAGGTTGACCCGGCTAAGTATTCAACAAGTTGTTGCGCTTGGTCCAAATACTTGGTGCCACGTAAGACTCCGGCGTATTCAATTTGTTTAAAGCAGGTTTCGCTTGCGACTCCAGTTGGGGCAGGTGATCCTTTTGCGAGAGGTGGATCGGCAAATATGACTTCTGCAGGCGGACTCGTTGAGTAACTGACGGCGAGTGGGCGATCTCCGCCATAACGGGTAAATGCGGTGTAATAGGCCTCGTCCCAACTATCAACAACTTGCACATCGTTGGCAACGAGTTGTTGCCAGTAGTCGGGCCAACTATCTCCGAAGGCAGCAACAGTTGCAAGCAGAAACGCTAGACCAGTCGACGAAGTCGCTGGGTTTTCGACAACCAGCATTCCTTTGTAATCACTGGACACCAAGTCGTCAAGGGTAAGCGGAGGTTCGGTCTGGCCAAGTGCTGCAATATCAAAATTCACGCACACGTCTCCGTAATCAACTTCAGTTGGGTCACTCGCAAAAATCTTGCTTTCGGTAGCCCGTGAAATCAATGTGTTGTCAACGCCCCACATCACATCACCTTCTGGATTGCCAGATGTCAATGAGGCTTTGGCAACCATCTCACCGGCGTCACCTGCAAGTGCGATATTGACTTTGATTCCGGTTTCTTGCGTAAAAGCATCGAATGCTGTTTCGGGGGGAGTGAAAGAGTTGTATGCAACCAGAGTTAAGTCTTTGGTTGTTGAAGTTTCTGAACTGCACGAGGACATTATGAATAGAAGCGTCGTTGCTAATGATGTGCTGAGGGCGATATAGGTTTTCTTCATGATCGTTGCCCTGCTTCGTGTAGTGAATTGCCGAGAAATCCCGGATAAACGACAGCGAGAACGCCCGTTTCAATGTCAATGTTGATGTGGGTCTGATTGGCGATATTGCTGACACCCCGAGATGACTGAGCGGCCAAAATCTCTCGGTCGAGGTTCCATTGCAATCCATTGGTTGACACACCCGTCACTGAGGGCCCTAGTGGCATGAGGCTGACAGTCGTTCCAACGAGCACTTGGTCCTTGTGAGTTCGAGGTCCGTGCAGTATTTGAACTCGATCGGCACCGATCCATGCAACAAGATTTTGGACTGGACTTAACGACTCATGCGAGAGTGCAGCGAGCGCGCCAAGGACATGGTCGATGCGGTCGCCCGAACCCCACAGCAGAGTGATATTGAGAAAACCTTGTGAACTGGCGTATTGCAGTGCGAGTTCGGTATCGGTTTGGTCTTTGAGCGGATCGTAGGAAATCACAGTCCATGTTTCGTGCTGCGAACTGGCTAATGCACCTGGTGACACTGAATCCATATCGCCAAGAAAAACGTGAGGAGTCAGCCCGAGAGCTAGGGCATGGTCAAGGCCAGAATCGGCGCAAATGATTGTTGCATCTTTCGGGATATGAGCGAGCGCCCGCGAGTCTGGTCGATCGCCGCCGATCACGATGAGTGCATGAGATTCTTTGTTCGTCATT